>OBUR01000183.1_pt1 | contig 27178 bp, 22 predicted proteins | sample 1475951 | NCBI WGS metagenome assembly OBUR01 (sample SAMEA2579957, study PRJEB22360) | human gut metagenome
AGCATTCCTAAATATTTGGGTCCGCTTTGGCCCCGCCAGCCACTGCCGTTTCTGCATACTGGCTGAGCATGAATTGGTCCACATTGCCCAATAACATGAGTAAAAATAATTCTATAAAGATAGGGACACTGAGTGCCCCCACCGATAAAGGTACGCTTTTTGTTACTTTCATTCTAATTCAACTTTCTCTAAGGCGCCGTTCTCCACTAAAGATTCCCAGCTTGCTACCAAGCGATAGCGCGCCTCCACTTCTGCCTCTTTCCAATGTTCACCCACAGGGAACCATTCACTAGGTACCTTGCCACATTTCGTAAAATTCAAGGTATACCCCATGGAGCGCACTTCTTTAGACGCCCACCATGTACCTATACGGTCACGACTGTCTAAATAGACTGTATCTAAACCCGTTTCGGATACCCAAGATACAATCTCAGGCCAATACTCCTCAGGGATGACACTCGCTCCCAATGTGTCTTGCAACGCTTGATTCGCCACTTCCGAGGGATTGTCTACCCCTACACCTGGTGTATTTTGTACTTCCTCTAGCACTTGATCCACTATACTTTGTGCTGTGTCCATCTTACTATCGCTCCTTTCTATGCTTGTCTTTTATATCTATCTCTTACTATTCCACATTTATAAGACCATGCTGAAAGTTCTCCCATAGATATGCTATGTTTCATTCAAACATCTATTGCTATTATATCACAGGCTATACGTATAGCCTATGTTGAAAGCCTTCCCTCGTATTACATTGTAATGCATGTATCGTTCATGCTATTTCCCTACTATGCAAAGATATGGATAGATAGCAGGGTTGTACTTTCAAGCATATTAGTTCTTATCGATGGGTAGGCATGGATAAAGAGCGAGGTTGCACTTTCAAATATATTAGTTCTTATCGATTGTCAGACTCGGCAAACGATCTCGTATCTGTTTCGCTCGCTCTAAGTACTGCCCTAAACTATCTCCATTATCATCTGCATGGAGCAACTGTTTTACAGCAACTAATTCTTGCTCTACTTGTTCAATGGCTTTCAACACATTCGTACGATTTCCGTAGATAATTTCTTGCCACATACTCGGCAAACCACTGGCGGTACGAGTGCTGTCTCGTAGGCCTCCCGCCGACAAGCTCATGCGCTTATCTCCCAGTTCATCATTACCTACGGCGGTAATCATGACGGATGCCAACATATGCGGCATATGGCTCACCATAGCCAAACACCCATCGTGGCGTTTCATGTCCACGTATTCGATACGAGACCCTACGGCACGGCCCATGTCGGCTAGCTCCTGCGCCACTGTGGCATCGTATGCTGGTTGTTCCTCATCTTCTAGGACAATCCAGCCCATTTTCTGAAAGAGGTCTTTATGGCCTTCTTCATAGCCACCTTTTTCAGAACCTGCCATAGGATGCACGGACACGAAGTGCACGCCCTCTGGGATATGAGCGTACACGGCATGAGCAAATTCATCTTTCGCACTGGACACATCGGTCACCACTTGCCCCGCCTGAAACAGATGGGCTACTTTCACAAAAAGTTCACTATTTGTCTGTGGTGGTAAGGCAAAGACCACAATATCCGCACCCATGATAACAGGTTCCACCGCTGTGAAAGCCTGTGACACACAACCATCAGCCAAGGCGAGGTCGCAAATTTCCTGACGCCGCGCGTAACCGATGACATCATATGTCGTATAGGCTCGTAATGCTTTTGCTAGAGAGGCCCCTAGCAATCCTAATCCAATAATACCAACCGTTCGTGCCATCTATTCCTCCTACACGTAACCTCGAGAAACGTATCTATCTACCCTATACAGGCTTTAAGATGCCCCCACTTACTAATAAGGTACAGCTACTTTTACAAGTATCTGTACCCTTCATTCTGTATTTATTAGTTCTACCACGAATTATAGATTCGGTCAACTTTTATTTGTAGCTCGACGCTTATCCCAAGCCAAAATAAAAATTGTAATGATGATTAACGTCATACCGATCACATCCCATTGGGAAAACTGATTACCCAACAGCAACCACGCCAATACTGCTGCCGAAATGGGCTCGATGGAGGAAAGTATGGATCCCGTAATCGCACCTACACGGCGTACGCCTTCTAAATAGGCGTTAAAGGATACTACGGTACCGAAAATAATGATACTCCAGAAACCTCCGTGAGCCCACAAGTCCCATACAATTCCTTCGGAACTCGGTTGTGTAGCTATCCACGCAAAGGCCCCTCCGATAAGCATGCCAAAGCCCACGATGGGTGCCGTACCATACTTTTTCAATAGTGGCACTGGTTGTAGCGTATAAATACCAACTGCTACAGCAGATAACATCCCCCAGGTCAGAAGTGTATCATCTAACGCTGATATATCCCACACACCTTGTAAAGCAATAATCGCCGTCCCCACCGTAGCTAGTACTACACTGACTACTTCTGCCACCCTTGGTAACGTTAAACGTGTAATAGATATGTATAAAATAATCAATGCAGGACCTACATATTGTAAGACCGTCGCAATCCCTGCCCCTGCATAGGCAATCGCTTTAAAATAGGTATATTGACACATCCACATACCAAGGACCCCAAATATAACCAACCGCAATGTATCTTTCCAGTCAGAAAAAACCTTAAAAATAGAAGCTCTTCCTTGGTAAAAGGCCGCTACTACCGTAATCACACCAGCAATGACAAGGCGCATAGCTACTACCCATTCTGCCGACATCATCCGCTGTTGTTGCACAAATTGTGAGCACATTCCAGAAAAGCCCCATAGAACGGCGCCTAATGCAATTAGTAACATACCTTTCATTACATATGCGTTCATAGTCCCTCCTTTTACAACCCTTACAAATTATTAACAATTCACGGAATATCTAACTATCATCATTGCTACACCCTATTAACGCCTAATCTTACTCGGCTAATAGACTTTTATGAATCTTTACCACGACCTTGCGAATTTCTTGTACCTCATTCGGTGCAATCAAGGTGCGATGTAATTCTCCAGGATAAAAAATACAATAATCTCCAGGACGAACATCGATTTTTACCGTACCACCTTGTGTTGGATCATAAAAGTAACAATCCTTATCATCGTAGGCCTCAACCACGTCCGGAAAAGTTTGACGAATGAGAATCTCCATTTGCTCTTCCCCAACCACTAGAAATTGTACATCCATGTAATCCTTATGCCCTTCAATCTTCGTTTCCTCATAGACCCTTGTGTTCACAATATCCACATTGGCATACATCAAGTCGCCCTCTATGGGGTAGCGACCACCTGCAAACCTCGTGAAATCATTCGCTGTCAAAAACTCAAGAGCCCTCTCTACCGCTTTCGGATACCGAAACTGTGTATAATCAAGCGCAATATTTTGATATATCATGACTTACTCCTTTATCTCCATATATAAAGGGCACCCCACAGCGCCCTATGAATCGTATCTATCTCTATCTACTATACTAGCAACACCATATAAGGTCAAACACAAATTCTGAGAACCCCAGTAATACAAAGCCACCCTACAGCATTCCATTATTTCCTAAATTATGCAACACAAGAAACTCCCCTTTTATTCCGTTACAAACTATGCTATACTAAAAACAACAAAAGAAGAGCCACCAACGTGCAGCTAGCGTTAGGCTCATCTCAAAATCATTAAAATGGACGGCCTAACGTGTGTAAGTACTCTCAATACTTACGTTTTACGTTAGGCTTTCTCATTAATTATTTAAACAAATCAATGAGTTGTACTATTGACTTCAGAATTAAAATCAATCTATAGATTTTTCTAAATTTTTTCATAGTACCACCCCCTCCCATATTAGGAAGAGATGAGCCCAACAACACGCTGTTGACTCTTCAACTACTATTATACTACAAATTACTCGTATTGTTAATTTTCATCAAAAAAACCACCCCTGATAAACGCAGTTAGGTGTAGTAGCCTTGTGGCGATCCTTTACTGACTAAATCACACAAACCCAAGAAGAGCACGACATGTTCCGGAGCAAACCTAACTACTGTATCAGTTTGCGGAGGAATGTGTCGTGCTCTTCCCTTTTGCATTAAATTAAGAACGCCACAGGCTACATAGCATAACAAGTTACGATTCTTCATGCCCCGCAAATCCCGCAATGATTGTTTCTGCTTGTTTATGTGGCACTTCTTCGTATCCATTGAACTCCATATTAAACACACCTTGTCCTTGTGTCATGGAGCGCAATACTGTTACATAATCTAGCATTTCCACCAATGGAACTTGGGCTTTCACCACAGTGATTCCTTCACGCACACCTTGATCCATACCGAGTACGCGACCACGACGGCTATTCAAATCACCCATGATATCGCCCATAAATTCTTCTGGACCGATGACATTCACATTATATACAGGTTCTAACAAAATTGGTTTCGCATCAGGCACACCTTTTTTCAAAGCTTGGGCTGCCGCCATTTTGAATGCCAACTCCGAGGAATCAACTGTATGATAGGAACCGTCTAATAATGTCACTTGGATACCGATCATCGGATATCCTGCCAAAAGACCTTTTTCCAACGTTTCACGAACACCTTTTTCTACAGCTGGAATGTATTGACGTGGCACAGCACCGCCAAAGATTTTGTCGATAAACTCAAACTCACCTTCATACAATGGGGCAATACCAAGTTTCACATGACCATATTGACCATGACCACCACTTTGCTTTTTATGTTTACCTTCTACTTCCACTGTGCCACGAATGGTTTCACGATATGGAATATACGGTGTTTCTAATTTAGCACGCACTCCATATTTGCGTTCCATTTTTTGTAAAATATGTTCTAAATGAACATCGCCCATACAACGCACTTGCATTTGACGACCTTCCACATCTTTCACCACTTCACAAGTTGGATCTTCTTCAGAAATACGTCCCAAAGCGTTCGCTAATTTTTCCTCTTCCCCTTTTTTCTCTGGTACCATAGCGATGCGGTATAAAGGTTGTGGGAAGCGGATTGGTGCATACTTCACTTTAAATTCAGTAGTACCGAAGGTATCCCCTGTTTTCGTTTCTGCTAATTTAGGAATCACCACGATATCCCCAGCTTTTGCAACCTCTACTGGCACTTGTTGTTTACCAATTAAGGTTACCATTTTACCCCATTTTTCTTCTACATCACGGGTCACATTATAGAGTTTATCTCCTACTTTCAATTCCCCAGAGAATACACGGACAAAACTTTGTTTTCCTGCAAATGGGTCAAGGATTGTTTTAAATACGAAACCAGTAAACGGTTTATCTGCCACCACGATATGTTCCTCTTGAGAGTCCACACCGATAGCGGTCATCACTTTTTTCGTTGCATCTGGCATATAGCGGATCATACGATCTAAGACTTGGTCCATACCTATACGGCTCAAGGCAGTACCACACATGACAGGACATACACGGCCCGTCAACATGCCTTCACGCAAACCTTGACGAATTTCTTCTAAGGTCAATTCTTGTCCATCTAAATATTTTTCTAATAATGTATCATTACCTTCTGCAGCCGCTTCCACAGTCATTTCACGAATTTCTTCTACTTTATCAGATAGCTCTGCTGGCACTTCTACTTCGGTCATCTTACCATTTTCATAGACATAGGCAGTTCGTTTTGCTACGTCTACGACACCTTTGAAAGTAGGCCCTTCACCGATTGGAATTTGCAGTGGCATAATCGCTTTACCAAATAATTCCCGCATCTTTTCCAAGGTACCAAAGAAGTCTGCTTTTTCAACGTCCATTTTATTGATGAAAGCCATACGAGGCATTTGCAATTCTACGCCATACTCCCAAGCACGAATGGTATCGATTTCTACGCCTGTACTAGCAGATAATACCATCAGCATACCGTCTGCTGCGCGCAAAGCAGACCGCACTTCCCCATGAAACTCAGAATAACCTGGAGTATCAATGAAGTTAATTTTATGACCTTTCCATTCACAAGGCGCCATGCCTAATTGGATAGTGACATTCCGTTTGATTTCTTCTGGCTCAAAGTCCATAATATGTTTATTATCTTGACCTTTACCAACAAAGTCTACAGCACCACAAGACAATAATAATGCCTCTACTAATGCTGTTTTACCCGCCCCGTCATGGGAGACCACCGCCACGTTTCTGATCAAATCACTAGTATATTCTTTCATGAACATCGTCCTCCTTTACAGCCGAAAACAGTCTATTGTTTAAGTAATTCTACATACTTTTATAAACTCCTTTGAATATATTGGATTTTATATATGCAAATTATGCATAGTATAGAGTCATGTATGAAAAAACTAGTATCACTCATAGTTACATATTTATCCGTTACTTCTCTACTAAACTAAAATTTTTGCTAGGTTAATTCTATAGTTTATGGTATTCTATTAGATATATCATTTCAGAACATACATGGGAAGGGAGTTATATAGTATGAAAGATAATGAATCAAAGACGTCATTGCATCGTGGACTGAAAAGTCGACACATGCAAATGATCGCCTTAGGAGCCTCTGTGGGGACCGGCCTTTTCTACGGATCCGCACCAACAATCCAATTAGTAGGACCAGGTGTTATTTTCTCCTATTTATTAACTGGTATCTTTATTTTCTTTTTAATGCGTATGCTAGGAGAAATGTCAGTTCGTGAACCTGTGTCTGGCTCTTTTACTTATTTTGCAAGTAAATATTGGTCTTCCTTTGCTGGCTATTTATCTGGTTGGAATTACTGGATTGTGTACATGCTTGCCAGTATGGCGGAACTTGCTGCCATTTCAGTATACTTAGATTTCTGGTTACCTGGTATTCCCCATTGGATGACTACACTAGCTTGTATTACATTAGTGACGGCGATTAATCTCATCAATGTACGTGCCTATGGAGAAGTGGAATTTTTTGCATCACTTATTAAAGTGGTTGCCATCATTGCTATGATTGGTTTCGGCATCTTCCTCATCTTCTTCGGAGATATGGGTACATTTCCGCAAAACTTCTCTAATCTTTGGGTTCACGGCGGATTGTTTCCAAATGGTGCGTATGGTTTCATCGCCTCTATCGCTGTGGTGATGTTCTCCTTTGGTGGGGTGGAACTCATTGGTATCACTGCTGGGGAAGCTGAAAATCCTGAAAAAACGTTACCAAAAGCGATTAACGAGTTGTTAGCTCGTATCCTGATTTTCTATGTAGGTACGATGACTATCATCATGGCACTATCTCCATGGAATGAATTAGGTACTCATGCGAGTCCATTTGTCCAAATCTTTACGAACATCGGCATTCCCGCAGCAGCACATATCTTAAACTTCGTTGTTGTAGTGGCTGCATTATCTGTGTACAATAGCTTGCTATACAGTAATTCTCGTATTTTGCACAGCATGGCATTATCTGGTGATGCTCCTAAAATCTTCAAGCATTTAACAGCTACAGGAGTGCCATTGATCGCTACCTTGTTCTGTGCAGCCTTAGCCTTGATCGTTGTATTCTTAACATACATCTTCCCAAGTGCTAGTGATGTGTTCCTACAATTATTGGCTATCATCGTAGCTGGTCTCATCATTGCATGGTTCATCATTCCAGTGACGCACCTTAAATTCCGCAAACAATTTGCTCGTGAGGGTCGCCTTGATGAATTGAAATTCAAATCCATCTTGTATCCGTTTACAAATTACTTCTGTTTTGCCTTCATCGCTATGGCAGTAGGCGTTATGTTAACAATGGATTCCATGCGCACATCCATCTACATCATTCCCGTGTGGATTGGTGCTCTGTACATTGCGTACCGACTTAAGAAAAAATAATATGTAACACAAAAAGGATAGATGAGATTGACTCGGCTATCCTTTTCTTGTATCACTACTAGTATAAAATTATAGGCGTTAGCATGATTTGGGCATATCTACATTGAGTTTAAAATATAGCATTTTTCCCACCTTGGTAACAATGCAAACTTTCAATGGAAATTTTCATGCTTTTTGCAAACGAATTTTTCTTCAATAGAAAAATCACTATGTTTGCAAATGAAAAGTTATCCTCCCACAATTTGGCTAAGCCCTTTCAGATGTGATACTATACTAGTAATATATAACCGCTTATGATTACGATTACATTATGTGTATGTTATATTACACTATATATATTATATTTACGAGGTACCACTATGGCATGGCTAGAAATTACGCTGACCACGACACATGAAGCGTCTGAACTTATAACAGATACATTGCTTGCACTAGGTGCAGAAGGGGTCTATACGGAAGATCCCTATGAATTTGATCAACTCACAGATGATGGATTTGGTATTATCAAACCAGACCGTGAGGAGCTCTACGATTCCTCTGATGTGACTGTGAAAGCTTATATCGATCCCGACCTATATGCTGTCGATGAATTAGAAGCTCTCATCAACAGTGAGATTCAGCAGTTACAAAGTACTTTCACCATGGATTTCGGACCCCTCAATCTATCTATTACTATGGCTGATGAGTCTGGTTGGGATGATTGGAAAACACAATATCCTCCGATTTCAATGACGGAACATTTGACGATTATTCCCGATTGGGCGGAGTATAGTCCTCGCGATGATGAACGTGTGATCCGCATCGAACCAGGCATTGCCTTTGGTACTGGCGACCATCCTACTACACGATTGGCGATCCAAGCGATGGCACAACATCTCACTCCTGACAGTACGGTCTTTGACGTAGGGACCGGATCCGGGATTATTGCTCTATCTGCAGGTGCTCTTGGCGCTCGTTTTGTGACTGCTTTCGACCTGGATGAAAGCGCCACGGCTAATGCACAACATCACGTTGAACTAAACCAGCTAGCATCCGTAGCGCAAGTACAAACAAATAATTTATTAGAAGGCGTGGCGGAAACAGCCTCTCTCATCGTGGCTAACATTATTACCCCTATCTTGTTACGTTTATTAGACGATGCCTACCGTTGTCTAGAACCTAAGGGCATATTCATTATGAGTGGGATTCAAGAGGGAGAGGAACAAACACTTATCGATGCAGCCTCAGAGGCTGGATTTATCAATTTATCTACTACCACAGAAAACAACTGGGTGTGCATTACCTGCCATAAATAGTGGAGAGTGCTATGGTCATCCCTACAACATAATAGCGATAGATTCTTATATCACATATAGAAACTAAATATGGAACAAAAAAGCACGATTCTAAAATTTTCGCACACAAAAAACGCGATTTCGCGCACGATTTTAGTTTTCGTGCTTTTTCGCGTTTTTTATAGTATTGGTAAGAATTAGGTTAGTAACTACAGTTATAACAATATACGGCTATTGTACTTCTATTACGACTTGCTCACCTGTTCGCATATGGTAGCATACTAAGCGATAGGCCCTAAGGGCAAACGTCTTGCCTATGTCTTTTATCTGTCCTTTCGCTGTATTTGTTACCTCTTGTTGTAAGCCTTTATGACATTGTGCATCATCTATCCCCCATACACTCTGTCTGGATTCCAACACGCCCTCATCAGCATACAACGGATCATATACTAGTGGATGTCCTATATGTGCCATGGTCACTCGAATTTGGTGGGTCTTGCCCGTCCACAAGCGAATACGCACATCTGTTGTATCTTGTGCCGCATCATAGTGTAGTACTTCATATTCCGTTTTTGTCATCACACCCTCTGGGTGTACCTCTTGATGGATGCCATCTGCACTTTTGCGGATAGGTAATTCTAGTACCTCATGCTGTTGTGCCAATCGCCCTTGTACCGTCGCTCGGTACCATTTTTCCAAGCGATTATCATCCATCTGCATTTGGTAAAAGTGTTGTGCCAAGCCATGCTTAGCTACTACCACCAAACCCGATGTATCACGATCCAATCGATTTAAGAATCGTACTTTTCCGTAAATCTTATGTGTTTTAAAATAGTAGGCTACCCCATTCGCTAAAGATACTTGTCCTTTCGAATTCATCGTGATTCCCGATGCTTTATCTACAATAAGAACATCTTCATCTTCATAGGCTATCGTTAAGGGCATTTCTATTGGGTCGTGGTCGATGCGTTCTTTTAAAGGGATAATTTCTAATACCATCCCCTTTGAAAGTTCAGATTTCGCCGTACACAGTTGTCCATCTAATCGAACAGCCTTGGCCCCGAAGAGTTCTTTCATCGTTTTCCGAGGAAATTGATGAATACCTAGCCATTCCCCTAACGTCGGTGCTATCGTATTTTCAATTGTATATGTTAACGTTCGTTTGTCTTTCATACAGTTTCCATTTCATCTTAGTTATTGGTGTCTAAGTCATCTTCCAATACGTATCTTTTGACCCCTATTGGGTCTATCCATACTTTGGTCAAAATATAACAAAAAAACTTTTTCACGGTTTCCCACTTTATACTACATTTTCCTCTGCTATTCTACCTATATTTTATCATATTTAACCTTATATAAAGACGATTACATTTACCTTTTTGGCAAAGTATGCTATCCTATATATAAAGAAGAGCAAAACGTGTGGCGCGTTAGGCTCATCAAAAAATTGATTTTTGTGCCTAACGTGATGAGATACTTCTCTTTACATTAGGCACGGTTTCTTTTATAAGAACACTACTTACGCTGTAGCATTACATATAAGGTGATAATCGCTACTATGAGCATTAAGAAATAAAAAGCTATAACGCAATTGTACATTGTGTTACGGCTTTTTTTCATTTTATACAGTTCCAACATCATACGTAAATGGTATATTCACCCCTCTTTCATATTAATATATTATCATATATAATTATACTATCTATTATAATTAATCGCATTATGAGGTAATCTATGAAGTGCAAAACATCTATCATCTGCGCATTAGCTGTAACTTGTACTATACTCCCTTTCACCGGTCAACAAGCAATAGCTACTGCCCCTACCAATATCACCGCATCAGCCCAGGAGGTAAGCCATATGTATACATTAGATTTTAATCGTTCTGCCTATACACAGGAAACTTACACTTTGAACGGTCAATCTGTGGCGGTTCACGCGTATCGCAATATTGTGTATGTGCAAAACCCGAAAAGTGTGAAACAACAGTCTATGAATATATTTATTCCTGAAGCCTATTTCTCTAATGGTACCATCAATGGATACACAAAAGATACGGCACCTATTTTCATGCCTAATGGTGTAGGCGGTTATCTACCAGGCAATGCAGGGGAGCCAAGGGAAAACGACCCTATGACAAAGGGCCCCAACGCGATCCTAACAGCTCTTTCCAAGGGCTATGTAGTAGCAGCCCCTGCCATTCGTGGTCGCACAACTGTTGGCGATGACGGCACTACCTATGTCGGTAAAGCACCCGCTTTCATCGTCGATTATAAAGCAGCCGTTCGTTACTTGCGTCACAATGCACATCAATTGCCTGCTGGTGATACAGAAAAAATTATCTCCAATGGTACTAGTGCTGGAGGCGCTCTATCTGCCTTGCTAGGTGCTACCGGTAATGCCAAGGAGTATGAACCATATCTAAATGAAATTGGCGCCGCTCAAGAGCGAGATGATATTTTTGCTTCTAGCGTCTATTGCCCTATTACTAATTTAGAACACGCTGATATGGCCTATGAATGGATGTTCAATGGCGTTAATAATTACTATATGGCTATGTGGCAATTACAGGACTTAGCAGCCCGTGGTAAAAGTAAAGAACTCCTGCTAGGAGGACCTCCACAAGCCATCGATGCTAATGCGGCTAACAATCCTATGCAAAGCAAACAAGAGCTATTCATGACCGACGAAGAAATAGCTATTTCCAAGGTGCTGAAAGATGCATTCCCAACGTATGTGAACAGCTTATTCTTAAAAGATAGCACCGGCAAACGTCTAACCTTAGACAACAAGGGGAAAGGTTCTTTCCAAGATTACATCAAAAGAAAATATATGGAATCTGCCCAAGACGCTCTTAACAAAGGAATTGACATCTCCTCTGCTACATGGGTAAAAGTGAAGGATGGTAAGGTCACTGATGTAGATCTTGCAGAATACGCCAAGGTGGCGACCCGTATGAAAGCAGCTCCTGCTTTCGATAAACTCGATATGAGTTCTGCTGAAAATGATGAGTTTGGCACAAACACTAATATCCCCAAACATTTTTCACGCATTTCAAAAGAACATGGGACAAGTTCTACTACTATGGCAGATGAGGAGACGATCCGCTTATTAAATCCTATGAACTTCATTGGATCCGCAAAGACTGCACAACATTATCGCATCCGTCATGGAGCCATTGACCGTGATACATCATTAGCTATCCCTGCTATCCTTGCCTTAAAACTAGCTGAACGTGGCGTAGACGTAAACTTCTACTCCCCATGGAATCGTGGACATGGTGGAGACTATGACTTACCAGAACTATTCGACTGGATCGATAGTATTGCAAAATAATAAAGTTCATATAAACTGTTGCATATCTTAGACTATGATAATAGTTACCTATAATAATTAGCATATATATGAACTGTTATACTTTTCACAAAATTTATATAACACATAAATACACTACAATACACTGATAATAAGCATGCAAAACCTATATACCCCCTATCTAAAATATAAATATTAACTCAATTGACATCTATTCTCATAGGTTGTAAAATGATTATATATATCACTACAAGTAAGGCTACGTTATATACGAGGTAATTTAGTACACTCTCCCCTTTTATATAAGTAGCCTTTCTTTATGTGTAAGGTTTGTGTAAATTTTTACAGAAAGGTGTGTTTCTAATGAATCAAATGTTATCTATTTTCCAACAAGGCGGACCGGTGATGTACCTGTTCCTGATTATTTCCGTGCTCACCATCGCTATTGGGATTGATCGTGTGTTAGTATACCGCAAAACAGCGGGTGCCAATCGTTTCGTAGAAGAAACGATGGCTACAAAATTTGCTCAAGGTAATGTGAAAGAAGCCTTAGCATTTGCCGCAGAGCATCCTGACAATGTATTGGCTCAATTGGTGGTAGAAGGTTTGACGGCTCACCAAGATGGATTCGCTGTAGAACCTACATTAGAAGCCCAAGCTATGCGTACTGTAAACGTATTGCAAGACCGTTTAAGCTTGTTGAGTACCTTTGTTACATTGGCTCCTATCTTGGGTCTATTAGGTACCGTTGTGGGTATGATTAATTCTTTCAGCGTCTTAGATTTATCCAACGGTCAACCGATGGCCATTACCTCTGGCGTAGGGGAAGCGTTGGTAGCCACTGCTGCTGGTTTATGTGTTGCCACAGTCGCGCTTGTGTTACATGCGATTTTCTCTCGTAAAGTCAACTTAATCGTATCTGACATGGAACAAATGATGGCTTCCATCGTTCGTTTCCTTCATAAAAAGGAGAATGCCTAATGAAACTTCGGAGTATGAAAGTACAAGAAGAACCGAAGTTAATGATCATCCCTATGATTGACATCATTTTCTTCCTTCTTGTGTTCTTTATGATTAGCACCATGACTATGGTACAACAAAATACTTTCAAAGTGGGCTTACCACAAGCGAGCTCTGCTCAATTAGATATGAACCAACATGTAAATATCACAGTCATGGCGGATGGCAATATTGCTTTCAATAAAGAAAGTCTCGACAAGGAACAATTGATTCGCCGTGTGCAAATTGAGCTGCAACGAAATCCTGATTTACAAGTCATTCTAAACGGTGATAAAGACGTCAACTATGGATTTGTCATTGAAACATTCGATGCTTTGAAGCAAGCAGGTGTGAAAAAACTATCCATTGCCGTAGAAAAGAGGTAATCCGTGAAGGAAGATAAATTTTGGAAATACGCGCTCTATATCTCCTTAGCGGGTCATATCGCACTCATCCCTGTGGCCTCTGCCATTTTTAACAAGGTCACAGAACCCTTTCATGAGTCTACGACGACCTTCTACGAGGTAAGTATGGCTGAAAGTGCGCCAGAACAAGCAGAGTCTCAGCAACCCGCGGAAGCACAACCACCACAAGAGGAAAGCGCCCCTCCGGAGCCACAAGAAGCCGTGGCTGTTCCTGAGATTCCAGAAGCTATGAAGCCAGAACCTCGGCCAGAACAGCCTAAGCAAGAAGTACCAAAGCAAAAGCCAAGTACCTTGCCAAAACATACAAATAGTACACCTAGCTCCAATGCATCCGCCCAGGCAGCCGAATCCGCAGCCCGTGCAAAAGCAGAGGCAGATGCTGCAGCCCGTGCCGCAGAGCAAGAAGCTCGAACCACTGTGGTCAATGCTCCCTATCCATTAGCCGATCCAAAACCGGCTAACCCAACACCAGGACAAACAGGAACCGTATACGTCACAGCTCGCGTCTATGAAAGCGGACAAGTAGCAGACGTTGAAGTCTCAGGCGATGCAAACAGCGCCCAACAAAACGCAGTCGCTGTATACGTACCAACCATACCATTTGCCCCTGGTACCAATAAATTCGGAGACCCATTACCATCCGTCGTAAGATTCTCCGTAGTCTTCCGATAAAACTATGAGTTTTATAGACAACTGTGTTATACTAAATATAACAAAAGAAGAGCCACCAACATGTCGAAGGCGTTAGGCTCATCTCAAGAAAATGGAAACTTGAAAAAGCCTAACGTGTTAAGGTGGATCAAACCTTATTCGTTAGGCTTTTTCATTACTTTGCATTTTATTCACAAGTATGCTATAATAATGATACAAAATTAATGAGTTCCACATATGAACAACAAACCCCCACGGTGCCCGCCGTGGGGGTTTTGCTTTTTTATAGAGAAGCCGACTCTTTGAGGTTAGTTGCCTTTAAACCGTCTGTCTAACCATTTGCAAATATAACTACTAATTATACCTGCTACAACAGAACAAATAAAATTAATGAGTAAATCCACAAGAACACCCCCTTTCTGTTGCAGATTGGGGTAGGCAACACGTTCATTATAGCACAATTTTTAGCAATACGTTTAATTTTCAATATTTTTCCTTGAGGGACGCAGTTATGCATAGCAGGCTTGTGGCATTCTTTTACTACCTAAATAATCTAAACGCGAGAAGAGCACGGTGTGCCCCGAACAAACATTATGAAATACCGTTTGTGAGGGGTATGCCGTGCTCTTCCCTTTATTCTATTCAACTACAAACGCCACAGGCTACATAGCATCTCAAGGAGCTAACCAAGCTCGAAGTTCGTCTATGGCTCTCTCTTTCGCAATAATTCCATGGGAACTCCACACCTGATTCGTCACCACGTGTACATGTCCTTCTTGTACCGCTGGAATGGTGTGCCAAATTTCCATAGCCTGTATATCCTGCAATTCTTTTCCCACTTGATCCGTAGTCATCCGATTACTTGCCCCGTAAGCTGAGCTAACTAACAAGTATTTCGCATCGATATCCGGTAACATTTCATGAGAAACGGCATTATTACTTTTACCATCTAACGCTAATGACTCTGTATCCGGTGTAATATTCAGCAAATCAAAAATAAATCGACTATTTACACTAGAGGAATACGGATATAAGCGTATTTCTTTTTTCATGACCCGAATGTAGGCTAGTGGACTATCTCCAATGCGAGATTTTATAGCCATACGAGCCTCTTTCACATGATTATAGTATTGACGCAATCGTGCTTCTGCTTGCTTTTCACGGTGCAGCACCATGCCGATGGTCAACAAGGCCCGCTCCGCATTTTGCAATTCAAAAGCTGCGGTGGGCGCAATTTTACTCAACGCATCAAAGGTACTACGAGTGAAGGAATCACGCATAATAATCAAATCTGGTTTTAACGCCTCAATTTGCTCTAAATTGATGGTCTTCGTTTCCTCGTTAATACTGATATGCTGTACACCTTGCGCATCTAGTTCATTGTGCAAGTAAAAGTTATCCCGATTGTAAGCCCCTACCATAGGTGCTCCTAATGCATACATAGGGTCTTCCATACGGATGACCACGATACGGTCCTGCTTATCAGGGATGACAGTAGTACCATATTTATGGTGCAATACCATTTTTCCTTCTTCATTGGTAATCAGCTTTTCTGCAGATTGTTTTACTTTCTTGAAGCGAGCATTCATTTCTTTCGTAATAGCCTCATCGGTGTCGAGCCGCTTTTCTTTCACTACGGAACCTTCTCCTAAACGAGGGGCACCCCAGCTACTGAAAGCTCCACTCACTAAGCCATACACAAGACCTGCTACAATCGCCAATGCAGCTGCCCAGCCGAGATAGGATCCAATACGACGTCCCATCATAGTACACCACCTGCTTGTTTCGCTTTTTCCACCGATGCATGGGTATAGGCAATACAGTAGGGACGATTCGTCCGTGGGTCATTCAAAATAATGGAGTCCACTCCAAAAATTTTGCTCAACATTTCTTCTGTTAGCACCTCATGTGGCGTACCTTGAAAGTGTACATGGCCGGCTTTCATGGCAATAATATGATCTGCATAACGAGCCGCCTGGTTCAATTCATGAATGACCATGATCACCGTTTTCTTATACTCTTGGTTCAATCGTTCCACAAGTTCCAGTACATCCATTTGGTGGGAAATATCTAAATAACTTGTGGGTTCATCCAAGAATAAAATGTCTGTGTCTTGGGCAATAGCCATGGCAATCCAAGCCCGTTGGCGTTGACCACCAGACAAGTTCTGAATCGGTGTGTGCGCAAAATTATGCAAATCTGTCACATCAATGGCCCAATCGATTAAGTCACGGTCCTGCTGGCTTTCACGTTGCAAAATACCAGATTTATGCGGAGCCCGACCATAACTGATGAGGTCACGCACCGTCAAAGATCCTGGTGCCATTGGGTTCTGTGGCAAAATAGCCAACTGTTTTGCCAATTCCTTCGTATCTTTTTTGTGAATATCCTCGCCGTTTAAAATAACGGAGCCTCCTTTAGGTGCAATGATTCGGCAAATCGTCTTCAACAGAGTGGATTTACCGCATCCATTGGATCCAATTAAGGCTGTTACCTTTTCCAAAGGAATCCTAATGTCTACGTCCTCACTGATAATTTTATGTTCATACCCAGTAGAAACATGTTGTAATTCAAATGCCATAGTTTATCCTCTCGTCCGTGCCAATACATATAGAAAATAGGGTGCACCCACCAATGCCACGATGATGCCTACTAACATTTCATCGGGAGCAATGATGACTTGTCCTAACCAGTCTGCTGAAAGTAACAATAGGGCCCCCAACAATAGGGTAACTGGTAAATAATAGTGATGGTTCACACCCACTAAGCGTCGTGCAATATGTGGCGCCACAAGTCCAATAAAGCCAATACTACCACCCACAGCGATACAGGAAGCGGCAATGGCTACGGCGATGCAAAGGAATGTCACCCGTTCTTTCGTGATGCGTGCCCCTAAACCGATAGCTGTTTCCTCATTCAGATTCAGCACATTCAGTTTTGTGGAGTAACAATATAACGCGATGGCTCCAATCGCTACAATCGGCGCCAAGACCATTACATGGTTCCAACTGTTACCAAAAATTGTACCGATGAGCCAAGTATTAATTTGATTAAACTTATCTGGGCTCAAGGTCACCATGGTCACCATTTGCACTGCATGAATCCCAGCAGATAGAGCAATACCATTTAAAATCAATGTCATAGGGGACAAACTGCGTCCTTTACGGTAAGACATACGGAAAATAAGTAGTGCCGCCAATCCCCCGCCAATGATGGCAAATAATGGAGCTTTCCAAATCGTAGTGATCGCATTGGCTGGTTCAAAATAGACGTACAACATCACTGCTACACCGGCCCCTGCATTGACACCGAGTACACTCGGGCTAGCTAGTTCATTGCGGGTGATAGTCTGAAAAATGGCTCCAGACAACGCTAAACCAGCACCGATACAAATAGCCAGTACGGATCGAACCATACGAAAGTCGAAGACAATGCGCTCTTGCCACTCGGTCCCATAGCCAGCGATAATACGCACTAAGTCCATGTAAGAGAACTCAGAAAATCCCGTTCCTAAATGGACTACAAACATCAATGCCAAAGCCACTAACAAACCAATGGCCCACATGGCAAATCGTCTACCTTGATGCATTAGTTAGCCTCCTTTCGATTCGCTAAATAGAGAAAGAAAGGAACCCCAACTATGGCTGTGACTGCCCCTAAAGGTACTTCAAATGGAGGCGACACCACCCGCGCCACCGTATCTGATACGATGACCACGATAGCCCCCAACACAGCAGAAAAAGGAATCACTTTTTCATAGCTGAGACCTACCATGTAACGAGCCATATGTGGCACAATGAGTCCCACAAAGCCGATAGGTCCTGCAATGGCTACAGCAGATCCACTTAACAGTAATACAGTAAGACCTGCTAAGAGGCGAATTTGGGTTAACTTTCCACCTAAACCAACTACCACTTCATCGCCTAAGCTAAGCAAGGTAATTTGTTTAGAAATGGCCAAGGCAATTAGCACACCGATAAGAGTCCAAGGAGCTACTAATAACACTTGCTCCATACGAACACCACCAATACCACCAGCCGTCCAGTAGCTCATATCTTGAGCCACATCAAAAAAGACAACTAGCGCTTGTGTAACCGCCATGAAGATAGCGCTAATGGCACTACCTGCCAAGGCCAAATACACCTTGGACCCCTTTGCCATACCTCGATTGGCTAAGTATAAAATACAAGCCGTTGCCAATCCAGCCCCTAAAAAGCTAAATAATATAGTCATATTTAAACTTGCCATAGGGAAGGCAATCATAGCAATAGCCAGACCAAAACTAGCCCCTGCATTAACCCCTAAAATAGAAGGACTCGCCATCGGGTTATTTGTAATCCCTTGCATGAGCGCTCCTGCGACGGCAAAATGAATACCGCAGATGAAAGCCACCAACAATCGAGGTATACGAATTGTATTAATGACGATGCTATCTGTATTCACAGAGCCACTCCAAATACTATTCCAAATCATCTCTAGTGAAATGGACCTTGCCCCTACCGATAAGAATACAAAACTACCTAATCCTAAGATAAGTAAAGCCACTATCATTTGACCTGTAAACTTACCAAAGAAAGATGTATTCTTGTCCGATGTATAGGATGAAGATATATCTTTACGTACCATGTATCTCCTTTCTTGTATTTATTGAAAACTACTTTATTACATAAGCATAGGAAAAAGAAGCTGTAACACAATACAGGTATACCGTATTCCATTACAGCTCTTTATCATTTGGGAAATACTACTTTCACCAGTATTTTAAATTATAGATTTGCCGTTAAGGACAACATGAATGTACGACCACCGCTTAAGTACACTGCATTACGATCTAATGCATTCCAATATGTTTTATCTAAAACATTATATACATCTGCGCGCAATGTCATTGGTGTATTGCCAGAGTTCCAAGTATAGCGTGCGCCAAGATCCCATGTTACAAATCCTGGTGTACGTAATGTATTCGCCTCATTAGCATAGGCTTCACCAACATACTTAACACGGCTAGTTACTGTAAGACCTTTCACACCTTTGATATCTTGTTCAATACCTAATACAGCATTCCATTTAGGAGCCCCTGCATAACGATTACCTTCTACATTCGATGCTCCAGTTCTACTATCAGATTTTATTTTTGCATCTAAATACATGATACCACCTAAAATACGTGTACCTTTAGTTGGTTCACCAAAGATATTCCATTCAATACCACGGTTGCGAATTTCTGCATCATAAGAACCTTTATTCTGTGCCTTTGTATATGGGTTCTTAATATTATAGAAACTCAAAGAAGATGACCAGTTACCAAAATCAACTTTAGTACCAAACTCGATTTGTTTAGATTTATATGGTGCTAACACATTTGTTGAATTACCATCAGATACAATCTCGCCTGCCTGCAAACCTTCCATATAGTTTGCATAAAGAGATGCATGCTTATTAAGCTTATGTACTAATCCAACAGATGGACTAAATGCAGCTTTGTCATATATGGAATCTACTTTACTACCATTCCAAGTTGTATTAGCATCTTTCGGGAAGTTGGTTTGGGTTAAATAGCTAGTTTGTTTAATTTTTTGAATACGTCCCCCTAAGATAACTTGCCAAGCCTCATCAGACGTAACAATTCTATCACTAATCGATAAGCCTAATGTAACATTTTTATCATTCAACGGACTTTCCCAACCACGATACCCATCTGGATGTGACCATGTAGAGTCTGCTGTTTGTGTGAATACATTACCTGCGAAAGTATTTTTAAATGTACGGTTACCCATGTAACGTTCATAAGAAATTCTACTTGCCGCAATACCAATATTATGTGTCACACCTCGATTAACAATTTTACCACGTACACCAGCTTCGATGGATAATCCTTTATTAATTTGATTATTGTATTTATAGCCTATAGTAGCTGCGCCTGTTTTAATATTATTAACTACGAACTCATTATAATAATAGTCCATAGATGTATAACGCATACCTACTCCAGCATACGCAGTCCAATCTTTAGAAAGGTCGTATTCACCACTTAATACTCCGTACTTCTCTGTAACACGACGCCATGTATTATCAGATCCAAACTTAGCATTTTTATTTGGTTCAAATACTGTGTATGGGTTTTCTTTGGTATACTTCGCTCCAGCAAATAGTTTCCGACTCTCACCATTATCGGCAGTTGCACCGAAGTTAACACGATATTGAGGGTTTTCAATTTCGTTATATACATATCCTAAATCCAATCCAATACGATGTTTTTTACCGCGCATATCAGCGCCAATCACTACGGAGCTAACATTATTTTTTTCACTATCAACAGAAGTCTCACCATTTCTGTTCAATACATTTACACGTACACCATACTTGTTATTTTCGCCAAAACGATGCCCTACATCTATATGTTGTGTGAATTGGGAACCATTACCATAGGATAACTTCACTCGATTAATTGGAGTATCTTTTGCACGTTTTGGTACAAAATTAATAGATCCACCAATATTACCGCCATTAGGCGCCACACCACTTAATAATGCTGTTGGACCTTTAGCTACTTCTACTCTTTCATAACCTTCTGTACCTGTATAAAAACGTGGAGCAATACCAAATAATCCATTAAATTGCATGTCTTGTTGTGTGGTGCGGAATCCACGGATGGTCCATGCACTGGAAGCACCAGACAAAGAATGTTCTTTTACAGACGCATCATTTGCCACAACATCCGAAATATTGGAAGCCTGTTTATTTTCCATCAATTCACTAGTATAGCCAGTTACATTTACTGGTGTTTCAATAAAGCTTTGACGACCTAATACACCCATCAAATTGCTGTTTGCTACTTGACCGCCTGCATACGCACCTTCCACAACCGGCGTTGTAGCCTCAGTCGTTTCTGCCACCGCTGCACGAGCCGGTGCATGTACTACGAACTCACCTAAATCAAATACTTGTACAGCATGCGCTGTGCCACCGAATTGGAAAAGGACACCTGTAGCTGCTGCAAATGATAACAATTGCTTTTTTGTTTTGCTATTCATAATACACTCCTAACACAAAAACCTTACCAAGATATAGATTTCATATCTTTATATAATAAATATTATCATTATAAAGTCCGTTACGCAATATATTTCTTCATCTTTTCTTCATGTTTTATGCTAATTTTGATATAATTATTCCTTTTATTCATAGAGATAGTGTAGGACATGAATTACATCATAGATTGTATAGCAACACATTAACACTCTTGATACTATAGGTATACTTCTGTATATTTCCAATGATTTATATCTTCTATACACTACTATATTTATATCATCATCACCACCATACTCGTCCATTTGTTTTGACACATTTATTCACTATGAATAATATAGTCAACTTCTAATAAATTGAAAATAACAATCTTCATCTATTCTAATAAATACTACTAATTATTATCAGAAATTATGCAAGTAACGCCGCACAAGTAATTTCCTGAGGAATGCCGTTACGAGTAGTAGCCTTGCGGCGTTCCTTACTATCTAAATCGCGCAAACGCAAAAGACCGCAACATGCTCCTGAACAAACCTACCGTAGGATCAGTTTGAGAAGGAGTATGTTGCGGTCTTTCCTTTATCACAGTAAGACACGAACGCCGCAGTCTACATAGCAAAACAAGTGACGACACAAAGTCTACATAAAAGAAAAAGAACCATCCAAAGGATGGTTCTTACTATGGTGGACGATGACAGGATCGAACTGCCGACATCCTGCTTGTAAGGCAGGCGCTCTCCCAGCTGAGCTAATCGTCCATATGGTGACCCGTGGGGGAATCGAACCCCCGATACCGCCGTGAAAGGGCGGTGTCTTAACCGCTTGACCAACGGGCCATGTTGTAAGTGGTGACCCACCCGCGACTCGAACGCGGGACACCCTGATTAAAAGTCAGGTGCTCTGCCAACTGAGCTAGTGGGTCATGATAGTATACTAACCGAAAGTAAGTTGGCTCCTCGAGTAGGACTCGAACCTACGACCGATCGGTTAACAGCCGATTGCTCTACCTGCTGAGCTATCGAGGAATGAACAAACTGGAGCGGAAAACGAGATTCGAACTCGCGACCCCCGCCTTGGCAAGGCGGTGCTCTACCGCTGAGCTATTTCCGCATGTATGCAATCCTAGTTTTCTTTCTTGCGACTGCTCATTTATAATACCAAAAAATTTGGATAGTTGTCAACATATTTTTAACAAATATTTTTGTACTCGAGAATCACCTACCAACTTGCCCTATGATGAGTACACAGGAAGAGTTATGTAGGTAATTTACATAAAAAAGTTGTAGCAAAATATAGTAGTATATCTCGCTACAACCTTAATTATATTTTGTACTGTAACAGTATAAATGTGGATTACCGTCCGTCCTGACGCTTAGAGCCTGGTCCATCGACGGCTACATTTACGCTAGCTTCGCCGAATGTTTTCATATCATTTAACATATGCATACCCGCATCAAGGACGGATAGCCCCATGGTGGATCCTAAGGCTTCATCCATTTCAAAGCCGTAGAACAGATGCGGCTTGATTCCCAAGTATTTCATTTGTGCTGCTTGCACTGGTTCCCCTGTATGAACAGATGGGAACACGTAATCCATGATTGCTTCGTTAATACATTTTGCAGCTAGTACGGCTGCTCCTGTTTCCGCCGTGTCGAAGACCACTGCCATACGATGGCTTGCCGCCCCCAGGATAAGTCCTGTTAAGACCACCACGTCTGGAGAGCCTACGGTGGCTAATACATGCACGCCGTCTTGGCTCGGCAAATCGTGTTCTGCCAAACTGGCGGTCAACTGTTTTGCCTTTTCTTGAATACTCAAAGTGCAATTATTCTCTACCAACAACTCTGCCATGGGATATCCTGTGATTCCTGCTGTGACTGCCAACGCTGAAAGTAAGCTTCTTTCACCGACAGTACCGATAGCTATCGTTTGGTAGCCCTTATCACTCAATTCATCAGCTAAGGCAAAACCTACTTCCAAACCTTGTTCCACGATGTCAGGTGTCAATGCGGCATGCATGCGGAAAAATTTAGATCCTTTGGCTAATTTATGTTGACGCACACCTTCGATGTGACTTGTATCTAATTCTAAGCCTGCATCCACTAAGAACACAGGAGCGCCAATTTTCTTCGCTGCTCCGTGGGTAGCAGAATGTCCAGAGGCTAACCGTTCCATAGCTTTCAAACTTTCTACACCATGAGTTTGGTTTTGTGGTCCATCTACAGCGATATCAGCTCCTACGATAACAACAGCATGACGAAGATTGTTAGGTTTTTCCTCTTTCAGAATCCCTGCCATACGCTCTGTAATCCCCTCTAGGCGTGCTAAGGAATACAATGGTTTTGTTAGGTTGTCGATGCGCAAACGGCATTCCTCCATGGACGGTTTGTGCAATGGTTCGATGACAAAGTTACGCATGGTGCTCACCTCCTGCAACTTCGTGGAACATGTCCACGGCTAAGTTCAACATTTGCATTTGCATAGATCCCCCAGTGGCCTCACCCAAGCAGAATCCAAGGTCTACATAGGCCTCTAAACCCAATGTTTTCAGTGCATCCTTATGAGCTTTCTCAGCCGACAAATGAGATGCCATCACGTAATCCATGGTATGCGGGTTCATAGCATGAGCAATCAAAGCACAAGCGGTCGTATTGAATCCATCAATCACCACCAACGCATGATTCGCAGCCGCCCCTAGGATAACCCCTACTAGGCAAGCGAACTCCAATCCCCCTACGGCAGACAAGATGCCCAATCCGTCTGTAGGTGGAATATCTGCATATTTTACTAGCGCATCGTAAACGACCTTTTGTTTTACTTTCAATCGTTCGTCCGAAATATTCGTGCCTCGTCCCGTTGCTTCATCCGCTGAAAGTCCGGAGAATTTTGCTGTAATCACCGCACTGGACGTAGTATTGCCGATACCCATTTCCCCCACTAGGAAGGTGTTGAAGCCTTCTTTCACTTTTTCTTCTACGAAAGCAATGCCCACCTCAACGGCCTCAATAGCTTTATCCATAGGCATAGCTGGTTCTTCTAGCATGTTGTTCGTACCATTCGGCATTACCTTGTGATGGTGTAAGCCTGGCACAGCGGACATATCTGCCGCTACCCCTACGTCGATGACTTCAATTTGAGCACCACAATAATTCGCTAGCGCATTGGCTGCGGCCCCTTTTGGAATCAAGTAGTTCATAGTCATGTGCACCGTTACCTCTTGTGGGTAGGCGCTGACACCGATTTTTGCCACACCGTGGTCACCAGAGGCGATGATCATACAAGGCTTAGGAGCCGCTGGATTTATTTGATTCGTAGCTGCCGCATAATGCTCTACCATCGTCGCTAACTTACCATATGAACCGTATGGAGTCCCCTTACTCCACTGTTCCCCTATTGCTCGTTCAATCTCTTTATTCCGTGGCACAATTCGTGCCAACGTACTTTCATATAAACTCATACGTCCTCCTATGTGAAACCCATCATAAGAATACAAAAAAGCATAGCCCTAGACTATGCCAAGTTGATTCCATTATAAAGTATTTTTCGGTCAGTTTCAATTTTTATATTCATTTCGTTGTTAGAGTGGAGTCGCCCACATGCATGTTGTAAAAACTGCCCTACGCGAAAGTTTTGACAACATACATATGGGCTTCCTATACAGTAGCAAAGATGAAACTATAAAAATTGAAACAAACCGGGGGAAAATTGGTGGGGAAAACCCTAAATACCTAGCTCCGCCCAAACTTCTTCATGATCGTATATCGGCTCTTGGTGTAATACATGTATTGCATCAAGAATGCGTTGTTCGTCTATCATCGACTCTTCTTCTGAAGAATATAGTATTTCATTAGGTATGTCACAATAATTGATATCTTTAAACATAAAAATACCTCCATGCTGTCAACTTTACGTTATGCATTATTCACTTATCTCTGAAATCCCCATAACAGAGACCCCTCAGCCGCAATTCTTATTCATATCTACAGTATATCATACTTTTATACAATACCAATCTCCTTTAGCGACTCAAACCACACTCTCCCCCTAGGTAGCCACCCTACTCAGAACGGTTTAAATTCCCCTCTCTCGATAAACGCAAAGGAGCCCCCATGTGTTCTGTCAAAAACTTTCGCTAGGGCAGTTTTCGGGGCCTACACAGAGGGCTCTCAAACCACACTCTTCCCTCCCCTAGGTCGCCCCCCCACTCAGAGCCGTTTAAATTCCTCCTCGATAAACGCAAAGGAGCCCCCGTGTGTTCCGCAAAAACTTTCGCGTAGGGCAGTTTTCGGGGCCTACACGGGGGGGGGCTCTCAAACCACACTCTTCCCCTAGGTCGCCACCCCGCTCAGAGCCGTTTAAATTCTCCACAGAAAAGCCAGCATATGTTGCAATAAAAACTTTCGCGTAGGGCAGTTTTTATGTGACATATGCTGGCTTTAACAACCACAGGAATTTAAACCGATATGAGCGAACGACCTCTCCATTTGTTTGACTGCCACCGCCACACAAATATAATCGCTCGTATAATCTCATCGATAGCCATGGCAATCCACACACCTACAAGTCCCCAACCAAGGACGATACCAAAATAGTAGGACAAGGTCACCGCAAAGGCCCACATGCCAAAGACACCAACAAACATAGGAATCCGAATATCTCCTGCTGCTTGCAAACATTGCACCAATACGATATTGGCACCACGTCCAATTTCTAGGAAAATTTCAATAAACAGCACAGCTTTCGCCAGATCTATAATCTCCTGATTATCTGTCACAAGTCGCATCACTGGTTCACAGGCAAAATAAAAGAAGGTACTCAATCCGACACCAATGGAAACGCCTGCTGCCGTTGTGAGCCACACACGGCGGGACACTTCTTCTTCTCGTTTAGCTCCCATGAGGAATCCTACCACGATTTGTGCTGCATTGGCCAATGCAATTGTATACATATAGCAGAAAGTAGCAATAATATATACGTATACTTTTGTTGTAATCACCACGAGCCCCATGATGTTGATCATTTTCATGATCACTGTCTGTGAAAGCTGATAGGACAGTGTTTCTCCGCCAGATGGTACGGAAATAAACAGCAATTGTCGTAACGTTTCCCAACGGAATGGGCGAAGATACTCTACTTTCAGACGAGCTGTCAACAGTGATTGATGACACCAGATGATAAGACCCAGTCCCAATGCCTTGCTAATCACACTCGATACGGATGCGCCTAAGACACCCATGCTTGGGATGGAACCCCAACCGTAGATAAGTACGTAATTCAGAATAATATGGACCACGTTCATGACAAGGGCAATCCACATGGTGATACGAGGCATGGAGTGCCCCCGAAACACTGCTACATAGGTCATGTAGATACCCGTAATAGGAATGCTGGCAGCGGTGATATTTAAATAGAGTGCGGTTTCTTCTATAATCTCCGCTGGGACCCCAAGCCATTCGCAGAGAGTTTGATGAAAGATAATGACCACAGCCCCTGCGATAACACTGAACACCGTATGAAAGGCAACGCTAATCGTATATACTTCATCAATTTTATCGGCACGCTTAGCTCCCAAATATTGAGCGATTAAAATGGTGGTAGCTGTACTCATGACAATGAGCAAAAACAAGATAATATTGATAATCTGGTTCGCATTGGCTACGGCAGC
>OBUR01000205.1_pt1 | contig 24309 bp, 25 predicted proteins | sample 1475951 | NCBI WGS metagenome assembly OBUR01 (sample SAMEA2579957, study PRJEB22360) | human gut metagenome
GGCTCTTCTTAATGACCCTCGGCCCGGGGAAAAGGGTTAGCCACATCCACAAAAGGAAGGATAGGTAAAGCAAGCATTGCAAGACCGTAGATTGCCATAAGAAGAATAAGAAGAGCGTTGATGATTAATTTAAGTGTTTTCATGATAAGTATTTCCTTTGTTAAATAGTTTTTAGTATATAATTTCTCTGATACTGTCAATAAAGTTCATTCTATCACGATCTGCTAAACTGCCCATAATTAAAGGCAAAGCAAGTGTAGATAAGGCACCGATAATACTTAGAATTAATCCTACTATAAATAAAAAGTACTCAGGTATAAGAAAGCGTCTAATTTGAGATAATACTGAAGAACTTTTTTACTCTCCATAATAGTACCTCAACCCACTAATACTCAAGTCTACTGTAAAAATATAAAGAAGCAATATACAAAATTGCATAGTAGACTACAAATAATAACATAATAAGTAATATACTACTATTAAAAGACATATGACCTAACACATTAACATAACCGTTCGGAAACACATATTTTAGCGAAGCAAGTTGTGGAGCTATAAAAGAAAAAAGTGCAAAAATAATTCCTACAAGCATAGTGAATCCATTTGTCAAGATAATTGATGCCAGACTGGCAACTAATAAACACAACAAAAACACCAAAATAGTCCCTAAAATACTAATTACCGTATACTGTACATCATCAATTTTGGAAGGCCAAAACCTACCTGATGTATATGGTTTATGAACCAAATAAACATAATAAGTAAACAATGATGAAAAGAAAGTTATTACTATATACAATATTTGAAACAATAAAATCGCTCCTAACTTTGCATTTAAAATAACTTTTCTACTAATATCTTTGTAAAGATACATAATACCACTTGTAATTTCATCCCTAAAAATCGTACTTACAATATAAATAAAAACTACTAATGGCAAGGTCATTTGGTACTGAGTAAATAAAACTGCACTAAAAAACTCTAAAAAGCTTAGTGACCCTACTGGGGCGCTCAATTGCATAAAATTGGTATTAAATAATCCTACAACAATTAATAGCATTGGGAAAAAGCTAAAAGCTAACGCAATTTTTGATTCTTTTTTCTTCAACAATGCTTTAAAAAAAGGTAATGCTAAGTAATTCATTCCTATTCCTCCACAAATAATCTTTCTAAACTATCCTTTTTAGATAAAACATTATTAATTAGCTTAGCAACTGCAAGTTGTTCCAAGATACTATTTAATGCTTCATTATTTACAGAATTATCAATTTCAATATTATTTTCACTATACTTTAAGCTATATTTTTTCACAAGATTCTCTATCAAATGATTATCTTCATCTCTGAAAATCTCATTCAGCTCTATTATAATACTATTTTGCTCCGTACTGATTTTATCATCAATTATCCCTGATTCAATGAAAAGATAACGTGTACACAAGTCTTCTAATTCTGCTAACTGATGACTAGATATTATCATTGATGTTTTATTAACTTTTGACCATTGTTTTAAAATTTCCAATAAATTTTTAACACCGATAGGATCTAAACCCACAAAAGGCTCATCTAACAACACAAATTGAGGTTCCGTAACAAGAGCCAATGCTAAAGCAGTTCTTTGTTTCATACCAAAAGAAAAATCTATAGGTTTTCTATCTTTAGCTTCCCAAAGTCCGACTAATTTCAGTATTTTTTCGATATTATCTTGATACTGTTCTTTCTTATGAATTTTAAGATATAACTTTAAGTTTTCTTCAACACTAATTTGTGGAAAGAATACAGGTTCTATCATGATTCCAAAATCTTTAAGAATATTATCTTCTTTAAAAATGTCCCTACCATTAAAAAAAACATTCCCTTCTGTAGGATTTTGAGATTTTGCTAATATTTTGAGCAAAGTACTCTTCCCTGAACCATTTTTACCTACTAAACCTATAATATCTCCCTCTTCAATCGTAAAAGTAGCATTTTCTAAAGAATAAAAAGCATTACCCTTATATTTTTTTCCTAACCCTTTAACTTCAATTATTGCCATTTTTCTTCACCATACGTTCCATAACTTTTATACTAATATACTCTACCAAGAAATAAAGTAAGGCTACAAATACAATTTGAGAAGGCTCAATTAAACTATTATTTATCTTGATATACATTTCTCCACTTGTTATTGTATTTTTTTGAATAAAACTAGTCCAGACACTAGAACCTTTTAAAAATAGCCCTATAATAATGTAAGCAATTAAAGAGATTGCTGGAAAAATTCATCAATATCTTGCTTTTGGGCTAGGAAGTTAAGCAGTTCTGTGCTAAACTGAGTCATAGGAATAAATCTCTTTCTAGTAATGTGTTGCAACTCTACTATAACGGATTTATTCCTTTTTGTGTTTACACAACTTATTTTACACTATCATTTCTCTTTTTCGCGAATAAGATTGTCTTTATCGAAAACTTATTATCGTTTATCGATAATTATATATTACACTCTTTATTTCTCCTTGTCAACAACTTTTATCGTTTTTCGATATTTTTTATCTAAGATTCAAAAAAATAGAAAAACCAGCTAAGAAAATCTTAACTGGTTACCTTACTTATGTTAATCACCTAGACTGGTCATACTTCCGTCTAGACTTGTTATGATTTTAAGAAGAGGGGTTCTACGTTATGAAAAAAAGGAAAAAGGGATTTTGGAAAATGAGGGATGAAAGTTGTAGAATATGGGTAAATTTAGCCTCTTCCTGGCATCAATATTAGTTTTGATAAACCTTAAAGTCTTGAGGATGCTTTTGGAAATTTGGGTTGTATGTTACTTTAATTTTTACTGTCATTGTTGTTTCCTCCTTTTTAGGAATGGTTTGGCCTAGCCAAAACGTTTTATTATCAAAACCTATCTCGTTTTGATGGTTTTATTATAGGATCTCTAACTTAAAGAAAGCTTGTAATAAGCTTGAAGGAAACTTAAAACTCTCAGTGAGTTCACTGAGAGTGCTTGTGTTTATATCATGGATAAAATAAGATAAAACCTGCAAAATAAAATATAAGACCTATCAGTAGAAGAAAGAAGGGATGAAAGATAGCAAAAAAATCGAGTTTTAACCGCTTCTTTTTCATGGGTTTCCTCCTCAGTCAAACTCAGCTTGCCTTCTCAAATGTGCTTCTAGCACCTGCCAAGTAGGATTTTCACGCCAGTTAGGGTCAGATACAATTTGGCTGGCCACGCGCCTTGCTTCTTCTAGGATATTATAGTCTTCCACAATGTCAGCCACCTGAAATTCAGGAATACCTGACTGCCGTGTCCCAAAAATCTCTCCTGAGCCACGCATTTTAAGGTCCTCTTCTGCTAGAACAAAACCATCCGTAGTCTCACACATGGCCTGCATGCGTTTTTTACCGATATCATTTTTAGGATTAGCCACCAATACACAGTAAGATTGCTTGTCGCCACGACCTACACGGCCTCGAAGCTGGTGAAGCTGGCTAAGTCCAAAACGATCCGCATCCATAATGACCATAACCGTGGCATTAGGTACGTTAACTCCCACTTCGATAACTGTGGTTGATACTAAAATCTGAGATATTTTGTTCTTAAAGTCCTGCATAATTTGGTCTTTTTCATCATTTTTCATGCGACCATGCATCAGAGCCACCGTAGCTGAATCTCCAAAGAACTCTGTGAGTTCCTGATGAAGGGCAACAGCATTTTTCAAATCAAGAGCCTCAGACTCTTCAATCAAAGGAGAAATAAAATAGACCTGAGCATCTTTTTCCAACTCGCTCTTAATCCAAGTCAATACGGTGTCTAGTTGCTCATGTTTAACCCAACGGGTAATAATGGGCTTACGCCCAGTTGGCATCTGGTCAATGATTGACACATCCATCTCCCCAAAGGCAGTGATTGCCAAAGTCCTAGGGATAGGGGTTGCTGTCATCATAAGAACGTCAGGATTGTCTCCCTTCTCGCGGAAAATACGACGTTGATTAACCCCAAAACGGTGCTGTTCATCAGTAATCACCAACCCAAGTTTATGATAAGTCACCGCATTCTGAATCAACGAGTGAGTCCCCACAATCATCTGAGCCTCCCCAGATTCAATTTTAGAAAGAGCTACTTTCTTATCTGCCGCCTTCATCCCAGAAGTTAAGAGGACTACCTCTAGTTCAGGAAAAAGTCCCTGCAAGCTCTGATAATGCTGCTCTGCTAAGATTTCCGTCGGAACCATCAGGGCTGACTGCAATCCTGCCGTATAGGCCCCATACATGGCAAGACTAGCGATAACTGTTTTCCCTGAGCCCACATCTCCTTGCAAGAGACGGTTCATATGAGCCCCAGATTTCATATCAGCTAGGATTTCTGATAAACTACGCTCCTGAGCCTCGGTCAAGGGGAAGGGCAAGGTAGCAATCTTGGCTTTGATTTTGCTTTCATCATAAGTAATTGCTAGACCATTAGTCTCTGACTTATTCTCAGCCTTTAGCACCTGTAAATTCATCTGGAAATAAAAGAGTTCTTCAAACTTTGTTCGGCGTAGAGCCTGCTTATATTCAGCCAAATCTTTAGGAAAATGCATGGCACGCACAGCCTCTTGACGCCCCATGAGACGATACTTGTCCATAAGCATCTGGGGAAGACTTTCCTCCAACAAATTCAGCGCCCCACTATCAAAAGCTGCTTTTATAGCCTTTATCAGCTGGGCCTGACTAACCCCCTGAGCCACATGGTAGACTGGCTGCATATCGTCCTCAACTTGAGCCAAGACTTTCATACCAGTCACTGCAGACTTCTTCTGGTCCCACTTGCCAAAGATAGCCACTTCTGCCCCCATCTCAATCTTGTCCACAAGATAAGGCTGGTTGAAGAAACTAATAGCAATCACTGCCTCCCCTTGTTTGATTTTAAAACTCAGACGATTACGTTTAAAGCCATAATACTGCACATTGGCAGGCGTCACCACTGTTCCCGTAATGACCGCCTTGTCTCCATCCATCAGTTCAAAGATGGACTTACTCTTAAAATCTTCATATCGGAAAGGAAAATAAAGCAAGAGGTCCCCAACCGTGTGCAAATCTAATTTGGTAAATTTTTCAGCGGACTTAGGACCAAAACCTTTCAAATCCGCAATTGGTGAATCTAGTTGAATCATATCCTCTATCATTTCTATCGTGTTCTTCTCCTCTTGAAAGAGGAAGCCTTATCAGCTATTATAACACATGAAAATGCTCTTCACTAAAATCAAAAAATCCAGTATCAAACTGGATTTCTCTTTATTTATATTAATCATAGCTACGAGGTACACGATCACTAAGCAAACAAAGAACTTCGTAGTTGATAGTGCCACGTTTTTCAGCAACCTCTGTCGCAGTGATGCTTGCTCCCCCATTTTCACCCATAAGAGTGACAGGAGTTCCTAGGGGATAAACCTTAGGAAGGCGAACAGTGATTTGGTCCATAGATACACGCCCAACAATAGGACAAAGCTGTCCATCCACAATAACGTGGAAACCTTGTAAATCTCTGGTCCAACCATCCGCATAGCCAATCGGAATGGTTCCAATAACCTCATCAGCTGTCGTCGTATACGTTGCACCATAACCCACATCTTGACCTGCTGGCAGGGTCTTAACATGAACAAGCGCTGTCTCCAAGCTTAAAGCAGGACGAATCCTATATGGAAGGTCTAAAACACTGCCACTAGGATTGAGACCATAGATGACGACACCTAGACGTACCGCATTAAAGACTGTTTCTGCATGCCAGATACTTGTCGCAGAGTTGCTAGCATGTACCAAGCGAGGGCGGTCCACCAAGTTATTAACCAAATCCGTGAAGAAGGTCAATTGACGCTTGAATTTACTATCATCTGCCTCATCAGCTGTTGCAAAATGGGTAAAAATACCTTCGACATCCGCACCAAGTGACTGAAGACCAGCAATCAAACTATCTGCATCCCCTTGGCTACGCACCCCAATGCGTCCCATACCTGAATCAATCTTAATATGGCAGGTCAAACCAGTCAAATCAAGCCCTTGATCCTTAGCCATTTTCAACCACTCAAGCGAAGCTACCGTCAGAGTGATGTTTTCTTGAATAGCCAAAGGAACCTCGTCTGGCAAGACGACTCCTAAAATGAGTATCGGTTGCTCTAAGCCAGCCTGACGGAGTTCAAGTGCCTCGTCTAGGTTGGAAACACAAAAACCGTCTACCTGTTTAGACAAATGCTTGGCCACCGCAACAGCGCCATGACCATAAGCATTGGCCTTAACAACTGCAAAAGTCTTTACCTGTTTAGGGATGTGACTAACCACTTGTTCAATATTTTCTGAAATTGCTGATAGATCAACCTTTGCCAAGGTTGGTCGATGTAAACTTGAAATCATAAGCTATCCTCTTCCAACATCTATCTCTTAGTTTTTTTCTAAAATGACACTTGCCTGAACAAAATCACCGCTATGGGAAATCGAGATAAAAACCTTGCCTTCAAAAGGTGATTGGGTCACCACTGGAGCTCCCTTGTCATTGGTCAATATTTCAATATCCTTAAAGCCGACTGCTCCAATACCAGTACCCCAAGCCTTTGAAAATGCTTCCTTACCGGCCCAGCGCCCTGCTAAATAGGACATCTGACGATTACCAGAAAGGGATTCAAAACGCTCCCACTCTTTTGGTGTCAATACCTTTTTTGCAAAGCGTGGATTGCGGTCATAAGCCTTTTTTACAGCTGAAATTTCCTGCAAGTCTATACCATGTCCAAAAATCATAATTATAACGAAAGTCGATTGTGGATTTCACGAATAAGGCTATCTGTCTTAGCCCAACCAAGACATGGATCTGTAATTGATTTACCATAAACTTCAGGTGTGTCTTGACGACCATCCTCAAGGTAAGACTCAATCATAAAGCCACGCACGGTATCCGCGATACGCTCATCCCACTCACGGTTAAGAAGGACTTCACGCACAATGCGAACTTGTTCCATGAAGTTTTTACCTGAGTTATCATGGTTTGTATCAACAAGAATAAATGGGTTTTCCAAATTAAATGCACTATACTTGTCCAAAGCCTTAACCAAGTCCTCGTAATGGTAGTTGACAATGTTCTGACCATTTTCATTGTTGGCACCACGCAGGATAGCGTGAGCGAGTGGGTTACCATCTGTTTTAACTTCAGCACCATTGTAAAGGAAATGCTGTTGGTTCTGCGCCGCATAGATACCATTAAACATGACATTCAAATTCCCTGACGTTGGGTTCTTCAAGCCAATTGGCACATCAATACCTGAAGCTACAAAGCGGTGTTCTTGGTCCTCGACAGAACGTGCTCCAATAGCGTGATAGCTAAGCAGATCATCAAAGAAGGAAAGATTTGACGGATAAAGCATCTCGTCAGCGATTGGAAGGCCTGTTTCAGTAATAATACGTGACTGAAGGTGGCGAACCGCCTTAACCCCAGCAAGAAGGTCTACATCACCCTCTGCATCTGGCTGGTGGATAAGCCCCTTATAACCGTCCCCATTAGTACGTGGTTTAGCTGTATAAACACGCATAACAATAAAGATTTTGTCCTTCACTTCTTCCTGAAGTTTGGCCAAACGGTGAGCATAGTCAAGAACGGCTTCTTCATTATCAGATGAACATGGACCAATAACCAAGAGAATACGTTTGTCCTCACCCTTGATAATTTTTGCCAAGGCCTCATCATTAGCCTGTTTAGTTACTAGTGCGTCTCCCGTAAGAGCATGCAATTTCCTTACTTCCGCTACATCAATCAGCGGACTATTTTGATGAATTCCCATCTATTTCCCTCTCTTTGTGAAAAGAGAGCGAACCGCTTGGTCATCCAAACGGTTCACTCCCCATATATGGTTTCTGTTACCTTATTATTTTGACAATGTATCGTGGATTTCACGAATCAATTCTTCTGTCTTATCCCAACCAAGACATGGGTCAGTGATTGATTTACCATAGACATCTGGCGCATCTTGACGGCCATCTTCAAGGTAAGATTCAATCATGAAACCACGTGCCACTTTGTTGATTTTTTCATTCCAATCACGGTTAATCAAGGTTTGACGAACGATACGGATTTGTTCCAAGTAACGTTTACCTGAGTTATCATGGTTTGTATCAATAACGATGAATGGATTCTCAAGGCCCATTTGTTCATAGTGTTCGATTGTTTCAAGCACATCATCATAGTAGAAGTTAGGCACGTTTTTACCATATTCATTCGTTGAACCACGAAGAATAACGTGTGCCAATGGGTTCCCTGGAGTTTCAACTTCTTCACCGTTAAAGAGGAAGTTTTGTTTGTTTTGTGCAGCGTAGATACCGTTAAACATCACGTTAAGGTTCCCTGATGTTGGATTCTTCATACCAGTTGGAACATCAATACCTGACGCAACAAAACGGTGTTGTTGGTCTTCTACAGAACGTGCACCAACGGCAATGTATGACACAAGGTCATCTACCAAAGGAAGATTTTCTGGGTAAAGCATTTCGTCAGCAGTTGTGATACCAGTTTCAGTGATAACACGGTAGTGAAGGTTACGCACAGCCTTGATACCGTTAATTAGGTTTGGTTTCCCTTCAGCATCAGGTTGGTGTACAAGTCCTTTATAGCCATCACCATTTGTACGAGGTTTAGCTGTATAGACACGCATAACCATAAAGACTTTATCTTTAACTTCTTCTTGAAGTTTAGCCAAACGGTGAGCATAATCAAGAACAGCTTCTTCATTATCAGATGAACATGGACCGATAACCAAAAGCGTACGGTCATCTTCACCCTTGATGATTGCTTCAAGCTCTTTATCACGAGCTTGTTTCTTGGCAAGAGCTTCACCTGTTAATGTAGTTGATTCTTTAACTGCATCAAAATCAATTTTTTCACTTACTGCTTTAAAAACCATAATAATTACCTATTTTTTCCTAAAATTGTTTACGACCGTGACAATTTTTAAATTTCTTACCAGAGCCACATGGACAGAAGTCATTACGACCAACCTTACTAAAGTCAATTTCTTGACCATTAGCATCTGCTTGGTGGGCCTGGATATTGCCTGTTGCTGTTGTCGAAACACGTTCATTCACATTTTCACGAGATTGTTCATGAATTTGTGCTTTCATCATTGTACGTGTCACATCATATTCAATTGCCCCAATCATATCTTGGAACATCTTGAACCCTTCAGATTGATACTCAACGATTGGGTTGTTTTGTGCATAACCACGCAAACCAACGGCATTACGTAATTGATCTAGGGCATCGATGTGGTCCGTCCACTTGTTATCAACAACCATCAAAATCAAGACTTTTTGGAATTCACGGATAGCTTCCTCTGAACGCAATTTCTTGATTTGACGATCATAAACATCATCTGCTAACTCATTCAAGTAAACTTTAATAGCGTCATAATTAACACTACGTTTCGTTACCTCTCCCACTTCTTGTAAATCTTCAAGTGAGATGGCATTCTCAGGAACCAAAGCCTGACGAGCAAAGTTCAAAATACCTTTAAGAGCTTCCTCTTGATCATTGCGGCTGTGACCATCTACTGTACGGTTAATCGTACGCGTAATCATAGCCTTAATCTCAGGTTCAAGGTCACGTTCCGCTGTGATAACATCATAACGCTCAGCATAGATGATTTCACGTTGTTCACGCATAACGTCATCGTACTGAAGGACTTGTTTACGAGTATCGTAGTTATTTCCTTCGACACGTTTTTGAGCCGCTTCCACTTGGCGTGTCAACATACGTGATTTGATAACAATATCTTCATCATCAGCATTCAAACGTTCCAAGACTTGTTTGATACGATCAGAACCGAAACGACGCATCAATTCGTCTTCAAGTGAAAGGTAGAATTGAGATTCCCCTGGGTCCCCTTGACGTCCCGCACGACCACGCAACTGGTTATCGATACGGCGGCTTTCGTGACGCTCTGTACCAATGACACAGAGTCCACCAAGGTCAAGAACACCTTCACCAAGTTTGATGTCGGTACCACGACCGGCCATGTTGGTCGCAATCGTAACGGCACCACGTTGACCCGCATTCATGATAATATGCGCTTCTTTTTCGTGGTTCTTGGCATTTAGCACTTCATGAGGAATACCTGCTTCAACCAACATCTTAGAAATCAAGTCAGATGTTTCAACGGCAACCGTACCAACAAGGACTGGCTGTCCCTTTTCATAACGACGTTTAACATCTTGTACCACAGCGCGGAATTTAGCATCCAAGGTAGGGTAAAGAAGGTCATCGTGGTCAATACGTTGAATTGGACGGTTAGTTGGAATCGGAATGATTCGCATGTTGTAAATTTCACGGAATTCATCTTCCTCAGTTTTACCAGTACCAGTCATCCCTGACAATTTCTTGTACATACGGAACATATTTTGGTAAGTGATTGAGGCAGATGTCTTCGTTTCTTCTTGAACTGGCACACCTTCTTTTGCCTCAATGGCTTGGTGGAGCCCATCTGAGAAACGACGTCCTTCCATGGTACGACCTGTAAATTGGTCAACGATAAGAATTTCTTGCTCAGGACTGACCACATAGTCAATATCATGCAACATGATGTAGTTGGCACGAAGGGCGTTGTCAATATAGTGAGTCAAGGCAACATTATCAATATCGTACAAGTTGTCCAAGTTGAAGAATTCTTCAGCCTTGTCAATACCTGAGTCATTCAAACCAATCGTTTTTGTTGGAATATCAATGGCATAATCATCCTCTGTCAAGGTCTTAACAAAGGCATCCGCACGGTGATATAACTGATTAGTTTCTGAACTTACAGGACCTGATACAATCAATGGTGTACGAGCTTCGTCGATAAGAACTGAGTCAACCTCATCGACCAAGGCATAGTTCAATGGACGTTGTACCATGTTTTCCTTACGAACAACCATGTTATCACGAAGATAGTCGAAACCTACCTCTGAGTTGGTTGAGTAAGTGATGTCACAGTTATAAGCTTCACGTTTTTCAGCTGGTGATTTGGCTGAAAGGTTAATCCCTACTGACAAACCAAGCCAACTATAAAGCTCACCCATTTCAGTTGCATCACGCTCTGAAAGGTATTCGTTAACGGTGATAACGTGCACACCTTCACCTGAAATAGCATTTAGGTAAACAGGCATTGTCGCAGTCAGGGTTTTCCCTTCCCCTGTACGCATCTCTGGGACGTCACCATGGTGAAGAACAATACCACCCATGATTTGCACACGATATGGGAAAAGTCCAAGAACACGTTTTGCCCCTTCACGAACAACTGCAAATGCCTCTGGCAAGAGTTGGTCTAGACTTTCTCCGTTTTGATATCGTTTTTTAAATTCTTCTGTTTTTGCCTGAAGTTCTTCATCTGAAAGAGCTGCCATTGCATCAGCATAGCTCTCGACTTTCTTGGCAGTTTTTTCTAGTTTCTTAATTTCGCCTTTATCATTTTCAATGATTTTGCGTAATATATTTGCCATCTTTTTTCCTTTCGACAGTCTTTATCTCCATATTTTACCACAAAAGCCCCCTTTAAACAAGAAATCACTCAAGGATTGACAAAGAAAAAAGCCCTAGTTTAAGGGCTTTCACAATGGATTTGCAAATAAACGAAAACTTTTTTATTAGATTCACTGAAAATATCGACAATAATGCTTTAAAACTACTTCTTAGAGTTCTCTTGGCTCTCTAGGATATCCTCAAAATCATGCAAGAGATTTTCAAAAGCCTGCTCAAAGAAGACATGGTCGGTGCCGCTATAGGCCTTCATTATCATAGGGCTAGCTTCAAAATCAACGTAGAATTGATAGTCCAAGACACCATTTTTCCAGTAAAATTTGATGCTAGGGGAGGCCGTTTTTTCACCGCACATACCCGGAATGGCCCGTTGTAAGCCATAAATGTGATCTCCATAATCTTTCAGACGATAGTAAGCTCCCTCAAAATAATAGGATTTGCCGATTTCAATACGCTCAAATAGTGCAGCTAAAACTTTTTCATTACTCATACTTAAGCCTCGTTAGGGTGACTGACAATCATCTCCAATTGTCCATCAATTTCCCAATCTGTCACATCATTTGGAAGAATGAAGTGATCACCTTTTTTTAGACAATAAATGCGTGAATCGATAGTCATAGTCCCATTGCCAGAAAGTACTGAACAAAGCAAATAAGGAGCTGATTGTTTGAAGTCAACCAAGCCATTGAGTTTCCATTTATATACGGCGAAGAAGGAGTTTGATGTCAAACAAGTCGACTCTAATTGCAAGGTCTTAACAGTTGCTGGGACGCTATTTTCTGGGTCCCCTAAATTCAAGACATCAAGAGACTGTTGAATATGAAGCTCACGTTTATTGCCCTGATCATCCCTACGATCAAAATCATAGACACGGTAAGTGGTATCGCTAGATTGTTGAGTTTCTAAGATAAGGATACCTGGACCAATAGCATGCATGGTACCACTTGGTACAAAGAAAAAGTCACCTTTTTTAACAGGAGTTTTCGACAAAAGTCCGTCCCAATCACCTGCTTCAATTAAGGATGCCAATTCTTCCTTTGTCTTAGCCTTGTGACCATAAATAATCTCTGCACCCTCTTCAGCATCAATAATATACCAACATTCTGTCTTTCCTAGCTCACCTTCATGCTCTAGTCCATAGGCATCATCAGGGTGTACTTGTACTGAGAGCCAGTCATTAGCGTCCAAAATCTTTGTCAACAAAGGAAAAACACTAGTCTTGGGATTTCCAAAAAGTTCTGGTTTATCCTTGTAAAGCTCTGCCAGGTGGAAACCAGCATACTTTCCGTTTTTGACATAGGATACACCATTAGGATGGGCAGAAATTGCCCAGTATTCGCCAGTGTGTTCACTGGGAGTATCATAACCAAACTCTGTCTTAAGGCGATTACCTCCCCAGATTTTTTCATGCATTGGCGAATCTAAAAATAAAGGTTCCATTACATCCTCCTGTATAGAGCAAAACGCCTTAAGATCATGTCTTAAAGCGATTTTACATATTTTGCTTATTTGCGTGAGTGTTTGTCAGCTACGTCTTTAGCAAGTGCGAAGTTACCAAGCGTCGCAGAACCATTACCTGAAACAGCAGGTGTCACAATATATTCATTTACATCTGGTACTGGAAGGTAACCATTCAAAAGAGCTGTGAATTTTTCACGAACACGACGAAGCATGTGTTCTTGCCCCATAACACCGCCACCAAAGACGATAACTTCTGGACGGTAAAGGACTGTTGCTTGGACAGCAGCTTGAGCAATATAGTAAGCTTGGACATCCCAAACTTCAGAATGCTGATCAATCAATTCACCACGAATACCTGTACGAGCTTCGAGCGATGGTCCAGCAGCCAAACCTTCCAAACAGCCACGGTGGAATGGACAAGTTCCGTTAAATTCATTGGAAACATCATTTGGGTGAAGCGGTACATATACGTGACCAGCTTCAGTATGACCCATACCACCAATGAATTCACCATTTTGAATAGCTCCAGCTCCGATACCTGTTCCGATAGTGTAGTAAACAAGGCTCTTAACACCTTTACGAACAAGTGTCTCACCATAAGCAGATGAGTTAACATCAGTCGTAAAGTAGAAAGGAATATTAAACTCTTTAGCAATCAAACCAAGAAGGTCGACATTTGACCAATGTGGTTTTGGTGTTGAAGTCACAAAACCATATGTTTCAGAGTTTGGATCAACATCAATTGGTCCAAATGAACCAATTGCAATTCCAGCCAATTGATCTTCATAACGTTTGAAAAATTCAATAGTACGGTCAATTGTTTCGTAAGGTGTAGTTGTTGGGAATTGAGTTTTTTCAACGACTTGGAATTTCTCATCGCCAACAGCACAAACAAATTTTGTACCACCAGCTTCCAAGCTTCCGTAAAGTTTAGCCATAGGTAAAGCTATCTCCTTTTATGATCAATAATAACTATTTATACTATTATAAATAAAAGCTAGGCAAAAGACAATCTAAATGAGACCTTGTTTAAGGAGGTACAGACTACTCTGCTTCATACTTTTCTTTATGAGCCATTTAACTAAAAAAGCCGAATTGGCTTCGACTTTTCTAGCTTATTATTTAACTGCGATGAAGTCTGCACCTTCAGCAACTGAACCAGTCGCTACTGATGAAACATCTTCGAAGTCTGCAGTGTTTGTAACGATAACCATAGTTGTATCGTCAAGACCTGCTTCAGTGATTACTGAGCTATCGAAGGTAGCCAAGACATCACCTTTTTTAATACGTTGATTTGCTTGAACTTTAGCATCAAATCCTTTACCGTCAAGTGAGACAGTGTCGATACCGATGTGGATAAGCACTTCAGCACCTTTATCAGATTTAAGACCGTAAGCGTGACCTGTTGGGAAGGCGATTTGCACTTCACCATCAAATGGTGCGACTACTTGGTTTCCTGAAGGTTTAATAGCGGCACCTTTACCCATAGCTCCTGATGAGAAGACTGGGTCATTAACATTTTCCAAAGCTACAACTTCACCTTTAAGTGGTGCAGCGATTGTTTCGGCTTGCAATGCAACTGGAGCTGATTCTGCAGATGCAATATCTTCAGCAACAACTTCTTTTTGAGCTTCAACTTCTTCCTCTTTGTAACCGAAGATCCAAGTAAGAGCAAAACCAAGAGCAAGTGTTACAAGTACCATGATCACATACTTAAGCACTTGACCGTTAAGGTAAAGAAGAGTACCAGGAACGATTGTTACACCAAATCCTGTACCAGCGAGGTTAAGGATTGAGGCCAACCAACCACCAGCAGCACCAGCGATAAGACCCATGATAAATGGTTTACCGAAACGAAGGTTAACCCCGAAGATAGCTGGTTCAGTGATACCAAGTACCGCTGAAAGAGTTGCAGGGAAAGCAAGTGCTTTCAATTTAGCATCTTTAGTTTTAACACCCACTGCAAGTGTCGCACCAGCTTGGGCAGTCATAGCAGCTGTGATGATAGCGTTAAGTGGGTCTTTACCAGTATTAGCAATGAGGTTAGCTTCAAGCAAGTTAAAGACGTGGTGAACCCCTGTAACGACGATAACTTGGTGAACTCCACCAAGAACAAGACCAGCAAGACCAAATGGCAAGTTAAGAATCCATTCTGTAGCAGCAAGAACATAGCTTTCAACAGTATGGAAGACAGGACCAATGATAAAGAGGGCCAAAGCTGACATTACTGCGAAGACGATAAGTGGACGCAAGAGAAGGTCAAGAACGTCTGGAACCCATTTACGAACCCATTGCTCGAACTTAGCACCAAGCAAACCTACGAAGAAGGCTGGAAGCACTGAGTTTTGGTAACCTACTACTGGAATAAAATCAAAGAAGTAAATTGGTTTAGCAGCACCTGATGCAACATCCCAAGCGTTAGGAAGGGCGTTGTTAACCATCATCAAACCAAGAACCAAACCAAGAAGTGGTGAACCACCAAATACGTTAAAGGCTGACCAACAAATCAAGGCTGGGAAGAAGGCGAAGGCTGTATCTGTCAATACAACTGTGTAAGTATAGAAATCAGTAGCAGCAAAAGCTTTTGATGTTGTACCGAACAAACCAAGAACTGTATCGTTATTGATTGCTCCACGGATACCCATGAAAAGACCAGTCGCTACGATTGCTGGAAGCAATGGAACGAAAACGTCACCGAATGAACGGATAGCACGTTGGAACCAGTTACCTTGTTTAGCAGCTTCTGCTTTTTGTTCGTCTTTAGATGCTGTTGGAAGACCTTGAGCAACGACTTCGTCGTAAATCTTGTTAACAGTACCTGTACCAAAAATCATTTGGTATTGACCTGAGTTAAAGAAAGCACCTTGAACTTTTTCAATGTTCTCAGCCTTTTCTTTATTGATTTTGTTTTCATCTTTGACCATCACACGTAGACGAGTCGCACAGTGAGCAACACTGTTGACGTTTTCACGTCCACCGAGGGCATCGATGACTTCTTTTGCAATTTGTTTGTTATCCATTTGCAAAATTCTCCTTAATAAAATTTGGTATGAAAGCGTTTAGCTTTTCTTTACGATAACTATTTTAGCATCTTTCTGCCATATGTCAACCGTTTAGCATATTTTTTTATTTTTTGTTATAAATCGTTGATTTTTATAGGTAAAACGTTTACTATATTATTAACAAATAGATTAGGAGATTACTAAATATGAATCTACCAACAGAAGTTCGTTACCGTCCATACGCAGATTGGACAGACGAAGAAAAAACAAAGATTAGAGAAAATGTCGCTAAATCACCTTGGCGTGCAAGTTACCATATCGAACCAGAAACAGGGCTTCTTAATGATCCAAACGGTTTTTCTTACTTTAATGGTAAGTTCCAACTTTTCTACCAAAGTTGGCCATTTGGAGCTGCTCATGGTTTGAAACAATGGGTGCATACTGAAACTGAAGATTTGGTTCACTTTACAGAAACTGGTGTCAAACTCTTGCCAGACCATGAAAATGATAGCCACGGTGCCTACTCAGGTTCTGCTTATCAAATCGGTGATAAACTCTTTATCTTCTATACTGGGAACGTTCGTGATGAAAACTGGATTCGTGACCCACGTCAAATCGGCGCTTGGATGGATAAAGACGGCAAAATCGAAAAATTCGACAAGGTTCTTATCAAACAACCTGCTGACGCTACTGGGCACTTCCGTGACCCTCAAATCTTCGATTACAAGGGACAATTCTATGCTATCGTAGGTGCTCAAAACCACGATAAACAAGGTTTTATCAAACTTTACAAAGCTGTTGATAATGATGTCGAAAACTGGGTTGAAGTTGGAGACCTAGACTTTGGTGGTACTGGCTCAGAATACATGATTGAGTGTCCTAACCTTGTCTTTGTAGATACCAAACCTGTTCTTCTTTATAGCCCACAAGGTCTTGATAAAGCTGAACTTGACTATGGCAATATTTACCCTAATACTTATAAGATTTTCCAAGATTTCGACCCTGAGAAACCTGCCCTTGTTGATGGCACACCAATTATTAACTTGGACTATGGGTTCGAAGCTTATGCTACTCAAGGATTTAACACTCCTGATGGTCGTGCCCTTATTGTTAGCTGGATTGGTCTCCCAGACGTGGACTATCCAACTGACAAATACGACTATCAAGGTGCTATGAGCTTGGTTAAAGAATTATCTATCAAAGATGGTAAACTCTACCAATACCCAGTAGAAGCTATTACAAGCTTACGTGCTAGTCAAGAAGATTTCTCTGAAAAAACGGCAACAACTAACACTTACGAGCTTGAACTTAACTTTGAAGCTAACACTCAAACAGAACTTGTCCTCTTCGCAGACCAAGAAAGAAAGGGCTTGTCACTTACTGTTGATACTGAGAACGGAAAAGTTATCCTTGACCGTTCTAAAGCTGGTGAACAATATGCTACTGACTTTGGAACAAGTCGTGAATGTACACTTGATGCCGGTCAAGCTGCAACAGCAAACATCTTTGTAGATAACTCAATCGTTGAAATTTACTTCAACAAAGGTGAGAAAGTCTTCACTAGTCGTGTTTTCCCAAGTGCAGAACAAACTGGTATCAAAGTAACGTCAGGAAACGTTTCTGGACACTACTTCGACTTGAAATACTAAGGTGATTTATGGTCGCAAAGCTTACTGACGTTGCCGAACTGGCTGGTGTGAGCCCAACCACAGTTTCTCGCGTCATAAACAAAAAGGGCTACCTCTCACAAAAGACCATTGACAAAGTTCACGCTGCTATGCAAGAACTCAACTATAAACCAAATAATTTAGCTCGAGGCCTCCAAGGAAAGTCGGCCAAACTCGTTGGCTTGATTTTCCCAAATATTTCCAATGTATTTTATGCCGAACTTATTGAACGTCTTGAGGATGAACTCTTTAAGCAAGGCTATAAAACCATTATTTGTAATAGTGAGCATGATCCTAACAAGGAGAGAGACTATTTGGAGATGCTTGCCGCCAACCAATGTGACGGCATCATCTCGTCTAGTCACAATCTTGGTATTGAGGATTATGAGAAGGTTGAAGCTCCCATCGTTGCCTTCGACCGTAATCTCGCCCCAAAGATTCCTATTGTTTCGTCTGACAACTTTGAAGGTGGCAAGTTAGCCGCAAGAGCTATGGTCAAGGCTGGCTGTCAACGCATTGTCATGATTACAGGCTATGATAATTCGGATTCTCCAACAGGACTTCGTCAACTAGGTTTTAATTATGAATTGGACAAGAAAGGTATTATTTGTCCTGTTCCAAACGATTTGTCTCTCATGCGACGAGAATTAGAAATCAAATCTATTATCTCTCGTGAAAAACCAGATGGCATCTTTGTTTCGGACGATTTAACAGCTATCTTGGTTATGAAGATAGCTAGACAATTGGGACTTTCTATCCCAGATGACCTAAAAATCATCGGTTATGACGGTACCGCCTTTATCCGTCACTTCTACCCAGAGTTAGCAACTATCCAACAACCTTTGGATGAAATTGCTAAGCTTTGTGTCGAAATTCTTCTCAAGAAAATTAAAGGCAAAACAGTTAATCGTGATTATGTACTTCCAGTGAGTCTGATTGCTGGTGGCAGTATATAAATGAAAGTCGCAAGAAATCTCCGCTTGCGACTTTTTCTTGTTACATTTGTAGAAAAAAAGAAGTTGAAACAACGTTCAACTTCTTTTGCTTATGCTTCATCTGTCACAAACTGACTAAGTACACCATTAATGAACTTAGCAGATGTTTCATCAGAATATTTTTTAGCGATTTCAATGATTTCGTTAATAGCTACACGTCCTGGTGTTTCTTCAAATGACGTGATTTCATAAAGTCCCAAACGAAGGAGAGTACGATCTGTCACAATCAAACGTGAGAGGCTCCAACCCTCTTTCAACTTTTCTTCAATTTGACTATCAAGTTGGGCCAACTCTTCACGGACACCTGTTACTAGGCTAAGAAGAAAGGCTGGTACATCAACTTCAGTTTCTTCGTCAATTGGCTTGTCATAAGTGTAAGCGAAATGTGCTTGTTCCAGAGCTTCTCCACCAAATTCAAGGGCAAAAAGCGTTTGAAAAGCACGCTCACGAAGGTCACGACGTGAATCTTTAAAGATATTAGTCATTCAAAAAATCCTCGTTAAACAATTCAGCCAAGTCTGGTTTTTGTGACTTTTCAGTAACAATAGATTCAACGTGAACATTGACTTCTGAAATTGCCACTTCTGCCATATCATAGACAGCTGTTTTAACAGCCTTTTGAATTTCAATTGAAACCGCTGGTACGTTAACCCCATACTGAAGTGAGACGTAGATATCAGCATTTACAGTACCATCTTCTTCTGTTCGGAGGTAAACACCACGTCCCAAGCTTGTTTTGCTGAGACTATCCGTAACATTTTTATTTTGAAGGGCGTAAACACCTTCCACTTTAGTTGCAGCGATACCTGTAATCACTTCGAGCACGCGAGGGGCAATTACAATTTCACCGATATTTTCTGTAGTCATCGCATGTTTCCTTTCCGTTAGTTTGGAAAATAAAGCCTTCAAACCAGTGGTTTGAAAGACTTAGTTGGGCTTAGGCACGTGATACGTAAGTACCTTCAGCTGTGTTGATAACCAATTTTTGACCAGCTTCGATAAAGTCTGGAACGTTAACCACAAGACCAGTTTCAAGTGTTGCAGGTTTACCTGAACCTGTAACTGTTGCACCTTTGATTGATGGTTGTGTTTCAGTAACAGTCAATTCAACAGTTGTTGGCACTTGAACACCAATAACTTCTGTTCCGTAGAATTGGATTTTTACGTCTGAGTTTTCAAGGATAAATTTCAATTCTTCTTGAACGTTGGCTACTGGGATTTCATATTGGTCATATGTTTCAGTGTTCATGAAGTATGCAGTATCATCCATTTGGTACAAGTATTGTGCTGGTACTGTTTCGATGATTGCTTGTTCAAATTTTTCTTCTGGACGATAGCTAGTATCAAAAGTTGAACCTGAACGAACATCACGCAATTTCATACGCATGATTGTGTTACCTTTACCAGGTTTGTGGTGGCTAGCTTCAAGAACTTTGATCAATTTGCCATCGTTAGTTACGAAAGTCATACCCGCACGGAGTTTACTTGCTTCAATCATTATTAAATACCTCTTTGTAAAAAATTATTATCAGTTTATTTTACCATAAATGATAGCATGGCTCAAATGTTTTATAGATTCAAGCCCAATCCTCAGGCTTTTTTCAAAGAACAAACTAGTCATCCATTCCTAAGTGAACCTCTGGAACATCATGTTGCAAATAAGAAACGCCTTTTTGTTCCATCAATTCAATCGCAAAGGGATGGGGCCTATAATTGGCCTTGTATGTAATCTTAACAATACCAGCTTGCAAGAGAGCTTTGGTGCAGTTGATACAAGGAAAATGAGTCACATAAATCTCTGTATTTTTGGTAGAAATCCCCTCTTTGGCACATTGGATAAGGGCATTCATCTCTGCGTGTACCGTACGAATACAATGACCATCTTCCATATAGTGGCCTACTTCGTTACAGTTATCAGTCTCAGAAACTCCGCCGTTATAACCTGTAGCGATAATACGCTTGTCCTTGACTAAAACAGCTCCAACAAAGGCACGGTCACACGTAGAACGCTTAGAAATCAGCTCTGCATTAGCCATAAAATAATCTTGCCAAGATAAACGGTTTGGCATAAAGTATTCCTCCAAATCTTAGAGAACAATCAATTCCTTAGGCGCAAGGGTAATCAATTCACAACCATTTTCTGTGATAATGATGTCATCTTCGATACGAACACCGTATTTGTCAGCCAAATAAACACCTGGCTCGTCCGTCAAGACCATACCAGCTTCGATAGTCTCATCAGAGTTACCAAAGTAAGGAATCTCGTGAATGTCAAGACCGATACCATGTCCAATACCATGTGTAAAGTAGTCACCGTACCCCGCTTCGACAATAACATCACGCGCAACCTTATCATAGTCACGACGTGTCATACCAGCCTTAGCTGCGTCAATCAAGGCCTGGTTAGAACGTAGAACGATATCATAAATTTCACGCTCCTCATCAGTGGTGTCACCAATATGGATAGTACGAGTCATATCGCTAACGTAGTGGTTGTAGTAGCAACCAAAGTCCATCGTTAAGGTTTCACCAGATTGGATAACCTTTTCTGAAGCAACCCCATGAGGCATAGCAGAACGGTAACCTGAAGCAATGATAGACTCAAAGGAAACCCCTGAAGCTCCGTACTCACGCATACGGAAATCTAGGAAGTTTGCCACTTGTAGTTCTGTTGTTTGACCTGGTTTAATAAAATCAAGTACATCTGTAAAGGCACGGTCTGAGATAGAACAAGCCTTACGGATAGTTGCCAATTCTTTTTCGTCCTTGATCATACGCAACTCTTCCATGAAGTTGCTTTGTGGTGATAAAGTGTAGCCTTCAAAAATCGCTTGAAGACCTTGATAGTAAGCAAATGATACCTGATTATCAAATCCGATTGTTTCCAGTTTATCAGCCTCGATAATTTTAACAATATCCTTAAGTGGGTCCTTACTTTCGATAATATCAAAGCCATGCACGGATTGTTTGGCAATGAGGGTATAACGTGAATCGGTTAAGAAGAGGCGACGATTCTTAGTGATGAAGACAGTCGCATTTGTCCCCCAGAAATCTGTCAAATAATAAATATTGTTTTGTCCTGTCACCAACAAGGCATCAAGGCCTGATTGGGCAAGTTTGGCATCAAATCGTTCAAGTCTACGTTGCATTATGAATTACTCCTTTGGTATTTTAGGTTAATTATACCAAATTTTCAGATTTTAAAGGATTAAATTGACATTTTAGATTGTTTTTTTGAGGTCATAAAGAAAAAGCCAGATCAAACTCTGACTTTATTAGCATTACACAAAGGCTCGCTTTTCGTAGATAGTTGGCATAAAAAGGAGCAAAACCAAAGTCCAAACAAACAAAACAAAGGCTTCGCGAAGATTAAAGAACTCTTGACCACTAGTAAAGACTGCTCGCATAAAACTAAATGGCACATAAGTCATCAGCTTAGTCATGGTATCCCCTAAACTAGCCAAATAGAGTGTAAAGAAAGTCATTCCTGTTACTCCAAAATAAGCCGTTACAAAGGCCGTTAAGGTATTCTTCACAAACAAGACAAGCAAAGAGGAAATCATATTTGATAAATTCTTTTATTCTCCAACTTAGAAAATAGTCTGTTAGATAAATTTCCCTAAAAGACTTATAAGCAGATTTGTTAGATTCCTAAAAACTTGCTTAATTTGAGACATTAGGCTAGTAACAGACCCTTCAGTATGATTAATTACATCCTTATCACTATCCTTGATAGTATCTTCAGAAGGGGACTCAGGTAAGGGATTTTCCACCTTCTCTACTACTTCTGTTCCCTCTGGTGTCTCTGTTTTCTCAGTTTCTTCCTTGAAAACAGCCTGATAAATAGCTTGGGCATCTGGAGCACTGCCAAGATAGCCAGAAACCAATTGACCATTTTTGAGACGAATGACACTTGGAGTCCCTGGAATTCCTAGCTTATCAAATAGTATTTTACGAGACTCACGGTCCAACTGATCTGAATCTGTATTGTAATAAAGAAGCTGACCATCAATCAGGGTATTGAAATCCTTCAAAACCGGAGAATTTTGACGACAATAGTAGCAGGTTGGCCGGCCAACATAAAGGATATGATCCCCGCTATCTTCAGTCAACATATTTGTGACATCACTATAAGAGACTGGCTTCAGGTTTTCAAGATTCTTTTCATAAGTTTCAACCGAGACCTCTTCGGACCTTACTTCTATCTCAACCACTCCTGTCTGTGATGATTGAGGAAGCAAATTTTCCTTTGTCTCACTAATAGATTCAACTTTCTCAGCTACCTGTTGAGAAGCTGTTTCAGAAGAAACTTCCACATTCTCTACTTCACCATTCTCAACAGAATTATTTGATAATTCGACTGTAGATTCCTTAACATCTAACTCATCCGCTGCTCCACTAAGCACCGCTAACTGGCAAGTACCTAAAACAAAACTCGCCATCAAAATAAATTGTATTTTCTTCATGTATTCTCCTTATTTGTTTACCGTGTGACATCTTACTTTTTACCAATTAACAAAAGCAATGGTACCATGACACTAATTACCATGTTCCTCTCCTTTTTCTATTTATATTAATATTTTAGCCACTAAGTCCAAGCTATGACTTCATTATAAGAGCTTAACGAAATAAAAAATAGTGACATAAATGTCACCATTCCATAAGATTAAAGACAAAAAGAAAAGGCTAAGCAATAAACTCAACCTAAGACTATAGTAATCAACAGAGAAAATCATTTCTCCTTATCCTTACTCGCTACTCTAAGCGCAAACAAAGAAAAAGCTAGTGAAAAAGTTGACCAGACGAGACAATGGTCAATAAAAGCAACACCTTCGGTGAAACTTAGTGTAGCATTTATGATCACAATAAATAGCCAGACAATCACGATAACAATGCTTAAACTTCTAATAAGATTATTCTTCTGTTTATCCATACTCCTCTTTCCCATATCTGGTGCTCATGGTAACTTCTAATCGCCATAAGGAGGTCTTCTTTTCAACCACCATTTGTTCCAACCCAATCGTTCAGGTAAGGTTTGAGGTTTAGATACAAAACCACCCCCTGTAACATTTTCTAAGGTTTCAGCATTGAGCTCTTCACCATATGCCTTAGTTCGCATTCTTATTTCTCCTTTCTTTTCAAAAATAAATACAGCAATAACCACTTGGACTATACAAAGATTTAGTCGTCTTGGAGACCAAGTGGATTTGGGTATAAGATCATTATAAGTTCCCCCTTTTCAAAAAAATAGTGACATAAATGTCACTATCACTGAAAACAAAAAGACAGACCTTTATAAGACCTGTTCTAAAACTTGTTTACTTCTACTACGGTGTTTCAGAATAAGATAAAAAATAACTTCAAAAAGAAGAAAACTAAAATAGAGCCCTAAAATATAAAGCAAAGTTTCCCATTTATCTGTTGCTGATTGAAAATGGCCGTGATGATCCACTGTACGAATGCTAATTAAAAGACAAATATCTAGAAATAAGGCTAGAAGAATACCATTAAATCCTATAAAAAAACGCTTTTTAACCATAGTCTGACTCCTGTATCTTTTTTCTTAACCATAGAATAGCAAACTCAACTTAAACCAGCCTAAAGCAAAAAAAGACTCAGAGTGAACTGCACCCCAAAAGTTAGACAGAAAAAATCTAACTTTTGGGGTGTTTTTAT
>OBUR01000209.1_pt1 | contig 23859 bp, 18 predicted proteins | sample 1475951 | NCBI WGS metagenome assembly OBUR01 (sample SAMEA2579957, study PRJEB22360) | human gut metagenome
AATTAAAAGATAGAATTTCAGAAACTACGGATAATCTTAGTACGACAACTGGGGTTGATAGCATAAATCAAAATATGCTATCCTTTAGAATAAATGTATTAAATAACAGTGTACTGGAGTCAAAAGATCCAAAAGCTTATCAATTATTAAGTAAAAAGGACTCTCAGTTTTATATTCTGATTGATTCCAAACTAGACTATGATACTGTTTACGGAAATGTCCAACAGTTTATTGAGCTTTACCAACTCTTCGTTCCCGCTAATACGAATCTCTATGAAGGAATTACAATTCCGGCAGAATTGAGTACGGATGGACAAGTCCATCAAGTGAATACCAAGGATGAGTTTGACAGATATTATGATGTGGACAAAGATAATGAGCTGAGCAAGCAACGTCAGGTTTTGGTCGAGCAGTAGTAGTTTAAAGAAAGGTCCGGAAATCGTGGCTTTTTCTTTTCCGACATAAATATCATCTAGTCATGTTGTTGCAATCTATTCATATTTCGATACAATTATTATAACTTGTCCTTATCAAGGAGGATGAAGCATGAAAAAAGGTAAACTGGCAATTCTTTTAGCCATCGCTACTGTATTAGCAGGGGGTATAATTATCGCTAGTCAAAAACAAAGCATCTTTTCAAATGACACTCAATCAAGTAAGCAACTTAGCGCTAGAGAGAAGCAACTGGCTTATTTAAGGGAACATGAAAAAGATATGGCTGATTTTGTAAAATCTTTGAGTCCTAAGGTTAAAAGTGTTCAGTTTGATTGGGAGAGTATGGAAGTTGGACAGGTAGGCAATGGAACACCTCAAGGTGGTAGCTATATGTTAACTCTTAGAGGAAAGGTGAATCAGAATGAACAAACAAAATTCATGGTTGGCTTTTCTATAGATAATGCTACCAGCACACCAAAGGAATTTGGAATTTATGAGATGCAACCCATAAGAATTTATAGGGATGGCGGTTGGTATTATTATGACGAATAGTAATTTAAAAACCTACAAAACACCAACTAGTGAATCAATTGCTGATCTATATTGATTTGGTTATGATTTGAAGAACTTTTCTTTATCAAGGAGGCAAGATAATGAGAAAAAGAAAAATAGTCACTTTGGCGGTCCTCACTTTTGTACTAGTGGGAGAAACAATTTTGTCTCTTCAAAAACAAAATATATTTTCCAATGCTCCTCAACAGAGAAAGCAACTCAGCGCGAAAGAGAAGCAATTGGCTTACTTAAAGGAACATGATAATGAAATAAAAGAGTTTGTAAAATCTCAAAACCCAAAGATCGAATCTGTTCAGATTGATTGGGACCAGACTCGTTGGGAAGAAATAGGGAATGGTACACCCCAAGGGGCAGGAAAAGTTGTGAGTATTTTTGGTGGATTTAATCATTTAAAGACGTCAGATTGGAATGTTATAATTGAGATAAAAAATGGAAAAATTGATATGGAAAGCATGGGGATCAGCAATGGTATAAGATTAGAGGGCCAACTTTTTGACTAAGAGCAAGTTATAAAACTTCAATTATTTCTATGCAAATTTACTACAAGTTTCATATCAAACAAAGCATGTTTTTGCTGGATTATCAGGTCGGTCACCCAACCTTTTCTTCTTGTACTAGCGAAAAAATCACCTCATTCTACGTTGGTATCTTGAGCTGAATTATGATATAATAAGCCTATCGCATATTTTTAGGAGAATAAAAATGGATATTCAACGTGAAAAAGAATTTGTCAGCCAATACCACTATGACGCTCGTAATTTTGAGTGGGAAAAAGAAAATGGCATTCCTGAAACAAAAGTAGATGTAAACTTTCAATTAATTAATCGTGATCAAAAACAAAACACAACGTCTTTGATTGTGATTTTGAGCTACATGATTGTATTTGACGGCTTTGTGATCAGTGGAACCATCACTCAAATTAACCACTTGTTTGGTCGTTATGTCAATGAACCAAGCGAATTCAGCAAAGACGAAGTGGAAGAATTGGCTCGTCCTTGCTTGGATATGCTCAACCGTTTGACTTATGAAGTTACAGAAATTGCCCTTGATTTACCGGGTATTAATTTGGAGTTTTAATCAATGAAATTAGCAGTGATTACGGATTCGTCTGCCTATTTAACGCAAGACGTGCTCCATCACGACGACTTATTTATTTTAGACATTCCGATCTATATCGATGGAGAATCCTATGTGGAAGGGAAGAATCTGACACACGATGAGTTCTACCAAAAGATGGCTGCGTCTAAAGAATTACCAAAGACTAGCCAACCGAGTGTGGCAGCGTTAGAAGAACTCTTATCTGGTTTGACAGCTAAAGGTTATACGCACGCTCTTGGTCTCTTCTTGTCATCAGGTATCTCTGGATTCTACCAAAATATCCAATATTTGAAGGACGAATTTGAAGGCTTGACCGTCGAATTTCCTGACTCAAAAATCACTAGCGCTCCATTAGGAATGATGGTAGAAGATTGCTTGAAATGGGCTGGTGAAGGTCGTTTGTTTGATGAGATTTTGGCCAATGTCCAACACCAGATTGATGGGATCACTGCCTATATTATGGTCGATGATTTGAATCACTTGGTCAAGGGGGGACGTCTGTCAAATGGCGCTGCCATCATTGGCAATCTCTTGAGTATCAAGCCGATCCTTCACTTTAATGACCAAGGTGTCATCGAAGTTTTTGAAAAAGTCCGTACGGAAAAGAAAGCTATGAAACGCTTGGTGGAAATCGTTGATGAAGGACTCACCGGAGGGCATTACCAAGTCTTTATTATCCATGCTAATGTACCTGAAAAAGCCGAAGCGCTTCGTCAGATGTTGGTGGCTGAAGGGGTAGAGGGAGAAATTCCTTTTGCTACCTTTGGAGGCGTGATTGGGACGCACTTAGGTGACCATAGCTTAGCAGTTGGATATATCCCTATCGTTTAAGGAGAATTCTATGTCAATTAAAGTCATTATCGCAGGTTTCAAGGGGAAAATGGGGCAGGCAGCCTACCAGATGGTTTCTGAAGATCCTGAGCTAGAACTAGCTGGCTTGATCGATCCATTTACTGATGAGACAGAGGTTGCAGGGGTCCCCGTCTTTAACCGCAAAGAAGATGTCGTGGATCTTGAAGCAGATGTTTGGGTGGACTTTACCATGCCAAAGGTTGCTTACGAGAATACTCGCTTTGCAATTGAAAATGGCTTTGCTCCTGTTGTAGGGACAACTGGCTTTACGCCTGAGCAGATTCAGGAATTGACAGACCTTTCGCGTGAAAAGGATTTGGGTGGCTTGATTGCTCCGAACTTTGCTATTGGAGCTGTGCTCTTGATGCAATTTGCAGCGCAAGCTGCCAAGTATTTCCCAAATGTGGAAATCATCGAACTGCACCACGATAAGAAGAAAGATGCACCGAGTGGAACAGCGATTAAGACAGCTGAGCTGCTCTCTGAGAAGCGCGAGAAAATCCAGCAAGGTGCAGCAGATGAAGAAGAGTTGATGCCTGGAGCAAGAGGGGCAGATTTTGAAGGGATGCGCATCCATTCGGTTCGATTGCCTGGCCTAGTGGCTCACCAAGAGGTGATTTTTGGTAGCCAAGGCGAAGGCTTGACTCTCCGTCATGATTCCTATGATCGTGGTTCCTTCATGACAGGAGTAAATCTAGGGATTAAAGAAGTTGTCAAGCGTCATGAGCTTGTCTATGGTTTGGAACACTTACTATGAGATTAAAAAAGATGCCTTCTGAGTTTCAGGAGGCTTTACCAATATTAGAGAAGATTAAAGTAGCTGGTTTTGAGGCCTATTTTGTGGGAGGATCTGTCCGAGATGCTCTCTTGGATCGTCCGATTCACGATGTCGATATCGCTTCCTCCTCCTATCCAGAGGAAACCAAGGCGATTTTTGATCGAACAGTAGATATCGGTATCGAACACGGGACCGTCTTGGTTCTTGAAAATGGTCAAGAATATGAAATTACGACCTTCCGGACAGAGGATGTCTATGTCGATTATCGCCGTCCAAGCTCCGTGTCTTTTGTGCGCTCACTAGAAGAAGACCTGAAGCGCCGCGATTTCACCGTCAATGCCTTTGCCTTAAATGAAAAAGGAGAGATTGTTGACCTCTTTCATGGGTTAGAAGATTTAGAAAACAAGGTTCTTCGGGCGGTTGGACTTCCTCATGAACGCTTTCATGAAGATGCGCTCCGCATCATGCGAGGCTTTCGTTTTCAAGCCAGTCTTGGCTTTGAATTAGAAGACGCAACCTTTGATGCGATGAAGGAGTGTGCTCCTTTGCTAGAGAAGATCTCTGTTGAGCGCACTTTCATCGAGTTTGATAAGCTCTTACTTTCTCCATATTGGAGGCAAGGCTTGGAGGCCATGCTTGCAAGTGGAGCCTATCACTATCTGCCAGAGATGAAGGATCGCAAAGACGCACTTGAGCGTTTATTTGACATAGAGTTAGAATATACTTTTTCAACTTCTGAGCAGGCTTGGGCTGCTCTGGTTTTAGCACTAGACATCCAAGACATTCCAAAATTCTTTAAAAAATGGAAGACCTCTAGAGACTTTGCCAAGACGGTGGAGCAGATCGTGGAGATTCTTAAGTGTAGAGAAAAAGGAAGTCTAGACAAGCGTGCATGTTACAAGTATGAGAAGCGTTTGTTACTAGTGGCGGAAGAGCTCCGGGAAGCGTATGCCTTGAGTATGGATTATTTGGCCATCGAGCGCGTTTATGATAGCTTGACCATTCATGATAAGCATGAAGTCGTTGTCAATGGCGGTATGCTGATCAAGGACTACGGCTTCCAACCTGGTCCAGCCTTAGGAGAGATTTTGACAAAGATCGAATACGCCATTGTCGATGGGGAGCTGGCCAATGAAAAAGAAGCCATCATTGCCTATATCCAGCAAGTAAAAGAGGAGGAAAAATGAGCGATTTTATTGTCGATAAATTAACTAAATCTGTCGGAGATAAGACCGTCTTTCGTGAGATTTCCTTTATTATTCACGACTTGGATCGGATCGGATTGATCGGGGTCAATGGGACTGGAAAAACCACTCTGTTAGATGTGTTGTCTGGTCGCTCTGGATTTGATGGAGATGTGAGTCCTTTTTCTGCTAAGAGTGATTATACGATTGGTTACTTGACGCAGGAGCCAGACTTTGATGATCATAAGACAGTTCTTGATACAGTATTGTCCAGTGATTTGCGGGAAATGCAGCTGATTCGTGATTATGAATTCTTGATGGCGGATTACAGAGAAGAGAACCAAGCCCGTCTTGAAAAGGTCATGGCGGAGATGGATTCACTCAATGCTTGGGAAATCGAGAGTCAGGTCAAGACAGTCCTTTCAAAACTTGGGATTGAAGACTTGAATGCAAAAGTTGGAGATCTATCTGGAGGCTTGCGTCGACGGGTACAGCTGGCCCAGGTATTGCTGTCTCACCATGACCTGCTCTTGTTAGATGAGCCGACCAACCACCTAGATATTGATACCATCGAATGGCTGACCAATTTCTTGAAGAACTCTAAGAAAACCGTGCTCTTCATTACCCACGATCGTTATTTCTTGGATAATATTTCAACACGGATCTTTGAGTTGGATCGAGCTAGTTTGATTGAGTATCAAGGCAATTACCAGGATTATGTCCGCTTAAAGGCTGAGCAAGATGAGCGTGATGCAGCCCTTCTTCATAAGAAGCAGCAACTCTATAAGCAGGAGTTGACCTGGATGCGGAGACAACCCCAGGCGCGTGCGACCAAGCAACAAGCACGGATCAATCGATTCCATGATCTCAAGCAAGACTTGTCTGGTCAAAGCAACCAGACAGATTTGGAGATGAACTTTGAGACCAGCCGAATCGGAAAGAAAGTCATCGAGTTTAAAGATGTGAGTTTTACTTTTGAAAACAAGCCGATTTTACAGGACTTTAACCTCTTAGTGCAAAATAAGGACCGCATCGGGATTGTTGGGGATAATGGCGTCGGCAAGTCTACCCTACTCAATCTGATCGCTGAGCGACTCCAGCCTCAGTCTGGACAAGTCATTATCGGGGAAACCGTGCGAGTGGCTTATTTCTCTCAACAGATTGATGGGTTGGATGAGAGCAAGCGCGTGATTAATTTCCTCCAGGAAGTTGCTGAGGAAGTGAAGACAACCGTTGGGACGACTTCGATTGCTGATCTCTTGGAGCAATTTCTCTTCCCACGTTCCATGCACGGAACCTTGATTGAAAAACTCTCCGGTGGTGAGAAGAAGCGCCTCTTTCTCTTAAAACTCTTGATTGAAAAACCTAATGTGCTTCTCCTCGATGAGCCGACTAATGACTTGGATATCGCCACCTTGACGGTTTTGGAAAACTTCCTTCAAAACTTTGGAGGTCCCGTCATTACCGTTAGCCACGACCGCTATTTCCTAGACAAGGTCGCAAGCAAGATCCTGGCTTTTGAAAATGGGGGCATTCGTGAGTTCTTTGGCAATTATACGGATTACCTAGATGAAAAAGACTTTGAAGCAGCTCAAGTAACGGCCAGTCACAAGGTTGAAAAAGAAAAACCTGTTAAGCCAAAAGAAGATAAGAAGCGCATGAGCTACATGGAGAAGCAGGAGTGGGCGAGCATTGAAGCAGATATCGAAGCCATTGAAAATCGGATCGCAGAGATTGAAGTGGAGATGAATGAAAACGGCTCTGACTTTGGCAAATTGTCAGCCCTTCAAAAGGAATTAGATCAGGAAAATGAGCGATTGCTTGAGAAGTACGATCGTTATGAATACCTGAGCGAATTAGATGAATAAGGAGGCCCTATGAATCAATTGAACCGGATATCCCTTGGAATTTCAGCCACTATTTTTACCATTATCGGTATCGTCTTGTTTATCAATCCGATTGAGCACATCGGCTCATTTAGCTGGTTGATTTCCTGTGGCTTCTTTTTAATTTCCCTTTCGCGTTTTTCACGCTATTACAGATTGCGCCAAGCTGGTATCATTCAGCAGCAACAGCTCTTTCACAGTATGGTCGCCTTGGTTTTTGCGGTCTACTTACTGCTCTATGGCTACAAGACCTTGCCGATTGTCTTTCCAGTTACTTTAGGAATTTGGCTGATCTATCGTTCGATTTTAAACTTCCGAAAAGCCAATTTCTACTCGAGGAAGGTTGAAGAACTGTCCAAGCGTTATATTTTCTTTGCCTTGCTACAACTCTTCATCGGCTTATTCTTAATCGTTAGTCCACTCTCGATAAGTGTCTTTCTATTAAATATTATTGGTTTGATTTTCCTCATTTTAGGATTTCAATCCTTTAGTCTCTTGTTAAAAAGTTAAGAAAAGTTACGTGCAAACCTTTGCATTTATCTAAAAGTCTGATATAATAGAACTGTAAGTGTTTACAAGTTTGAAAGGAGTTACAGATGTCTAAAAAAATTATCGGTATTGACCTTGGAGGAACTTCCATCAAGTTTGCTATCCTCACTTTAGATGGGGAAGTTCAAGAAAAATGGTCTATTAAAACAAATATTTTGGATGAAGGTAGCCATATCGTCGACGATATGATCGAATCCATCGCGCATCGTTTGAAGATGCTTGAACTTGATGCTTCTGAATTCCAAGGAATCGGAATGGGATCGCCTGGTGTTGTTGACCGTGAAAAAGGTACCGTTATCGGGGCCTACAACTTGAACTGGAAGACCCTTCAACCAGTTAAAGAAAAGATCGAAAGTGCCCTTCATATTCCATTCTTCATTGATAACGATGCCAACGTTGCTGCTTTGGGTGAACGTTGGAAAGGGGCTGGTGAAAACCAACCAGATGTTGTCTTCATGACACTTGGTACAGGTGTTGGCGGTGGTATCGTCGCTGAAGGTCGTCTCTTGCACGGTGTGCGTGGAGCTGCTGGAGAACTTGGTCACATCACGGTTGACTTTGATGATCCAATCCAATGTACCTGTGGTAAAAAAGGCTGTCTTGAAACGGTTGCATCAGCAACAGGGATCGTCAACTTGACTCGTCGTTATGCAGATGAGTACGAAGGGGACTCTCAATTGAAAGTCTTGATCGACAATGGAGAAGAAGTAACGGCTAAAACGGTCTTTGACCTGGCAAAAGAAGGCGATGCTCTTGCTTTGATCGTCTACAAGAACTTCTCACGTTACCTTGGACTTGCTGCTGCTAACATCGGTTCAACCTTGAACCCGTCTAAGATCGTTATCGGTGGTGGGGTATCTGCTGCTGGAGACTTCCTCTTGGATGGTGTGCGCAAGGTCTTTGAAGAAAACTCATTCCCACAAGTGCGTGAATCTACTCAATTGGCACTTGCTACTTTGGGAAATGACGCCGGTGTGATCGGTGCTGCATCCCTTGTATTACAATAAGATGAAATGGAGATCTGGCACGTGCTGGGATCTCCTTTTTTCTGTCTCCTGTGATATAATGAAGACAAAACTGGATTCAAGGAGAGTATATGACAAAAGCAGATACAATTTTTAAAGAAAACATTCGAAAAATCATGGAAGAAGGAGTCTGGTCAGAGCAGGCGCGTCCTAAGTACAAGGATGGTAGAACGGCCAACTCCAAGTACATCACGGGAGCCTTTATGGAATTCGACCTTGCAAAAGGCGAGTTTCCTATCACCACCCTTCGTCCCATCGCGATTAAATCAGCTATCAAAGAAATGCTCTGGATCTACCAGGATCAGTCGAATAGCTTAGACCTTTTAGAAGACAAGTACAATGTCCACTACTGGAACGACTGGGAAGTGGGGGATAGTCAGACTATCGGTCAGCGCTATGGTGCTGTGGTCAAAAAGCATGACATTACCAATAAAATTCTCAAGCAATTAGAAGCCAATCCTTGGAATCGCCGCAATATTATCTCGCTTTGGGATTATGATGCCTTTGAAGAGACAGAAGGTCTTCTGCCATGTGCTTTTCAAACCATGTTTGACGTGCGTCGCGTGGATGGAGAAATCTATCTAGATGCGACCTTAACCCAGCGTTCTAATGATATGTTGGTGGCCCACCATATCAACGCCATGCAGTATGTAGCGCTACAGATGATGATTGCCAAGCACTTTGGCTGGAAGGTCGGAAAGTTCTTTTACTTCATTAATAATCTTCACATTTATGATAATCAATTTGAACAGGCTGAAGAGTTACTCCGTCGGGAGCCTTCAGATTGTCGGCCACACTTGGTTTTGAATGTACCAGATGGAACCAATTTCTTTGACATCAAACCAGAAGATTTTGAACTGGTCGATTATGATCCAGTGAAGCCACAATTGAAGTTCGATCTTGCCATTTAGTAATAAATCAAGGTTTTTTGATACCTTGATCAATTGGTAAAATCCTTTTAGAATTAAAACAATTTTAGCTAAAAATTTTTACTCATTTTTGAGTCAATATGTTTTGAAAATCGTTCGGTTTTTGTTAAAATAGATAAGGTTTGTAAAAACTAAACAATTTTAAAAAGAATGTTAATTTATAGATAAATATGGAGGTCCATTAGATGGGGAAAGACTTATTTAATGATCGTATTAGCAGATTCTCAATTCGTAAATTGAATGTGGGTGTTTGCTCTGTACTATTGGGAACACTTGTCATGGTTGGTACAGCCGCAAGTGCAGCCGCAGAAGAAAAGACAGATACGACAAGTGAAAGTGTAGCAGCAGTTGCAACAGCGTCAGAAGCGCCTGAAGCGTCAACAGCTACAGCAACTTCAGCAACATCAACAGCTGAAACAACTAGCACAGCTGCGACAACATATGAAGCAAGCCCGGCTGTTACTGCAGCAGCAACATCAACAGCACCTGCTTCAACTAGTGAAGCAAGTAGCACAAGTACAGCAGCTTCAGCAACATCTGCTACCTCAACTGCACCGGGAACATCAACCGCTGCAACACCAAAATTAGAAGCAACTACGCCAACAAACAAGGCAGCAGAAGTAACTGCAACAAGTACAGATAAAAAAGAAGAAGCAACTCTTTCAGCTGGACAAGGTGTAACAGCAAACAATACAGTAGCAACGGAAGAGACAGCCCAAACTTCTGGTAAAAAACGTAATCGTCGTGCCCTGGGTGATGCCAATGATCCAAGCTTAATCGGGGATGACGTTGAAGATGCAACTTCAACACCAAAAGTTGAAAAACCAGGCCTTACAACAAATATCGATGCTAAAGACATAGCCAGCCAAATCTCTTGGTTGGACTTTGGCGATACAGCCAACTGGACAGGGACTACTACAACATCAAAAGGGGAACTTGCTCTCCAAGTCGGCGCGACCTACACCAAGGAAATTATGCCGGGCTATGTGGTTACCATCAAAGTCAAGTCTTTGAAACCATTCCAAGCGACAGAAATATACAAAAAACGCCTTGAAGAACGAGGAGCAACAGAAGCTGAAAAAGCGACCTATGACCCCAATGCTAGAAATGGTTATGTGAATGGAAATGCAAATCCGTTTACCTTGGCGGAATTTAATGCCGGTGAAGAAGCTAAGGTTATTGCTGAGCCTCAAAACCGTTGGACTGAAATTAAAAATGAGGGGATTGATACTGGTACAACTAAGAAAACTACTATTAGTTCAGAATTAACCGGTGGGAACATTGGGATCCAGTTTGAAGTTTCTGCGACCTTCCGTGGCAAAACCGTAAAACCTGCCATTGTCATGGCAGATGGTGAGTCAGCTAACCCTGGTGAATTGGTTCTGTTTACCACCAATGGTGAAGGATGGAAACATATAGGGGAATGGAAAAAATCGACTAGAAGATATAATGTAACCTACATTCCAGAAGATACAGACAAATTATTTGGTTCAAACCCTTCCACCAATGTAAACGGTATGAATTTCGCTAGAACTAATCTTGACCAACTTCGTAGAACAACTCAAGTTGGACCAGACAAAAAAGAGGTCGCTTGGAAGTATTTTGGAAGTGCTGATTTAACAACTGGAGGTCTCGGTACAGGTGTCTTCGGTCCAAATATTTCTGCAAATGATGTTGATGTTCCTCTTGTTATGACAAAGGGAGCTTCTGAAATCGGTCTTTACATCGCTTCAGGTGGTAAACAGTCTGCTATGCTAGGATTCTTCCCACTTGATGAAGGAGATGCGCCTGAATCATACGGTAAAGCTATTCATTCGATTGCAACTGTAGATGGAATTACTGGTAAGAAAGTGAACCAACCTTATCTCGGTCACTTGAGTCCTGATATGGATGAAAACAATACCCTTGATTGGACGGGTGATGACAAGGCGACCACTGCGGATGAAGGCATCGACCAATTACTTCCAAATGATCTCAAAGGAAAAACTAATGAGCTGATCAAGATGGACCGGACACGTCCAGGTAATTACACCATTTCAGTGGAAGCTCATACGGGTGGAGCAGCAAAAGCTAACATCTATGGTTGGATAGATTTCAACCAAAACGGAACCTTCGATGAAGATGAACGTTCTGATTTAACAACCATTACTCAAGATGGGACGGCTACGTTAAGCTTTACAAAGAGTAAAACCTATATTGATCCTAGTGTCAATGAATTGGGTGTTCGGATCCGTATCGCAAAGAATGATAAGGAGATTGAAAGCCCAACGGGTATGGCTTTCTCTGGTGAGGTTGAAGACTTTAAGACTCAAATCACCCACCCACCAAAAGGGGAATTTAAAGAAACAACTGGCCCTCAAGGTGCAAAACAAACCGCTACTGTAGCCTTTACCGCTCGTGGTTTGCAAGGCTATAGCTTAACTGAGTCAGCAAAAATTGATGAAACAGTTGAACCTTACATTGTTGATTCTAATGGTAATAAAGCTACTTTGAATGCGGAAGGTTACTATGTCGTGCCAGGTCAAGGTAAATATAAGATTACAGCCAACGGTAAAGATGTAGATGTGGAATTCATCCCAGAAGATCACTTCCTTGGAACAGCGGATGGTATCTCTATCCGTCGTACAGACAGCAATGGCTACGATACGGGTTGGTCAACAAAATTCCCAGCTGATGAAGCCAATGTAGATACTGTTTTGAATACTATGGATGGTCTTTATATCCCAACTGTTACACCAACGGAAATTGAAGGGGTAGACAAGACTTCATCAGATGTCCAAGGTGCGACTCAAACTGGTACACCAACCTTTAACACAACTACAACGAATGCTAATGGCGAAAAGATCTCTGTCACTCCAAGCTTGGAATACCCTGCTAAATTGGTGGACCCAGCGACTGGTCAAGTAACCAATGCAACCTCTGTAACAGTAGCAGGTGAAGGAACTTACAGCATTGATGATGCTACTGGTAAAGTAACCTTTGTTCCAGAACCAGGATTCACAGGTACAGCTCAAGGTGTTACCGTATCAGTAACAGCACCTGTCGGAAAAGATAAAGACGGTACCGTCCGTGATGAATACCTTAAGACAGCAACCGCTAAGTACACACCAACGGTTACTCCAATAACAGTGACTCCTACAGACAAGGTTTCTGCGGACATTCAAAACGTTCCTCAAACCCAAACACCAACCTTTGATTTGAGTAACGACAAGACTGCTGAAATCACTAGCAAGAAATTGGTGGATCCCGCAACTGGTCAACCAACTGATGAAACAACAGTGACAGTAGCAGGTGAAGGTAGCTATACTATCGACCCAACGACTGGAGCAGTAACATTTACGCCAGAAAAAGACTTTGTTGGTACTGCAAAAGGAGTAACTGTTCAGGCAACTGCTACTATTACAAATGCTAATGGTAAGACTGCAACCATTACTTCAGATGCGACCTACACACCAACTGTTGTGCCAGCAGTTCCAACTGCAAACCCTGCAACTTCTAAAGATGTTCAAGGTGCGACTCAAACCGGTACACCAACCTTTGCAGGAACAACTGTTCAAGTAAACGGTGAAGATAAAGCTATTACCATTAAAGACAATAGCTACACATTGCTAGATAAAGATGGTAACGAAGTTTCAACGACACCAGCTTATGCGGCAGACGGTTCAACCGTGATCGGTAACTTCACAATCGACCCAGCAACTGGTCAAGTAACCTTCACACCGACTGATAAATCATACACTGGTGCAGTCACACCAGCCAAGGTTCAAGCTGAAAGCTCAAACGGTATCAAGGTTGATACAACTTACACACCAGAAATCGTTCCAGTAACACCAACTGCAACACCAGCTGAAACAAAAGATGTTCAAGGTGCAACTCAAACTGGTAAACCTGAATTCAAGGCTGGAACTGTAACGGTTGATGGCGTTGAAAAGACTGTTGAAATCAACGAAGATGTTCCAGCAACATTCGATGACGGTTCAACTACGAAGACTGTAGACGGTGTAGGTACTTACACAGTAGCTGCAGATGGCACAGTGACCTTCGTTCCTGAGAAATCATTTGTCGGAACTGCGCCAGCTGTAACGGTTGTTCGTGAAGACATGAATGGATCTAAGGCTTCAGCGACTTACACACCAACCGTAACACCAGTAACCCCAACAGCAACACCAGCTGAAACAACAGGTGTTCAAGGTGCTACACAAACTGGTAAACCTGAATTTACTGCAGGTAACAGTCGTGTTCCAATGAACGATGATGTTGCTGCAACATTTGACGATGGCTCAACTACTAAGACAGTAGATGGCGTTGGTACTTATACAGTAGCAGCAGACGGTACTGTTACATTTGTTCCAGACCCAAGCTTTACTGGTACTGCACCAGCCGTAACCGTTGTTCGTGAAGACATGAACGGAAGCAAAGCTTCTGCAACTTACACACCAACTGTAAATCCAGTCACCCTTACTCCAACAAATAAAGTTTCTGAAGACATTCAAAATGTTCCTCAAACAGAAACTCCTACATTTGCATTGAGTGATGATGAAACTGCTCAAATTACAAGTAAGAAATTGATTGACCCTGCAACAGGTCAACCGACTGATGAAACAACTGTAACAGTAGCAGGTGAAGGAACTTACACAATCGATCCTACTACAGGAGCAGTAACCTTCACACCTGAAAAAGACTTTGTCGGAACTGCAACTGGTGTGAAAGTCCAAGCGACTGCAACAATTACCAATGCAGACGGTAAGACTGCAACAATCACTTCAGATGCAAGTTACACACCAACAGTTGTAGCAGCTGTTCCAACAGCTAATCCAGCTACATCTAAAGATATCCAAGGTGCGACACAAACTGGAACACCAACCTTTGCAGGAACAACTGTTCAAGTAAATGGTCAAGATAAAGCGATCACGATTAAAGATAATAGCTACACACTTTTGGATAAAGATGGAAATGAAGTTTCAAGTACAACAGCTTATGCTGAAGATGGTACAACTGAAATCGGTACTTACTCAATTGATCCAGCAACTGGACAAGTAACCTTCACACCAACTGACAAATCTTATACTGGTAAAGTAACGCCTGTTAAGGTTCAAGCTGAAAGTTCAAACGGCATCAAGGTAGATACAACCTACACTCCTGAAATTGTTCCAGTAACTCCAACAGCAACACCAGCTGAAACAACTGATATTCAAGGGGCTACTCAAACAGGTAAACCTGAATTCAAGGGTGGAACTGTAACGGTTGATGGCGTTGAGAAAACTGTTGAAATCAACGAAGATGTTCCAGCGACATTTGACGATGGTTCAACTACCAAGACAGTAGATGGCGTTGGTACTTACACAGTAGCAACTGACGGAACTGTAACCTTTGTTCCTGAGAAATCATTTACTGGAACTGCTCCAGCAGTGACGGTTGTTCGCGAAGATAAGAACGGAACCAAAGCTTCTGCAACTTACACACCAACTGTAACTCAAGTAACACCTACTGCGAAACCAGCTGAAACAACTGATATCCAAGGTGCTACTCAAACTGGTAAGCCTGTATTTACTGAAGGCGACAGCCGTGTGCCAATGAACAATGATGTTCCAGCAACATTTGATGATGGTTCAACTACCAAGACTGTTGACGGCGTTGGTACTTACACAGTAGCAGCAGACGGAACAGTTACATTTGTACCAGAAAAATCATTTGTTGGTACTGCACCAGCGGTAACAGTTGTGCGTGAAGACATGAACGGAACCAAAGCTTCTGCGACTTACACACCAACTGTAACGCCTGTAACACCAACAGCTGAAGATGCTACTTCAACTGGTAAACAAGGTCAAACTCAAACAGGTAAGCCTGAATTTACTGAAGGCAACAGCCGTGTGCCAATGAACGATGATGTTCCAGCAACCTTCGATGATGGATCAACTACTAAGACAGTTGATGGCGTTGGTACTTACACAGTAGCAGCAGACGGAACTGTAACCTTTGTCCCTGAAAAATCATTCACAGGTAAAGCACCAGCCGTAACCGTTGTTCGTGAAGATAAGAACGGAACCAAAGCTTCTGCGACTTACACACCAACTGTAACTCCAGTAACTCCAACAGCAACACCAGCTGAATCTACTGGACCTCAAGGTCTTGTTCAAACTGGAACTGTAACCTTTACAGAAGGTGATGAAGTAGCTCCAATTAACAAGGATTCGATTACACTTCTTGATGAAAATGGTCAGCCAGCAGCATCAGTAGAAGCGAAATCACCAGCAGGTGATGTAATCGGTACATACACAGTTGATAAAGATACAGGTGTAGTTACTTTCACACCGACAGATAAATCTTATTCAGGTGATGTTGTCCCAGTTAAGGTTCAAGCAGCTGATACAAATGGAACTACAGTTGAAACAACATATACACCGAAGATTACTCCAGTTGTTCCAACTTCTGAAGATGCTACATCGACAGATATTCAAGGTCAAACACAATCTGGTAAACCAACCTTCACCGAAGGAAATCCAAATGTTCCAATCGATGAAGATACACCAGCGACCTTCGAAGATGGTTCAACCACTAAGACAGTAGATGGCGAAGGAACTTACACTGTTTCTCCAGATGGAACCGTAACCTTCGTACCAGAAAAATCATTCACTGGAACTGCTACAGGCGTAACAGTGAAACGCGTGGATAAGAACGGTACTGAGATCACAGCGAAGTACACACCAACTGTGACACCAGTAACTCCAACAGCTGAGCCAGCAACATCTACAGATATCCAAGGTGCTACACAAACTGGTAAACCTGAATTCACTGAAGGCGATAGCCGTGTACCAATGAACGATGATGTTCCAGCAACCTTCGAAGATGGTTCAACTACGAAGACTGTAAACGGTGTTGGTACTTACACAGTAGCAGCAAATGGAACAGTGACATTCGTACCAGAGAAATCATTTGTCGGAACTGCACCAGCGGTAACTGTTGTTCGTGAAGATATGAACGGAACTAAAGCTTCTGCGACATATACACCAACCGTAACCCCAGTTACACCAACTGCAGAAGATACAACATCTACTGACAAACAAGGTCAAACGCAAACAGGTACACCAACCTTCACACCAGGTAATCCAAATGTTCCAATGGATGATGATACACCTGCAACATTTGAAGATGGATCAACAACCAAGACTATTCCAGGTGAAGGTACTTATACAGTAGCTCCAGATGGAACTGTTACTTTCGTACCGGAAAAATCATTCACAGGAACAGGAACAGGCGTAACTGTGAAACGTGTTGATAAGAACGGTACACCAGTTACAGCTAAGTACACACCAACTGTGACACCAGTAACTCCAACAGCAACTCCAGCAGAATCAGAAGCACCTCAAGGTGTGGTTCAAACAGGAACTGTTACCTTCACTGAAGGTGACCCAGTTGCACCAATCGACAAGGATACCATTACTCTTCTTGACGAAAATGGTCAGCCAGCAGCATCTGTAGATGCGAAATCACCAGCAGGTGATGTGATCGGTACCTTCACCGTTGATAAAGAAACAGGTGTTGTGACCTTCACACCAACAGATAAATCATACTCAGGTGATGTTGTTCCAGTTAAGGTTCAAGGTAAAGATACAAACGGAACAGTTGCTGAGACAACTTACACACCGAAGATCACTCCAGTTGTACCAACTGCTGAACCTGCAACATCTACAGATATTCAAGGTAAAACACAAACAGGTACACCAAGCTTCACACCTGGTAACCCTGCAATCCCAATGGATGATGATGTTCCAGCAACCTTTGAAGATGGATCAACTACGAAGACCATTCCAGGCGAAGGAACTTACACAGTTGCTCCAGACGGAACTGTAACCTTTGTACCAGAGAAATCATTCACAGGTACAGGTACAGGAGTAACAGTGAAACGTGTTGATAAGAACGGTACTCCAGTTACTGGTAAGTACACACCAACTGTAACACCAGTTACCCCAACTGCTGAGCCAGCAACATCTACAGACATCCAAGGTAAGACACAAACAGGCAAACCAACATTCACACCAGGTAACCCAGATGTACCGATGGATGATGATGTGCCAGCAACATTTGACGATGGTTCAACTACGAAGACAGTTGAAGGTGTTGGTACTTACACAGTAGCAGCAGACGGAACAGTTACCTTCGTACCAGAAAAATCATTCGTCGGAACTGCACCAGCTGTAACAGTGGTTCGTGAAGATAAAAACGGAACAAAAGCTTCTGCGACCTATACACCAACTGTAACTCCTGTGACTCCAACAGCTAAACCTGCAACTTCTACAGACATCCAAGGTCAAACACAATCTGGTAAACCAACCTTCACACCTGGTAACCCAAGTGTGCCAATGGATGATGAAGTTCCAGCAACCTTTGAAGATGGCTCAACAACTAAGGTTATTCCAGGTGAAGGAACTTACACAGTTGCTCCAGACGGAACTGTAACCTTCACTCCAGAACCTGAATTTACTGGAACTGCACCAGCAGTGACAGTAGTTCGTGAAGATGTGAATGGAACAAAAGCTTCTGCAACTTACACACCAACTGTTCTTCCAATTACTAAATTTGTTGATAAAGAAGGTAAAGAAATCCCAGGATATCCTACAGTTGATGGTGAAGAGCCAAAAGCTGAAATTCCAGGTTACCGCTTTGTGGAGACCAAGAAATTGCCTAATGGGGATACTGAACACGTCTATGAAAAAGTTACGACATCATATGTAGACGAAAATGGGGACCCAATCCCAGGTAACCCAACAGAAGATGGGGAACAACCGAAGAAAGATATCCCAGGTTATGACTTCGTGAAGACTGTTGTAGATAAAGATGGAAACACTCAACATATCTACAAGAAGACTGTGACACCAACTCCAATGCCGGATCCAACTCCGACACCAGAGCCACAGCCACAGCCTACTCCACAACCGCAACCAACACCAGAACCACAACCACAACCTACTCCACAACCAAAACCAGAAGAACCAACGATTCCTGTCGTTCCAGAAACGAAAGAAGAAGTGAAGTATATCGATCCACAAAATCCTACTGCACAACTTCCAAACACAGGAACAAAAGAATCTTCTACTGCTGGTCTTGCAATCTTTAGCGCTTTAGCAGGTCTGTCATTATTCGGATTTGCAAAACGCAAAAAAGAAGACTAAGCTAACTTGTGGCTAAAAAAAACCGCGAAAATCTCGCGGTTTTTTCTGTTTGTATTTAAAAAAATATCCTCCAAACTAGATAGTTGAAATCAGTCTTTTATAAGAAAATTTGATAAAATAGAAGTATCAGTGTAAAGGATGAGAGAATGAAAAAGATAATTGGTATCTGGGCTCAAACTGAAAATGGCATTATTGGAAAGGACCAAGTCATGCCTTGGCATTTGCCAGCTGAGCTTCAGCATTTCAAAGAAACAACCATGGGACAAGCAATTCTTATGGGAAGAGTGACCTTTGATGGTATGAAAAAACGGGTTCTACCAGGTCGGACTAGCATTATCTTAACGCAAGACCAAGCCTACGATCCTGAAAATGATGCTGTACTCGTCATGCACAGCAAGGAAGAAGTCTTGGACTGGTATCAGAACCAAGAGAAGAATCTTTACATTATTGGAGGTAGTCAGATTTTAAAGCTCTTCTCTGACCAGTTAGAAGAATTGATCCAGACCATGATTCATGCAACGATTGATGGAGATACATTGGCACCAAAATTTGAAGAGAACCGCTATGAAAGAGTCCGTCAAGTCCATCATCCGAAAGATGAGAAGAACCCATATGATTTTACGGTCAACTATTATAAGAGAAAGGATTTAGACTAATGGAGCGAAGTGTCTTTGGTTTTTTTACAGCTGTCCTATGTGTCATCTGTTTGATTTGCGCCTTACAAACCTTTCGTAAAAAACGGTTTGGCCTCGCTATTTTATTCTTACTAAATGCTTTTACCAATCTTGTGAATTCTATTCACGCTTTTTACATGACCTTATTTTAAACTAAATAGAAACAGAAAATGACAGAAAGAGGAAATACATGCCAACGAATCAAAATAATGATATGATGGTTTATTGTTCATTTTGCGGAAAGAGTCAAGATGAAGTCCAAAAAATCATTGCAGGAAACAACGCGTTTATCTGTAATGAATGTGTCGAGTTAGCCCAAGAAATTATTCGTGAGGAGCTAGCAGAAGAAGTTCTTGCAGATCTTAGTGAAGTTCCAAAACCAATCGAATTGCTCAATATTTTGAACCACTATGTGATCGGTCAAGATCGTGCCAAACGTGCTCTTGCTGTAGCAGTATACAACCACTACAAACGCATCAACTTCCACGATACGCGCGAAGACGAGACAGATGTTGAATTGCAAAAATCAAACATCCTCATGATTGGTCCTACTGGTTCAGGTAAGACTTTCTTAGCCCAAACCTTAGCACGTAGCTTGAATGTCCCATTTGCCATTGCAGATGCAACAGCCTTGACAGAAGCTGGTTATGTAGGAGAAGACGTTGAAAACATTCTCTTGAAACTTCTTCAGGCGGCTGATTTTAACATCGAGCGTGCAGAACGAGGCATTATCTATGTCGATGAAATCGATAAGATCGCTAAGAAAAGTGAAAATGTCTCGATCACACGTGACGTTTCTGGTGAAGGGGTGCAACAAGCTCTCTTGAAGATCATCGAAGGGACCGTCGCTAGTGTTCCACCACAAGGGGGACGCAAACACCCTCAACAAGAGATGATCCAAGTGGATACCAAGAATATTCTCTTCATCGTAGGAGGAGCCTTTGACGGAATCGAAGAAATTGTTAAGCAACGTCTCGGTGAAAAAGTCATCGGTTTCGGTAAGAACAATAAAGCCATTGATGAATCCAGCTCTTACATGCAAGAAATCGTTGCAGAAGATATTCAAAAATTCGGGATTATCCCAGAATTGATCGGACGTCTTCCAGTCTTTGCGGCTCTTGAGCAATTGACAGTTGACGATCTTGTCCGTATTCTAAAAGAGCCACGCAATGCCTTGGTAAAACAATACCAAACCTTGCTTTCTTATGATAATGTTGAATTGGAATTCGATGATGAAGCCCTTCAAGAGATTGCGAATAAAGCCATCGAAAGAAAAACAGGAGCTCGTGGACTTCGCTCGATTATCGAAGAAACCATGATGGATGTCATGTTTGAAATTCCTAGTCAAGAAGATGTCAAACTTGTCCGAATTACAAAAGAAGCTGTAGATGGAACTGAAAAACCAATTCTTGAAACAGCTTAGAAAGATAAAATATGGAAATTAACACACATAATGCGGATATCCTCTTAAGCGCTGCAAATAAGAGCCATTATCCTCAAGATGAGATTCCAGAAGTTGCACTTGCCGGTCGATCCAATGTCGGCAAGTCTTCTTTTATTAATACTCTCTTAAATCGAAAGAACCTGGCCAGAACATCTGGGAAACCAGGAAAAACCCAATTGCTCAATTTCTTCAATATCGATGATAAACTCCGGTTGGTAGACGTACCAGGTTATGGCTATGCACGTGTATCGAAAAAAGAGCGCGAGAAGTGGGGGCGGATGATCGAAGAATACCTCACTAGCCGGGAGAACTTAAAAGCAGTCGTTAGCCTAGTCGATTTTCGTCACGAACCTTCAGCAGATGATGTTCAGATGTATGAATTCTTAAAATATTATGAGATTCCTGTGATCTTAGTTGCTACCAAGGCAGATAAGATTCCACGTGGAAAATGGAACAAACACGAATCGATTATCAAGAAAAAACTAGATTTTGATCCAGCTGACACCTTTATCGTCTTTTCTTCTGTAACCAGGGAAGGACTAGAGAAGTCATGGGATGCTATTTTAGAAAATGCGTTTTACGAAATAAATTGAAATGACATGAAAATGTCATTTTTGTTTTGGATTTATCTCGCAATTGTAATACAAGTGTAATATAAGTGCCTTTGTTTTCTTCTATTTATATGGTATAATCTCTATAAAGATAAAAGATGATAAAAAATTAATTGGAGATAAATTGTATTATGAAAAAGAAAATACGGAATAAAACGAAATTATTTGGTTTGTTCGTTTCTGTATTAGCAGTGGGGACATTTGCTGCTGCTATGAGCGAGCACGTCACATCAGTTGGCGCTAATGACGGAACTTACCAAGTTTATTCAGACCCTACTGAAGCTTTCATCTCACAAATTGGTGAGTCAGCTCGTCAGCTCGGTCAAGAGAATGACCTTTATGCTTCCGTTATGATCGCACAAGCTATCCTTGAAAGTGGATCAGGTCAGTCTGGCTTGTCTTCTTATCCGCATTACAACCTTTTCGGGATTAAAGGAAGTTATGCTGGTCAATCTGCAGTGATGCAAACTTGGGAAGATGATGGTGCTGGAAATGCCTATACGATTAATGACGCTTTTCGTTCTTACCCATCTTACTATGAATCATTGCAAGACTATGTAGCTGTTTTGAAACAAGGACATTTTGCAGGTGCATGGAAGAGCAACACCTCTAGTTATCAAGACGCAACAGCAGCTTTGACAGGTGTTTATGCGACAGATACTAGCTACTACGCAAAGCTCAATAATATCATTGAAACCTATAATTTGACTCAATATGATTCACCAAATGTTCAAGGTGGTATTACAGGTTCGGTATACAATCCATATCGTCAACAGTTCACTTCACAAGAAATCTTGAATTTGGATATCGCTTGGGCGAACCGTTTGAATTATTAAAACTAAAACAGGCAGATGCCTGTTTTTTATTATTTCCTGGAATATGATTTAAAACGTATATATTGTGAATTTAAGAATTCTTCCTGAAAACCTTTTCAAACCATTTTGTCTATGATATAATGAGTTTATTCACAAACATTATATAAGGAGACTATTATGTCTGAATCTAATTTTATTCAAAAAGTTGGAGCGGCGTGTAATAAGAAGGAAGATCTCTATCAGAAATCTAAAACGCGTTATGCAGTCCGTTCTATTTTTGCTGGAGGATTTCTTACTTTAAGTACGGCGGTCGGAGCAGTTGCGGCTGACTTATTAAATACCTTTGTACCTGGATCTGGTCGTTTTCTATTTCCATTCATCTTTGCCTGGGGCTTGGTTTACCTCTTATTCTTAAATGCGGAATTAACCACCTCAAATATGATGTATTTGACGGCGGGAACCTATCTAAAGAAAATTCACTGGAAGAAAGCTTTGGAGATTCTTCTTTATTGTACCTTCTTTAATTTAATTGGTGCTTTAATCGTAGCTTTTCTGTTTAATCAAACCACAGCCTTTGCACATATCGATCCAAAAGGATTCCTAGCCACGGTGGCAGAAAATAAACTCCAACGGAGCAATCAAGTGGTTTTCTTTGAAGGTGTCATTGCCAATATCTTTGTAAATATTGCTATTCTTTCTTATCTATATTTCAAAGATGAAACAGCGAAGGTGCTCTTAGCCCTATCTGCTATTTATATGTTTGTCTTTATGACCAATGAACACTTGGCGGCTAATTTTGCTTCTTTTTCATTATTAAGCTTTAATTCAGTATCTAGCCAATTGCCACATTTTGAATTTTTAAATATTTTACGTCACTATGGTGTTACCTTCTTTGCCAACTGGGTAGGAGGAGGAGTCCTAATGGGACTAGCCTATGCTTGGTTGAATAATATCAAGAGTCTCTACAACGATTAAAAAATATAAAAAAAGTTTGCAAAAGTACTTGCATTCTTTTTTTATATGTGATAAACTAATTTATGGTTTGAAAAAACTGCCTAAGACAGTAGGGGAGCACGACTCATAAAGATCCTACCGAGGACAAAACGTATCAATCAAAAGAAGCGTATTGTACTTTCGTGTCTAGGTTTGGGCGCGTTTTTCTTTTGGAAAAATTCCCCAAGCAAAATAATTACGGAGGTGAACACACTAATGAGTGAAGCAATTATTGCTAAAAAAGCGGAACTAGTTGACGTAGTAGCTGAAAAAATGAAAGCTGCTGCATCAATCGTCGTTGTAGATTCTCGCGGTTTGACAGTTGAGCAAGATACAGTTCTTCGTCGCAACCTTCGCGGAAGCGAAGTTGAGTTTAAAGTTATTAAAAACTCAATCTTGCGTCGTGCAGCTGAAAAAGCTGGTCTTGAAGATCTTGCATCTGTATTCGTTGGACCTTCTGCAGTAGCATTTTCTAACGAAGATGTTATCGCACCTGCGAAAATCTTGAACGATTTTGCAAAAGACGCTGAAGCACTTGAAATCAAAGGTGGTGCAATCGAAGGCGCTGTCGCATCTAAAGAAGAGATTCTTGCACTTGCAACTCTTCCAAACCGCGAAGGACTTCTTTCTATGCTCCTTTCTGTACTTCAAGCGCCAGTGCGCAACGTTGCTCTTGCAGTCAAAGCGGTTGCAGACAACAAAGAAGACGCAGCTTAATCTTAAGCTACGCAGCGTAGCCTAGCTACAAAAAAATAAAACATAAAATTAAAACTTATTTGGAGGAAATAACAATGGCATTGAACATTGAAAACATTATTGCTGAAATTAAAGAAGCTTCAATCC
>OBUR01000218.1_pt1 | contig 23033 bp, 30 predicted proteins | sample 1475951 | NCBI WGS metagenome assembly OBUR01 (sample SAMEA2579957, study PRJEB22360) | human gut metagenome
TTATAAACAAGTTATAAACTATACAAAATGGTTCGTAAGTTTAAGGACAGTGAGTGAGGAGGAAGTTGAGGGCGAGACTATGACTTATGACTATTCGAAGCCTTGGAGCTAGAAATTGTGTGGACAAGGTCAAGGGACGAGCCTGACGGGAAGTCAGGCGAAGTCCTGCAGACTGTCGTCCAGACAATTTCTAGCCAAGCAAAAGCTGGCTATTCTAACAGCCAGCAAAAAGGTACACTTAGGACAACGTCCAAAGAACGACGGAACGAGCAAACGTTGATTTGACGGTGTTTCTGAGACCTAAAAAATCTAAAAGAAGGGGGGACAATTTTGTTGGTTTCTTTACAAGATTTAAGAAGCATTCAAGAACGATGTGAAATAGGAGAATTAGTACAGATGTTAGATGTCAGTATTGATAGATTAACGGTTATCTGGGATACAGACACTGGTTCCCTAAGACGAATTTTCAAAAATCTGAAACAGGCAATAAGTACAAGAGTTGACTCATTTGAAATATATGATAATGTTCGAGATGATGTCTTTACTTTAGCTAAAGTTTTTAATGAGTATGATTCGATCAATATTATATTTTTTCAATTATCCACTTATGGAGGTGAACAATTGATTCGAATTGATTTCAATCCTAATACTTTAAAAGAATTTGATGGAATGAAAGTATGGCGACAATTAATGTACTTTGCTAGATTGAATTCATTGACGGTACGTTTGTCTCGTTTTGATTTGGCATTTGACATTTTTAACAGGCCTGAAATCGTTAATTTGCAACATATTAAAGGTGGTGTTACCCATAAGGTCTTCTATGGTCGAGGGGGCGAATTAGAGACGAAATATTGGGGTTCTAGCGGTAGTAATGTACAAGTTAGGTTATATGATAAGAACAAAGAAATCATTGCTCATAAGCGCGAAGAGAAGCTAGATTTGGCTGTAAATCCGTTTTGGTGGAGACTGGAGTTCCAACTCAGAACCAAAGCGATTGGTGAGGAGATGGTCCAAGATATTATGAATCGACTTGATAATTTCGGATTTTATAAGCTAGAACATATTCGAGTAGAGCAAAGAGCATTTACAATTATCTTTCTCAATAATCCTGAACTGTTATCATTAGCTTTTCCAAATTTAAAATCTGACAGCATCAAAAAGAAAAAAACAAGAGTCCGCAAATTATTGAGAGAAGAAACGAACCAATTTGCGGAAGAATTAAAAGAAGTATTAATACAGAATCTCCCTAAATTAAATACAGAATTAAAACTACTTGTAGGCGAGTTTCTGAATTTAGAAAATAATTAAGGAGGATAACTATGGATAATAATTTAATTAGTAACAAAGAATTAATTGAAATGGGCTATCGCCCTCATACAGCGAATGATATCATTCATCAGGCAAGAGAATTACTTGTATCACGAGGCTATACATTTTATAATCGCAAACGTTTGATGGTTGTTCCAAAAAGTGTTGTAAATGAGATTCTAGGAACAGAGGTGGCGTAATATGGCAAGTGTTCGTTATCGAAAGCGAGGAGATAGTAACTTATGGACCTATGAAATTCGTAACGAAGGAAAAACTGTTGCTCATAATAGCGGTTTTAAAACAAAAAAACTTGCAGAGTCAGAAGCTGAACCGATTCTGCAAGAACTTCGTTTAGGGAAAAGAATTTCTAGAGATATTTCTCTTGTCGATCTATATCAAGAATGGCTTGAACTAAAAATTCTACCGAGTAGTAGGTCGGAAGAGACAAAGAAAAAATATCTTCTCCGTAAAAACACAATTGAAAGATTATTTGGAAATAAAAAAGTCACTCAAATTCGTGCGAGTGAATACCAAAGAATTATGAATAAGTATGGACAAACAGTTGGTAGAAATTTTCTTGGTAGATTGAATACTGGAATTCATCAGAGCATCCAAATGGCAATTGCTGACAAAGTTCTAATAGATGATTTTACACAACATGTCGAGTTGTTTTCATCCAAAGAACAACAGATGACAGAAGAGAAATATTTACATACAGAAAAGGACTATCTGGATTTACTTTTAGCAGTAAAGAGAAAATTCGATTACCAACGTTCAATTGTTCCTTATATCGTCTATTTTCTATTAAAAACAGGCATGAGGTTTGGAGAGTTAGTAGCGTTAACTTGGAATGAGGTTGATTTTGACAGAGGATTGTTAAAAACATACAGGAGGTATAATACTCTCTCTCATAAGTTTGTTCCACCAAAAAATAAAACGTCTATTCGGATGGTTCCGATAGACGAAGAGTGTATCAAAATTTTGCGCCTTTTACAAACGGAGCAAGAAAGATCAAACATGGAGTTAGGAATCAAAAATCGATATCGAATGATCTTTCAACATTTTGGATATATTCATTCAGTTCCAGATATTGCAAGCGTCAATAAAGCTTTGAGTGTTCTCTTAAATGAGTTGGACATTTATCCAATTATCACGACAAAAGGAGCACGTCACACCTATGGAAGCTACCTCTGGCACAAAGGTTTTGACCTTGGAGTTATTGCAAAAATTCTAGGGCATAGAGATATTTCAATGTTGGTAGAAGTATATGGACACACTTTAGAAGAGAAAATTTTTGAGGAATTTAATCAAATCAGAGATATCTGGAAAGATTGCTCATAAAAAAATGTGGGGCAAACGATGGGGCAAATGCTCTTAAGACAAGCAAAAAAGCCTTGGTTATCAAGGCTTTTACTGTTGAAGTTTGATGCCCCCTACAGGGCTCGAACCTGTGACCCATGGATTAAGAGTCCACTGCTCTACCAACTGAGCTAAGGAGGCTGGATGCTGTATTGGTACCGATGATCCACGATCTGTATTGAACCCGCGACGTAAAAAAGCAGGTGGGCGACTCGCTACTAACTTCAGTTGCTTCTGGGTGAGCCAGCCTGCACACTGTTAATAGACCTCTGTCTCCCGATAATACAAAAATTAGTCGGTCAACACTTATATGTGGATTCGTATACCACAGCAATTTCTATGTTTTTATAATACCACTTTTGAAAATTATTGCAAGAGGAAAAATCAATTTTTTTGCAATCGTTTTCGTTGATTCCTCTCGCATTATCTAGATAACTTATCGATTCGGTCTTTATTAGCTCCAAGAGCTCTTTCATATTTCCCGGTTTCATTGGGGTGGAAATAATTCACACCTCTTAATTTATCCGGAAGGTATTGTTGCTTGACCCACTTTTCGGGATAAGCATGGGGATACTTGTAATCTTGTGCATTGCCCAGTTCCTTGCTTCCAGCATAGTGTCCATCTCTCAAATGACGAGGAATCGGTAAATTTCCTGATTTTCTAAGGTCTGCCAAGGCAGCATCCATAGCCATATAAGCAGAATTCGACTTAGGAGATAAAGCTAAGTCAACAACTACATTGGCTATCAAAATACGCGCCTCTGGGAAACCTACTTTCTGTGCAGCTTCCAAAGCTGTAACCGTGTGAACTTGCGCATCAGGATTAGCTAAACCAATATCCTCGTATGCAATCACAGTCAAACGCCGCGCTAGACTAGGGAGATCTCCTGCTTCAACCAAACGCGCTGCATAATGAAGACTGGCATTAACATCAGAGCCTCGAATAGATTTTTGCAAAGCAGAGAGTACATCATAGTGTCCATCACCGTCTTTATCCATGGTGATATAGCTACGTTGTAAACTATTTTCCACTGTATCTAAAGTAATATGGCGAAGCCCATCTTCTGAAGCTGGCGTAGACATGACAGCTAGATCCAACGAATTATAAGCTGAACGTAAATCACCATTAGTAGCTGTAGCAATAAAATCTAGAGCATCATCATCTAACTGGACATCAAAGTCAAAACCACGCTCCTTGTCCTCTAAAACACCTAGGATAGCTTCCTTAATATCCTCGTTAGAGAGTGGTTCCAACTCAAATATTTGTACACGACTACGGATGGCTGGTGTGACAGAAAAAAACGGATTCTCCGTTGTAGCCCCAATCATGATAATATTACCATTCTCTAAGAGTGGTAATAAAAAGTCTTGTTTAGCTTTATCTAAACGATGAATCTCATCTAGGAGCAGAACTAAGCCACCTGAAAATTTAGCCTCTTCCGCAATTTCCTGCAGGCGTTTCTTGCTATCAACTGTAGCATTAAAGGTTCTAAAAGCAAATTTTGTTGTTCCTGCAATAGCACTAGCTATTGAGGTCTTCCCGATTCCTGGTGGCCCGTAGAGAATCATTGACGATAGCATATTAGCTTCTACCATACGGCGAATAATTTTACCTTCACCAACCAGATGCTTCTGACCAATCACCTCTGAAATTGTACGTGGACGCATGCGTAGAGCAAGATTATCTGGCATCTTCTCTCCTTTTTTAACTGATTTTTTCTTATTACAATAAGCATATACTATTTTGTTACAAAAAGAAATCATAAATAGTTCTTGTCAAACCTAAATTCTTATGATAGAATGTTTTGGTATGTGGTGCTAGCACATCCGTAATAAATTCTACCTAGGAGGAAAACACAAAATGGCTAAAGTATGTTACTTTACAGGACGTAAAACTGTTTCTGGAAACAACCGTTCACACGCTATGAACAAAACTAAACGTGCCGTTAAACCTAACCTTCAAAAAGTTACTATCCTTGTTGATGGTAAACCTAAAAAAGTTTGGGCTTCAGCTCGTGCGCTTAAATCTGGTAAAGTTGAACGCGTTTAATCTTATTGGATATTAAGAGAGATGACTTTAGTTGTCTCTTTTTTTATTCATCGTCTTTCCCTTTTGGGTATACTTATGTTATAATAAAGAACTAACAGATAATTCTTATAGAAAGAAGGTGTCAGTATGGGATTTACAGATGAAACTGTTCGTTTCAACCTAGACGACGGTAGCAAAGATGAAATCAGTAATACTTTGACAAATGTCTACCGTTCGTTGGCTGAGAAAGGTTATAATCCTATCAACCAAATCGTCGGTTATGTTCTGAGCGGTGACCCTGCTTATGTTCCGCGTTATAATGACGCCCGTAACCAGATTCGTAAATACGAACGTGATGAAATCGTTGAAGAACTCGTTCGCTATTATCTTAAAGGAAATGGAATTGACCTCTAATGCGAGTAATGGGACTTGATGTTGGCTCAAAAACAGTAGGAGTTGCGATTAGTGACCCCCTCGGTTTTACGGCCCAAGGCGTTGAAATTATCAAAATTGACGAGGAGGCTGAAGAGTTTGGTTTCGACCGACTAGGCGAGCTCGTTAAAGAATATAAGGTAGAAAAATTTGTTGTTGGCCTTCCTAAAAACATGAATAACACTGAAGGACCACGTGTTGAGGCAAGCAAAGCCTATGGTGACAAAATCAAGGAAATCTTTGGAATTCCTGTAGATTACCAAGACGAGCGCTTGACAACTGTTCAAGCCGAGCGTATGTTAGTTGAACAAGCAGATGTCAGCCGTGGAAAACGTAAAAAAGTTATTGATAAATTAGCTGCCCAACTTATTCTACAAAACTACCTCGATCGAATGTTTTAAGAAAGTGTAATAGAGACCTAATAGTCAAGTGACAATCTAGTAAACTGACAAGCAAATATACTAGATTTTCCTCACTATTCAGCGCTCTCTTCAAAAAGGAGAACAATATGTCACACAATCACGACCACAACCATGATCATGAAGTCATCACTTTAGTAGACGAACAAGGAAATGAAACACTTTTTGAAATCTTGTTGACTATTGATGGACGCGAAGAATTTGGTAAAAACTATGTTCTTTTAGTACCAGCTGGTGCTGAAGAAGATGCTAATGGAGAAATCGAAATACAAGCATACTCATTCACTGAAAATGAAGACGGTACTGAAGGCGACCTTCAACCAATCCCTGAAGATTCAGATGCTGAATGGGATATGATCGAAGAAGTTTTCAATAGCTTTATCGACGAAAACTAAAAATATTCAATGCCATAGGCAAAGAAATGGCTTGCTAAAAAGAGATTGGGATATTGTATCTCAGTCTCTTTTTTAGATATTTTTTATTAAATGTAAGAAATTAGAGGAAAATTGACTAAATGGTATTATCTGATATACTTTAAATAAGACAATTAGGAGGCAAGACCCTTCTATTCATAACTTTCCAAATGTCAACAAAGGAGTTTAATTGTGAGTCCATACAACGAAGACAATACTGTAGATTCAAGTGGCTACCAAGGTTATCATCGAAGCCACCATCGATCTCATACACAAGATAGTCAATCCGAAAAGATTGAAGTGACAATTCAAGGACATACCGAAGAATCAGATTCTTCTCAAATAGAGAAAAAAACTAAGATCTCACTTCCATGGAAGCATAAAGGTCATATCCTGATTTTCAGTTTGATCTTAAGTATTTTTAGTATATCAGTTCCCTGCTTTACAGACTTTGCCAATAATATACAGTCTCAAAACCTTTATATTGCAAAAATGTTTGCCAATGGTAGCTTACCTTACTCTGACTTTTTTGCGACAGGTGGATTCTTTTATTACCTCCTGGTTTCTCTGGCTTTCCGTTTAGGATCAACGCTTTGGCTAATTCCTATACAATTCCTCGCCTACTATCTTTCTGGTAGTTACCTTTACAAGACTGTCATGCACATGACAAGTAAGAAGGAAATTGCCACTCTAATTAGTATTATTTTCTATGTCACTAATGGAACACTTGGTTTTGGTGGGCTTTACCCTATCCAATTTGCTATGCCTTTTGTCCTAGGTGCAATCTTCTTCTTAACTCGTTACTTTGCGGGTCATAGTCGTGACGAAGCCTTTATTCTTTACGGCTTTGCTGGAACTGCCGGGGCCCTCTTTGAAGCTCGAACTCTTATTTTCTGGATATTGTCACTTGTGACAATCTTCGTTTACAACCTTGTCAACAAACACTTTGCTCGTGGTTTTTATCAAGTTCTTTGTATTGTTTTTGGTAATATTCTAGTATTGTATCTATGTCTTTACTTTATCCTTAATTTACAAATTACATCGGACTACATTAACCAAGTTTTGGTTTACAACTTTACACAACTCGCTGTAGAAAAAAATGACTTTCTACTTACACTAGCCTATCAAAGCTTTGCTGTTTTAGGCTCTGGGTTACTTATTGGTGCACTTACTACAAGCAACCACCTTCTTGGCGAGGCTAAAGATAAGAGCATCAAGTGGGTGCTGCTCCTTAGTTTTATCTTTACAGTGGTTTACAGCTTATTCTCTCAAAGCTTTGGACTTTACAGTATGCTCAATATCGTACCTTATGGTCTAGTCTTAACAGCACTTTCTTTAGATGATGCTATTAAAAAGAGAGCAGAGCGAACTTCTCACCGACGTCGTAATGGTAACCAGATTCACACACTTAAAGTTTTTGGTATCTTCCTTAGTCGTAATTACTTCTTACCTATTGCAGTCTTTGCATTCGCTTTTGCGATGCCAATCATTATGTTCCTATTTAATTTAGGAAATAATACTGAACGTAGTACTGTCGCAAATTATATCACTAAAAATACCAAGAAAGATGAGACTATCTACGTTTACGATTCTTCAGCAAAAATTTATCTGGAAAGTGGTCGTAAAGCAGCCTCACAATTTGTTCTTCCAGAACTTAACACAGCTAAATCTAGTCATCAGAAAGCTCTTTCGGATACTATTATCCAAGATTCAGCACAATATATCGTTGTCCAACAGGATACACAACTACCTTCTGAGGTTAAATCTACACTTTCAAAAAACTATAAAAAAGCCCCTGTAAAAGGCGTTGAACGATACACTGTTTACGTCCTAAAATAGGTCAAAAAATCAATATATAGTGGTTGGAATAAAAATATACCACAATATATTGATTTTTTTTTGCCTAGTGCTATAATTAGTAACGAGGTGATTTTTAGATGATTACATTAGAAAAAGAAAAGGTTACAATCAACCCTGATATCAAAGTCATCAAACGTGATGGTCGTATGGTTGTCTTTGATTCAAGTAAAATATATGAAGCTATTCTCAAAGCGAGTGAAGCTATTACACCTATCACACCCTTAATTGAAGCAAAGTTGGAGGGAATTGCCAACCGTATTGTTGCTGAAATTAATGACCGCTTCACTCAAAATATCAAAATATATGAAATCCAAAGCATTGTAGAGCATGAGTTACTCGAAGCTAACGAATATGCTATCGCTCAAGAATATATTAACTATCGTACCAAACGTGATTTTGAGCGTTCTCAGGCTACTGACATCAATTTCACCATCAGTAAACTTGTTAATAAAGATCAAGCTGTTGTTCATGAAAATGCTAATAAAGATAGCGACCTTTACAATACACAACGTGATTTAACCGCAGGAATTGTCGGAAAATCTGTAGGACTTAAGATGCTTCCTCCACACGTGGCAAATGCTCATCAAAAGGGAGATATCCATTTCCACGATTTAGACTATAGCCCCTACACACCTATGACCAACTGTTGTTTGATTGACTTCAAAGGCATGTTGGCAAATGGTTTTAAAATTGGTAACGCTGAAGTTGAAAGTCCTAAATCCATTCAAACTGCAACAGCACAAATTTCACAAATCATCGCAAATGTTGCCTCTAGTCAATATGGTGGCTGTACTGCTGACCGTATCGATGAGTTTTTAGCTCCTTACGCAAAACTTAACTACAAAAAACACTTAGCTGATGCTAAAGAGTGGGTAGCTGAAGAAAAACGTGAAGATTATGCACGCGCCAAAACGCGTAAAGATATCTACGATGCTATGCAATCTCTTGAATATGAGATTAATACGCTTTTCACTTCAAATGGACAGACTCCCTTTACCTCTCTAGGTTTCGGTTTGGGAACAAGCTGGTTTGAGCGTGAAATCCAAAAGGCTATCCTACAAGTTCGTATTTTAGGACTTGGCTCCGAACACCGTACAGCTATTTTCCCTAAACTGATTTTTACCTTAAAACGTGGACTTAACTTAGAGCCTAGCTCACCTAACTACGATATTAAGCAACTAGCTCTTGAATGTGCAACAAAGCGTATGTACCCGGATGTCCTATCATATGACAAAGTCATTGAATTGACGGGTTCCTTCAAGGCTCCTATGGGATGTCGTTCCTTCCTACAGGGGTGGAAGGATGAAAATGGTGTTGAAGTTAATTCTGGACGAATGAATCTGGGGGTTGTAACCCTTAATCTTCCTCGAATTGCCCTAGAATCTAAGGGAGACCAGGATAAATTTTGGGAAATTTTTGAAGAAAGAATGGGAATTGCCAAAGATGCACTCGTCTATCGAGTTGAACGTGTCAAAGAAGCTACACCTGCTAATGCGCCTATACTTTATCAGTATGGGGCCTTTGGCCAACGTCTAGGTAAATTCGACAATGTAAATCAACTCTTCAAACATCGTCGTGCAACCGTATCACTTGGTTATATTGGGCTTTATGAAGTAGCATCTGTTTTTTATGGTAGTGACTGGGAGACAAATCTAGAAGCCAAGGCATTTACTTTAAATATCGTAAAAGCTATGAAAAATGCTTGTGAAGGTTGGTCTGACGAATATGATTATCATTTCTCTGTTTATTCAACACCATCAGAAAGTTTGACTGATCGCTTCTGTCGTTTGGATACTGAAAAATTCGGTGTCGTGACTGATATCACAGATAAAGAATATTACACCAACTCTTTCCACTACGATGTTCGTAAAAATCCAACACCATTTGAAAAATTAGAATTCGAAAAAGCTTACCCAGAAGCTGGCGCAACTGGTGGATTCATCCATTATTGTGAATATCCAGTCCTCCAGCAAAACCCTAAAGCACTCGAGGCTGTCTGGGACTTTGCTTATGACCGTGTCGGTTATCTTGGAACGAATACTCCAATAGATAAATGCTACAAGTGTGACTTTGAAGGGGACTTCACCCCAACAGAACGTGGATTCATGTGTCCTAACTGTGGCAACACAGATCCTAAAACAGTTGATGTTGTCAAACGTACTTGCGGCTATCTAGGAAATCCACAGGCACGCCCAATGGTTAAAGGACGCCACAAAGAAATCTCTGCTCGAGTCAAACACATGAACGGTTCAACCATAAAATATGAAGGTAAACACCTTTAATAAGACCTAGAATACTTTTATAATAAACTAGAAGCAGCTGGATGATACCTTCCAACTGCTTTGCTTATTTCATTTTTAGAAAGGAATATTATGGGAAAATATCAATTAGATTATAAAGGTATGCAACAAGTGGAACGTTACCACGAAAAAAATGCAACCGTAAAAAATGATAAAAAAGCACGTGTCCAAGCCCTTTTGAAAAAAGCTGGAAAGAAGAAGTAATATGATTTTACGCCGTCCAAGTCAAACAGATAAAGAAGCTATCTTAGAGATGATGGCTGAATTTGAAAGGGAGCAAGCTGATCATGATGGTGGATTTTGGAACGCCGACAATTTTGTTTATGAAGAGTGGCTAGAAGAAAATCTTCAAGCGGAAGCGGGACTCAATATTCCTGAAAACTGGGTTCCTGCTATCCAGCTGGTTGGTTTTGACGTAGCAGGCCAGGCTCTTGGCTTTCTCAACCTTCGTCTCCGATTAAATGACTACTTACTAGAAAAAGGGGGCCATATCGGCTACTCTATCCGTCCATCCGAACGAGGAAAGGGTTATGCGAAAGAATCTCTCCGTCAAGGCTTACAAATAGCTAAAGAAAAGAATATTCATCGTGTTCTGGTCACTTGTAGTATCAAGAATCCTGCTAGCCAAGCTGTTATATTAGCCAACGGTGGTCAGTTGGAGGACATTCGCCATGAAACTGAGCGCTATTGGATAGATTTGGAGTAGAATCATGACATGGAATACACCAAAACCACAAGAATGGAAGTCTGAAGAACTTAGCCAAGGACGTATTATTGACTACAAAGCTTTTAATTTCGTTGATGGTGAAGGCGTACGTAACTCCCTTTACGTCTCTGGTTGCATGTTTCATTGCGAGGGATGCTATAACGCTGCCACCTGGTCCTTTAAGGCAGGAATTCCCTATACCAAAGAACTTGAAGAACAAATCATGCTTGACCTAGCTCAACCTTACGTACAAGGTCTCACGCTACTTGGTGGTGAACCCTTCCTAAACACAGGAATTCTCATTCCCCTAGTCAAACGCATTCGTGAGGAACTTCCAGAAAAAGATATCTGGTCTTGGACTGGTTATACTTGGGAGGAGTTAATGCTCGAAACTCCTGATAAGCTAGAACTTCTTCAACTCGTTGACATTCTCGTTGACGGCCGCTTTGACATCACTAAAAAGAACCTTATGCTCCAGTTTCGAGGATCATCTAATCAACGTATTATTGATGTCAAAAAATCTCTTGATCAAGGAGCAGTCGTTATTTGGGACAAACTAAATGACGGTCAAACCAACTATGAACAAGTCGATCGTAAAGATATGCTATAAGAAAAAGTCTGAGTTGATAACTCAGACTTTTTTAAACGATTTTAACAAAAACTAGCTCATTGTTAGAGGATAAATCCTCACGATAGTTAAAGTCATCAAAAGACAATTTTCGTAAAGCATTAATCGTTTGACAATTCTCCTCCATAACAGCTGTCAAAAAAGCCCCTCTTGCCTTTTTGGAGATCGTAGAGTGAGTCTTAAGAACCCCATTACGTTCTTCCATAAAACTAACCGTGAATAACTGCTTACGAAGAGTTGGACTAAAAACATCCTCAAATTCACTTGAAAGTAAAGAAACAACTGGAGCTTGACTCTCCTCTAAAAATTGATCATATTCAGCACGCCAATAGTTTTTTAAGGACTGACCATTAACCTTAATCTTCGTATGAAAGTCATGACGATGTTCTTGAATCGGGTAAAAAGCCGGAATGATTCCATAAAAAGAAGATGTGATAAATACTTGTTGACCTAAGAAATCTTTTTCACATGTGAATAAGTCACTACGTTTGATGTGACGATACATCAGTCCATTAAAAAGCTCGACAGCCGGATAGTTCTTCGCTTCTCCCGACAAAATCGCAGACCAGCGGTGCTTTTCTTTCTCAGCTTGCTCAGGCTTTATTTTATAAGTTGTGGACAATTCATCTGTGGATAATTTTGCCATTTCAGTTAGGATAGCCGCACTCTTTTCAGATAATTTTTGAGACGGAACTTCCTTACTGGCCTTCATTTCTTTTGCGGTTGGAATTAAAAATCTAATCATACTGATATTGTAAAGTCAAGCAAGCATTTCGTCAAGAATTCTATCCAACAAAAAAGAAGCTAACGTTCGTCAACTTCCTTTTTTTGTTAGTCATCTAAATCAACAAAACGACCTAGAATATGTACATTTTCTGCAATGGAGACAAATGCTTTAGGGTCTGCTTTTCTCATATAATGCTTGAAGTCAGTATACTCTTCACGCGTAATAATCGCCAATAATACGGCTTTCTTTTCGTGATTATATGTTCCTTCCGCATCATTAATCAACGTTACTCCACGGTGGAGTTTCTTCTGGATCATTCGTACAACTGGATCTGGATTACTTGTAACAATCATAGCCTGCATTTTCTTTTGTTTTGTGAAAATCGCATCTGTAACTCGACTAGAAACAAAAATAGTCACCATTGAATAAAGAGCATATTTCCAACCAAAAAGAATGCCCGCAAAAACCATGATAATTCCATTGACAATCAAGGAGATATTACCAACATCACGGCCTGTTTTCTTACGAATAGTGAGGCTAACGATATCCGTCCCTCCGCTAGAGATACGTGATTTTAAACCGAAACCAATCCCCGTTCCCATGACCAAACCACCAAAGATAGCATTGATCAAAGGATCCTCTGTCAAGATTACATGTGGCATCACCTGAATAAAAAGGGAGCTCATCGTTACTGTAATGAAGGTAAAGATAGTAAATTTATGGCCAATCTTATACCAAGCCAGAATCAAGAGAGGGATATTAATTGCATAGAAAGTCAATGATACTGGTATCTCAAAGCCTAAAGTTCTAACACTCAATGCCGATAAAACTTGTGCCAAACCTGTTGCTCCACTGGAGTAAACATGTCCAGGTTGAAAAAAGAAATTAACGGCGATTGACGATAAGAGCCCGTAAAGTAAAGAAGCTGAAACTTTTTCAGTATATTTTTCACGGGAAATACTACGTGCAGCCTGCAAAACGCCCATTTTCTTCGCAGACTTTTTCGCTACAAATTTAACATGTTTATGAAGAGGTGCTTTATTCATTTTCTAAATCTACATGAAGGGCAAGTTCTTCCAACTGTTTATCAGCCACAAGACTTGGAGCCTGAGTCATAGGATCTGATGCCTTATTATTTTTAGGGAAGGCAATCACTTCACGGATATTATCTTTACCTGCAAGAAGCATGACGAAGCGGTCAAGACCGATAGCCAAACCACCATGTGGTGGGAAACCATAGTCCATAGCTTCAAGAAGGAATCCAAATTGCTCATAGGCTGATTCTTCAGAGAAACCAAGGGCTTTCAACATACGTTCCTGTAGTTCTTTATGATTGATACGTAGACTACCCCCACCAAGCTCATAACCATTCAAGACAATATCATAAGCTACAGCACGTACCTTGGAAAGATCTCCTTCAAGCTCTGCTGCAGAATCTTCTGTTGGCAAAGTAAATGGGTGGTGAGCAGACATATAGCGTCCTTCTTCTTCAGACCACTCAAACATTGGCCAATCAACAACCCACAGGAAGTTGAACTTAGTATTGTCAATCATGTCAAGTTCTTTAGCAATTTGATTACGCAAAGCACCAAGTGTGTTATTAGCGATTTCAAGTGTATCTGCTACAAAAAGAACTAGATCATTCTCTTCAAGGTGTAAAGCATCTGTCAACTTTTCTTCAATACTTGTCAAGAATTTAGCAACTGGACCAGCTAGAACTCCGTCAGTCATCTTAACCCAAGCAAGACCTTTAGCGCCAAATTGTTTGGCAAACTCTGTCAACTTGTCAATGCTTTTACGTGAGTATTTGTCTGCATTTCCTTTGACAACAATTGCCTTAACAGCTGCTGCCTCAGCAAACACTTTGAAGTCTACCCCCTTGACAACCTCTGTCAAGTCTTGTAAAAGCATGTCAAAGCGTGTATCTGGCTTGTCAGAACCATAATTATTCACGGCATCATCATAAGACATACGTGGAAATGGTAGTGTAACTTCAATACCTTTAGTTTCTTTCATGACCTTAGCAATCAATCCTTCAGTAATATCTTGGATTTCTTGCTCATTAAGGAATGAGGTTTCCAAATCAACTTGTGTAAATTCAGGTTGACGATCTCCACGCAAATCTTCATCACGGAAACACTTAACAATTTGATAATAACGGTCAAAACCAGCATTCATTAATAATTGTTTAGTGATTTGGGGACTTTGCGGAAGAGCATAAAAGTGGCCTTGGCTAACACGGCTTGGAACCAAGTAATCACGAGCACCTTCTGGTGTAGATTTTGTCAACATTGGTGTTTCAACATCGATAAATTCCAAGTCATCCAGATAATTACGGATGGCGTGAGTTACCTTTGCACGGAGCTTAAAGTTTTCCAACATCTCTGGACGACGAAGATCCAAGTAGCGGTAACGCATACGTGTATCATCACTAGCCTCAACACCATCTTTGATTTCAAATGGTGTTGTTTTGGCAGTATTAAGGACTTTAAGGTCTTCAACTTTAAGTTCGACAGCACCTGTAGGCAAGTTATCATTAGCTTGTTCACGCGCTTCAACAGTTCCTGTTACTTCAATAACAAATTCGCTACGCAAGCTTTCAGCTGTTTCAACAACATTAGCATCCGCATTTTCAGGGTTAACAACCAACTGCATCAAACCTTCACGGTCACGAAGATCGATGAAAATCAAACCTCCGAGGTTACGACGGCGAGATACCCAACCTTTCAAAGTAATAGTAGTTCCGATGTGTTCACTACGAACACGTCCGGCATACATAGAACGTTCCATAAATACACTTCTTTCGTTAATTTTTTAGTCTTAACTATTATAGCAAAAAGCCCATCAAAACCCCACCCATTTCAGGTTAGAATTTTAATAGACTTTCTTTTTTATAAAACTATTTGCCAAATTGTTTCAACAAATCACTAGTATCCACGTAATCCTCAGCAAACTCTTCAAAATCTTCAAAACGATAATCGGCTGTTTCTAAGTCAAGTAAACTATTCCAACGGAATCCGTAAACATCCTCAATGATAACACTAAGTTCATCAGTTTCCTCGTCTACCTGCCATCCCAAATAACGTTCCTGTGTTTCAAAACTCAAGACCACATCTTGACAATCTTGACGCCAAACTTGACCAAGTAATTGCTGACACATCGCATGATCACTTGCAGGCTCATCATTAAACCAAGTAATGTCATGTTTATCAAGAAAGGCAATCAACTGCCAAAACTGTTGTTGGAAACGAATGGGCATACTGCGATCAAAAGCCAAACTGAACTTTTCACTCCGTTTGAGCATATCAACTATACTAACCATATGCCCCCTACTTTTCTAACTGTTCGAGGACTGCTGCAAAGTTTTTAGTTAGCTCTTCGAAACTTACAGTAACTTCCTCACGAGTAGCATTATTTTTGACATTGACCTGACCTGACTCCACTTCACTCTCACCTAATGTGATAACCGTCTTGGCCTTGAAGGTATCTGCTGACTTAAATTGCGCCTTAATCTTACGTCCAAGGTAATCACGTTCAGCCTTAAATCCTTGATAGCGGATAGCTTGAACTAACTCAAGAGCTTTGCCATTGGCACCTGAACCAAGTACCGCAATGTAAACATCTAGACTTTCTTCCACCGGAAGTTCAATACCTTGTTTATCAAGAACTAAAAGTAAGCGTTCTAAACCAAGTCCAAAACCAAAACCAGCTGTTTCTGGACCACCGAAGTATTCAACCAAACTATCGTAACGACCGCCCGCACAGATTGTCAATTCAGACTTATCAATAGTGGTAATAAATTCAAAAATCGTGTGGTTGTAGTAATCAAGGCCACGTACCATATTAGTATCAATCACATAAGGAATGTTAAGACTATCGAGCATGGCACGCACTTCGTCAAAGTGCGCTTGACTTTCGTCATCTAAATAATCAAGAATAGAGGGTGCATTTTCAACTGCAACCTTATCTTCTTTTTCTTTTGAATCGAGTACTCGCAAAGGATTTTCATCCAAACGGCGTTGACTATCTTTTGATAAAGTATCACGCATTGGTGTCAAGTAGTCAATCAAGGCCTGACGATAAGCCAGACGACTATCAGTATTTCCAAGGCTATTCAAATGAAGGGTAACTTCCTTGATGCCAAGCGTATTAAAGAGTTGGTAGGCCATAGCAATGGTTTCAACATCTGTGGCTGGATTTTTTGATCCAAAGCACTCTACACCAAGTTGGTGGAACTCACGCAAGCGTCCTGCTTGAGGACGTTCATAACGGAACATTGATCCAATATAATAAACTTTAACGGGTTTTTGAACCTCTGGCGCAAAGAGTTTATTTTCTACATAAGAGCGTACAACCGGTGCTGTTCCTTCTGGACGAAGTGTAATATGACGGTCTCCCTTATCATGAAAATCGTACATTTCCTTAGTAACGATGTCAGTTGTATCACCTACTGAACGTGAAATAACCTCGTAATGTTCAAACATAGGTGTACGAATTTCACCATAATTATATTTTTTAAATGTTTCACGTGCAACATTTTCTACGTACTGCCATTTAGCACTATCAGCAGGTAAAATATCCTGCGTTCCCTTAGGTTTTTGAAGTTTCATAATGATGATACAGGTCTCAAATAGACCTGCCCTCCTTTTCCGTTATTACAGATATAATCACTCTATTCTATCATAATTTACATAGCTTTTGGGAAATGGTAGAGGTTTTTTCAACGTAAGAAAGAAACAGACCTCTCGGCCTGCCACAATCATTAATCTTCTTTATAAAGAACGAAGGTCACAATAAGAGAGACTACAACAGAAATTACAAGACCTGCAATAGCTGTGTAAAAATATTTAAGTGTATCTTCACCGATATAGGCTGCAATCGTCAAGAGACCTGGGGAAGCACCTGCAAAATTTCTCGCACCTAAAATACCAAGGAAGAAGCTACCTACTCCCCCCTGCAACAATAGATCCTATGAGGGCAGCTTTATTTTGCAAAGTTACCCCATAAAGAGCCGGTTCCGTAATCCCACAAATTGCAGTAATTCCAGCAGATGAAGCCAGAGCTTTTTTATTGGTATCCTTAGTTTTTAAAGCAATAGCGAGGGCTACTCCCCCCTGAGCCACATTCGAAGCCAAAGCACCTGGACCTAAAATCAAAAGTGTTACGATTGCAGTGATCAAGGTCGTAATCATAGACACCAAGAAAAATTTAACAGCCTTTGATGAAATTTTAATTGCAAAGCGCTCCACATAACTCATAAACCAAACTGCCAAAATAACAGGAATAACCGTTGATGAGTAAGAAGTTAATGTAAGAGGAATACTAAAGAAAGAGACGCCATGACCTGATTCCTTGGCAGTTGTCACAATCTGCGTAAAAGTTGGGTGTAATAAAATAGCACCAATCAACATCCTCAATTGAGCGGTTGTCTTAAACTATCGAGCTGCTGAATCACCTAAAAATACAGGTGAAAAATAAAATTCAGTATCACCAATAAAATTAAGAACTTGATCGTTAACATCATCTACAGCTACTACCTTAAAGACAACCTAAAGAGACAAAACGGCTTTGATCATCCCTGCTGCTGTAATTTCCGGTAAGATTGGTGTGAAAATCTCAGAAATAAAGCCTAAAAAGCTTTGAAGGGGAGTTCTATCATGTTTTTTTGATGATTCCTTAGACACTTCATCTAGGTCTAATAAGCCTTCCAAAGCACGGTATACATTTTGTACATCACTCCCAACAACAACTTGATACTGGCCACCACTCTTAGCCAAACTCACAATACCTTAGATAGTTTGAACAACTTTATCATCGGCTAAGGTAAAACATAAACGTTTAGCACAGTTTACAAGATTCTGAACTTTCTCCTTTCCTCCTATAGCATCTAAAATCTTCTGTCCTGTCTCTTTATAGTTCATGACACTTCCTTTTTATACTCATAAAAAGAGAGAACAAGCTGAGCCTGTCCTCTACATTTTTTCTATTATAACCAAACTTTATCAGTAATTGTTTTAATCAATTGTAATTTATTCCACTCGTCTTGCTCAGTCAAGATATTGCCTTCTTCAGTTGAGGCAAAACCACATTGAGTTGAGATACCAAGGTTCTTAAGTGGTACAAGCTCAGCCGCTTCATGGATACGAGCGATGACAGCATCTACATCTTCCAAAGCTGGATCCTTAGAAGTAATCACACCAAGCACCAATTCAACATGATCACGATTATTCCAAATCGTTGGAAGTGGTGCGAAGCTACCTGAACGCGCATCATCGTATTCCAAGAAGAAGATATCATAATTCAATTTCCCAAGATATTTAGCTACTGAATCATAGCCACCTTCAAAAAGATAAGTTGATTTAAAGTTTCCACGACAAATATGAGTAGCCAAAGTCAAATCTTCTGGAAGACCTTCCAAGGCTTTATTGATAGTGTATACATCATCCTCAGCAATTTTTGCCAACTCAGCTGTTTTCTCAGGATTATTTTTTTCATTCTCAAACTGTTGAATCAAATAACCCCAAGTCGTATCATCCAACTGTACATAACGTGCACCCAAATCGTAGAAATGTTGGATGGTATCATGGTAAGCTTTTGCCAAATCATCAAGAAAATCTGTCCATGAATCATAGTAATTTGCATAAAGATCACTACGGTGGTCACGGTTAATGATGAGTGATGGACTTGGAATAGTTACTTTTGGAGTAATTCCTTCAGGAGTCACTGATTTAAGATATTCAAAGTCACGATAGAAAGGATGATTAGGATTTTCGGCAATCTTACCATTGATACGAACGTTGGTTGTACGTGTCTTAGCTCCATGGAATTTATATGAATCTTCTTGTTGGTAAGCTTCAAAACCAGTTAGGTTCCATAGGAAATCAAGGTGCCACCAAGAACGACCAAATTCACCATCAGAAACTACTTGAAGACCATTTTCTACCTCATGGTGAACCAGTTCCTTAACCAATTCATCTTGTACTTTCAACAATTCTTCTTGCGAAATCTCACCATTGGCAAATTTTTCACGTGCTTCTTTTAAAGCTTGTGGACGAAGGTAAGAACCAACATGATCAAAATGATAATGAACTTTACTCATAGTTATTTACTCCTTTTTATGCTTTCGCTTAATGTAATAATAAGCCTATTCTAGCACTTGCTGCTATAGCAGTGAAATATGTATTTGTTATCGCATGATATAGCTTTTAACTATATCATTTCTTGGAAAGTTTTTTGTCAAGTAACTTTACTTTACAAAAAAGATATGTTATTCTGTTATAGTTGATTTAAAATCAAGAACATAAATATTAACTCGGAGGAAATAAAGAAATGGCAGTACCTGCACGTCACACTTCAAAAGCGAAGAAAAACAAACGTCGTACACACTACAAATTGACTGCTCCATCAGTACAATTTGACGAAACAACTGGAGATTACTCACGTTCACACCGTGTATCACTTAAAGGATACTACAAAGGACGTAAAATCGCTAAAGCTAACGCAACTAAATAATAGAAGGGAGATACCATGCGCGTAAATATTACACTTGAACACAAAGAATCTGGTGAACGCTTGTACCTTACTTCAAAAAACAAACGTAACACTCCAGACCGTCTTCAATTGAAAAAATACTCACCAAAATTGCGTAAACACGTAATCTTTACTGAGGTTAAATAATTGAATTAAAAACCATGAAAATAAGATTTTCATGGTTTTTCTATTACTCAAAGAGGATCTCCTATGACAAAAATAGAAACATTTAGATGGCGTATGTGGCATGTTTATCTCCTTATTTTTATAACCATTCTACTTACAGGTACATTCGTTCGCTATGGTTATAGACTTCAAGCCGATTATTCTTTAGACGATAGACTTTACGACTATACTAACAAAAAAGTTACTGTAACATCCTTTCAAAACGTCAAAATTGGAAACTTTAACGTTTTAGGTGTTAAGTTTGGAAATGAAAAAGCACTGGAGAGAAGTCAATTAGCCGTCGGTCGCACCTATCTAGCTTCCAAGAATCTAGGTATAAAGCATCTAAACACAAGAAGGACTCTAAAAATTATGATATTATCCACTATTATCAGCTTGGTAAAGATACTGGAAAAGGATACACTATTAATGTACTAGACCTTGCTAAGAAACTAGGATATGATGATCCCGGTTCCATGGATAATACCATGTTCTCCGATGGTAGGAATGAGTTTGTGAAATTTTCATCCTATGACAACGAAAAAGTATTCTATGTCAATTTACGCACCCATAAGGCAACAAAACCAAACCAGCAAAAGTCAGTCAATACTACGAATTTGCTAAACCTTACCGCTATCTCCTTTCAAAGGATAATTTTTCTATAGGTCATAAAGAGGATCCCCTCATTATCAACTCCATGCCCCTTATCTGGACCAAAGAAAGAAATTTTGCTGATTACAAAGATCAAGACAATAACGAATACAGTGACCAATCGCTCAAAAAAAGATTCAGCCTAATTATCGTAACAACTGATTCACTTAATTTGGATGATGCCATTAAACTCCAAAAGGAGTTAACACCAAATAAGGAGGGTATCTATTGGTATTTTACAAGTACTGATACAACGACTGGACACCTCGAGGAAGTTAAAAGTCAAAAAGATTACAACCTACTAGTTAAGGAGAGTCATAACTAATATGGTAAAAATAACTTCAAATACCTTAAAATTACTATGCCCTTGATTTTATTATTGACCATGATTGCTATCTTTTTCTATTACAATGCTCAAGAAAATATTAGAGGTTTTTATAAAACTCGTGGATTTCAAGGAAAGGTGCAGATAACTGGTATCGGATGGGCAGATAAAATTACTTATCGTATGAATAAAGAAGATGAGGTTAAACATTACCTGATTTTCCATATTGATTATCAAGAGACCATTAATAACAAAAAAGAACATGTAAATACTCAACTTCCTCTCCATATTCAAGATTTACTCTATCTTTACATTGCCAGCCCAACAGAAAGCGACTCAGATTTTAATCGCCAAAATAGTGAATATAAGATTTTACCTGATGAAAGAGAATATGGGGACGACTTTATTAAAAAGTCTATTAAAATCAACCCTAGAAATCAAAAATTTATCAATGATATCTCTAAAGCTTTAAGTACCGAGAAAGATTTAAAAAATATTATTGTTCAGATAGAACCTGTACCATACACGACGCTCTATACTTATGAGAGGGGACATTCTAAAGCGCTAGGTGGCTATTATGATTTTTCACTTAAAGATGCTCTACGAAACAAACAACTTACTGTCCAATTGAGTTTTCCTTCTGGTTCCACGACTAAAGAAATTGACTTACATTCTCAATTAGAACAGGTACTTAAAAACTCTGAACTACCAGATGGATGGTATATCTTAAATCAAAATAACGACTTTCCAAAAGAGGTACATATTGATGACAATCAAATTAGAATTAACTGAAGAAAGAACTCAGAGAGAATTATCTGAGGAAGAATGGGCTTTCCCTATTTGGAGATGGGCGGCTTTCTCATTATTTGACACCCTAATCCTAGTTAGTCCCTTGACAAGAGAATTGATTTATCCTGGGGGAAGTGATTCTCGGTTTTACCTAGGTAAATCATTGGGTAACTTGATGCTAGATGATACACAACGCTTCATCTTTATTATTATCATTCTAACTCTTTTGCTACCTGCTTTTGCCTTAATCATAGAAAGCCTATTATTTTCAAAAGGATATCCTCTACTTTCAATAATATGTAGCTGTCTAATTTTTGTTAGTGCAACAGTCCTATTTGTCTACAGTCTCAGTATTGTCCCAGATTTTTGGAGCTTTACTATTTATAGTTATATGCTTTACCTTCTCTTCAACATAGGTAACTCCCTCAGAAAAATCAATAGAATCATCAATCTTAGGCAGAATAACACCAAAGCATAACAGCCTCTATCTACATAATACTCCCCTTTTAGTATAGGAATGACACAAATGAAACAAAAAAATCTTGTCTACTCTGAAGTTGACCACCTAGCTAAAAGCTTCCATATTAATTTTGAAAATCATTTTAGGAATACTCTAGACCCCTGTCTCAGAAATAAATTTCACTCCTTTTGTAGCAAATAAACAATTTAATTAATAGTAAAAAAATCAACATATTACCGTTGATCTTTTATTTTTACTCTAAATCTTTCAGAATATCTGTAAATCTGTGTGTAAACATAGCTGTCATCCCCCATATATTTTCTGTCAAGTTTCTGTAAAAAGGAATATGACGTTCACTATATCCAAAATTGTATTTTTCTCTGTTTTTTACCAAGAAAAATGGGAAATCTTTCGCATCACTCAAGGTAGAAATCACTTTATAATAAATCGGATTCTCTGTCAACAACGTGTCAACATAGATTGTAAACAACCGTTTCACCTCTTCATTTGGATGAATATCCTCCCAATTTTCTATATTTATCTTTCCAACAAAGCAATGGATGGTTCTCCCCTGATGAATCAGATAATCAATCTCTCCCCAAATGTCAATTTGATCAGGAAATAAGTTTAATTCCTCACAAGTTTCTCGTATAGCAGCTTCTTGAAAAGTCTCACCTTCTTCGACACGGCCACCAGGAAAAGAAACCTCACCTGGTTGAGAAATATGCTCACTTCGTACTTGGTAAAGGATTTGATACTTATCAGTTTTTACATCATATATCAAGGGTAAAAGCACTGCATAGCGTCCTTTCTCCCCTAGTGGCTTTGGCTCGTAATGAGCTAGTTTATCTTTAATAGTCATAAGAACTCCTTGACTTCATATTATCATAAAAAATAAGTTATCCCTATTATATAAATTTTTTATATATAAA
>OBUR01000229.1_pt1 | contig 21952 bp, 20 predicted proteins | sample 1475951 | NCBI WGS metagenome assembly OBUR01 (sample SAMEA2579957, study PRJEB22360) | human gut metagenome
AAAATCAACATCTTTGCTGCCTGGCTTAAACTGATTATTGCCAGAAGAAGGATCGACTTGAAACACTCGAAAATACCCAGATAATCTATAGTAGTTGCAGTTATATAGCATACTTTTTAAATTATTTTCATCTGTAACTACTAATTCTCGAGTTTTCATGAGTTGAATCATATCGTCAATAGATTTTGGAGGCTTTGAATCAGCTGAAAAACAAGAAGAACCCCCAGGTTTGAGCACTGTTAGTAGGCTTAGGGGGCTGCTGTTATCAGCAAGTCTATCAGACATTTTTTACCTCCTCAATCTCTTCGGCGAGTCTCACTAGAAATGTAATTTATGTAAATTGTAATACTAAATACGCTTTTATAGTTTACTTTACATAAATTGTGCATAACTACATTACGCACGCTTGAAGGTTAGGAGTTGATCGCGATAGTACTCGTATTGCTTGCGTCTAGCTTCGATTTCTGCAGGCAAACCTTGAGTTAAATCATTGCACAGAGCATCAAAACGATCCAGAATTTGTACGATTTGACGCTGTACTCCTAGAGGCGGAACGGGGATTGTTATTCCTTTAATTGATTCTGTGCTAGCATGAACGACCTTGCTTTTAACTTTTCCAGAACTTTTTTGCAAACGAGCATCAGTAGTTGATAATGCATAGCTCAAATACTTAGGATTTTGATTATGTTTTACGACAACAATATCTCCACCAGCTAAACATTTTTCATTACCAACATAAGCGCATGATTTAGCAATGTCTTCAACACTCTCACCAGTAATTGCAAATAGAATATCCCCATGTTCAAAATACTTTTTATTTGTAATTAAAGATTCATCTGTATGAGAAAAGCAAGAATCAAACCATAAATTATATTTAGTATAAATTTCCCCGTATCTAACGCACGGTATTCCAGTAGAAGTCACCTGGTCTTTTTTAATCCCATAACCTCTGAATACATCCGTAGCAATATCTTCTTATACTCCACACCGTTTGGGCAGTAGCGCGATATAAGAGAGTGTAGGGGATTATTATCGTCAAATGTAAGAAGTGCATCGCGGTAGTATTCGTATTGCTTTTTACGAGCTGTAAGCTCTGCTGTAAGCTCTGCTGTAAGCTCTGCTGTAAGTAACGTGAAAGAGTCCAATATACGGACTATTTCACGTTGTACCTCCAACGGAGGTACAGGGACATTAAAACTTTGTAACATTGGTAATGTGATATATGGTACGGAGCCTTTTTTACAGTTCACCATAATATATGGTTTTAAATAGGCATCCATAAAATGAAATAAAAAAGGTTTAATGACGAGTTTAAAATTATCTAAGACATAAGTTCTTTGATAAGCATTAAACTTACCTTCATATTGATTTAAATGACCTACTTGGCTACCATTTCCTGATATCAATATTGCTGATGTGTCAAATGCATATTCATTAATTTTATAAGGGTTTGCATCGCAGGTGAAAAACGGATAAATACCATCTTCATCTTTTGCATTAGCATTCAACTTACCAGTGCAAATATTACATAATTCGCCTAAAACTTTATACTCCACACCATTCGGGCAAAGCTTGGCAATTAAATCCTCAAGTTTGCTAGTCATTTAGACACCTTGAATTTTCTGCATTAACGCTGCCAGCTTCAATCTCGCTTACAATTTTCTCAATTTGTTCGCGCAACTCTTGCTCGCGAGCGCAAACCGACGCAATTTGCGCGTTAAGCTCCGTAATATCAATCTTTTCGCGAGTATCCTCCGCTTCAACATATGTAGAAACGGAAAGATTGTATTTATTGGATTCCACTTCTTCCAAAGATGCTACGTGCGCAATATGTTCCACATCTTGCCTAGAAGTGTACCACTTAACAATCTGCTCAATGTTCTCATCCGAAAGCTTGTTACTATTCGTTGACTTTACAAACTCTCGGCTAGCATCAACAAACAGTACAGAAGTATCATTCCGCTTGTTTTTACGCAAAACCATAATGCACGTAGCAATCGAAGTGCCAAAGAATAAGTTGCTCGGAAGTTGAATCACGCAATCAACAGCATTATGCTCAACTAAATATTGGCGAATCTTTTGCTCGGCTCCGCCTCTATACATAATCCCAGGGAAGCAAACAATAGCAGCAGCACCATCTTCTGCCAAATGCGCCAAGCAGTGCAACACAAACGCCATATCTGCCTTGCTTTTTGGAGCAAGAACTCCAGCTGGAGCAAAACGAGGATCGTTAATCATCAACGGATTAGAATCCCCCTCCCAACTCGTGGAATAAGGAGGATTAGAAACAACCAGCTCAAACTTTTTATTAGCATCGATTTGCGGATTTATAAGAGTATCACCACACGTAATCTCAAACTTGTTAAAATTCACATCGTGCAAAAACATGTTCATTCGGCACAAGTTGTAGCTAGTAACGTTCTTTTCTTGACCGTAAAAACCGCCATTAATATTTTCAATGCCTAGCACTTTTTTGGCTTTTAGCAGAAGCGAGCCAGAACCGCACGCGGGATCATACACGCTGGAAATGCTTGATTTTCCAACTGTTCCAAGACGCGTGAGCAGCATTGAGACCTCTGCAGGCGTAAAGTATTCGCCGCCAGACTTGCCAGCGTTAGAAGCGTACAAGCCCATCAAATATTCGTAAGCGTCACCAAAAGCCTCAATCACGTTGTTGTTTACGCTGCCAAGCTTCATCTCACTAATCACTTGTAATAACTTAACAAAACGCTTATTTCTGCCTTCAACAGTATCTGCAAGCTTAATATTATTCACATCGTAATCGGAGAATAATCCCTTAAAATCACCAGACGAATCAGTGCCTTGAGAAGAAGCTTCAATATTGCGGAACACACGACTTAATGTTTCGTTTAGATTGCTATCTTGAGGAGCACGCTTCAACACATTGCAAAACAGTTCGCTAGGAAGTATAAAGAAGCCTTTAGCTGAAATCATCTCACTGCGAAGAGGCTCTGCATCTTCATCGCTTATTTTTGCATAATCAAAGTCTGGATCGCCGCCTTCAGATTCATGCTCGTTTTTATTGATGTAATCGCATAAATTCTCGGAAATATAGCGATAAAACATTGTGCACAATACGTATGCTTTGAAGTCCCAACCATCAACGGAACCTCGCAAATCGTCGGCAATCTTCCAAATCGTGCGATGCAATTCCGCGCGTTCTTCTTCTTTGCGAGTGTCCATTCTGCTGCTCCCTATTTGTGCAATTTCTGCACGCGTATGCGCCATAATTAAATAAACGCAACAATTAAATAAGCGTTCTTTAATATTCTACTGTAAACGCGCACAATCAGCAGCAACGCTACTCGTATTGCTTGTGTCTAGCTTCGATTTATGCTCGCAAGCCTTGAGCTACACAACGAAACGACGCAATGGGATAACGCATTAAACAATAAGGCGATTAGGCAGCGTTGGGGCGCATTAGTTGGAATTATTCAGCATTACTCAGCATTATTCAGCAAAAAAGCGCGCTGGGAATGCGCGCGTTTTGCGAAGCGCATGATTTGGCTGCATTACAGCAAACTCAGCGCCAACATTTTGCACGATTTTTTGCAAATCGTTTTCTTGCGAAACAAACAACGCAGTTGCGAGCGCATCGGCATAAGCCGTTGGAAAATCGCAAGTTTTCCTAGGCACATACGCCCAACTTGCGCATAAATCGCAAGCAGGAATGCCGTCAAGCGCATTAATCAAATGAGTCGCAATTAAATTAGACTCAAAACCACTTGCGTCTTTTACTTTCCATCGCCTTCTTGCATTAGACGATGCACACAACGCTCCTCTTGCGATTGATGCCACTCCAACTGCTTGAGCTGTGTCAAAAGGATTTTCCAGAGCCACTTTTATTTGACTATTCTCTTTGCTAAAGCAAGCGCGCATATCTCCGCCTGCGTTTACCAAAAAATCAAAATCGGCAGGCGAATCGCTATCCGCAGGCGAATCGCCACTAAGCTCCTCTTTAATAATCTGCGTTACAAGATCTACAAAATAGCCCTTTCCAGCTGCACCAAAATCAAGCTGCACTGGCTGATTTATGCAAAGCGTTGCGCCGCCGTCATCTCGCGAAATATCTGCCCACTTAACTGGCAAAGCGCGGCGATAGTTAGAGCAACTGTAGCTGCTGCTATTATCGTTCTTGCCTGCGCTAGCTGCCGACTCCGGAACGAATTGCACAGAATTGTTGTAGCCAAGCGCAAGCAGATCCGCACCAATACAAGCGTCAAAAGCACCGTGCGTGGCATCGTAAAACTCGCTATAGATCGCAAAAAGCGGCTGAGCCCACGTTGGAAACTCAAACTCGCCGCCATGCTCCGCACGAGCCATGCGCGAAACAAGCGAATCCGCACGAAAGCGCCGATTCATACTCTTCAATAAAAGCGCGAATCCGCTTCTGCACGCGCTGCGGAATCGTCACGCTGCTAGAGATAATAATCCCCGTGCCAAGCGCGCGCTCAATCGCCATTACATTCCCAAACATCACTTTCCTCACACAAAAACATCGCTTGCCTCACGCAAACATTTCATTCGCTTTTTTAGAAAGCTCATACCGAAGAGGGCGTTCGCCAATAGAATCAACCAGCTCAAGCTCAATCAAACCGTTAAGCGCGCTCACAATCTTTCTCTCACCAATCTTCTCATCAATTGCATTGCCAACGTATTCGCTTAGTTGCTTGCGAGTCATCGGAGTTGGATTATACGAAAAAAGCTTATTTTGCAACAAAATAGACAGAACTTCACGCTGCACTTTAGAAATTTCTTCCTCTGAGAAAAGCTCACGCAGCTTACCCATACAGTAAATAATGTGCTTTAATTGCACACTAATATTCTCAAACACTTCGCCCTGTGCTTTTACAATATATTCCAACATTGTGCAACAAAACATAGTTAAATCATTGCAATTAAACAGCTCCTGAGCTTTAGAAAAAGCAGCATAGTATCCAGATTTTTCTGCATAAATTATAGAGCTTAAGCTCAAAATTGTTGGCATCGAAAGATGCTCATGCAATTGCAAAGCAAGCAAAAACCGCCCAGTTCTACCGTTTCCATCGTAAAACGGGTGCACGCTCTCAAAAGCATAGTGGCACATGCACGCCTTAATAAGCGTTGGAACTTCGCTGCTATTCATCAAACTCAACATCTGTGTTAAATGATCTTGAATTTCTGCTTCCGTTGCATCGCCATCGTGCACTACATTATTTGCACCATCACGAATACTTACTTTTCCACTCCTAAAAATCTCGCCATCTGGAATATTATTTGCTTCTAATTCGCCCTGCATAATACTGTCGTAGATTTTTCGTATATCTTGCAAGGTTTGTGGAATCGAAGTGTCACATTCATTTGAATCCGCAAGCTCGAGAAAAAGCTTAGTAAATTCACTAAAACGCGTATGATTATTCTGCTCGTTTGCAGCATCAAGTGCTTTGGAAAGCTCTTTTCTAGTGCTGTGAACACCTTCAATAATGTTGGTATTTTGCACTTCTTTTGCAATAAGTTGCATTAAATACTCGCGCTGAGCAAACCGCGGCAACTCGTTCCACGCTTTTTCAACCGCTTTTTCAGTATTCGCAATATAATTCATATACGTCACAAGATCCGTTACGCACATTGCAAAAATCTCATGCGCATCAAATACGATTCCAGAACGATACGTCACTGGATTATCAATGCGCAAGCAATACTCTTCTTCCGCAATATCACAAGGTTTTGCATTACTTTTAGACATTGCAACTATTTTGCGTATTGTTTTGTAATCCATAATGCGACTCCGTTTACATTATTGCGTTTACATTATTGAGGATTTTGTAGTGATGTCTTGCAATATTTTGCTTGCGATATTTTGCTTATACGCAAATAACGCATTTATCACAAAATGATTGCATAACTAATATAAAAGTCTATTCTATACCTACATTTTGGCAAAATGAAGGCATAGCACACAAAAAACATTCGTCTATACCGACATTTTGGCAAAAACGCGCTATAGAAACATCGGAAGCATTGGCAACATCACACCACTCGTTTCGGCGTTCGCAATACTCAAACGCTAAATTCAATCTATGCCGTAACGCGTTTTATACGCAGCGTAATCCTTATCTTGCAAAACACTAGCCACATTCGGAGCGTATTCGTATTCTTCTTCAACAAGATGCGCAAACTGCTGCTGAGCTAAAAGCTCAACATTCAAAGGCTTTGTAATAATGTGGAACATATCCTCAAGAAGCTTCGTATCGTTAGCATCTTTAGCCTGGATTGAAGCTTCGTCGTTAACACGCTGCGTTATTAATCCCCAATCGAAATGGTATCCAGCATCTCGCGCAACTATATCCCAAAAAACGCGTTGCGTTCTACCATTGCCCTCACGAAATGGGTGTAAAACATTAAAATTATTGTAATTTACACTTAGCTTACTAATAAACTCGTCAATAGATAAACCTTGCAATAAATTATCATTTTTAAGCGTTTGCTCACAGTAACGAATCCCAACGCCCATGTATTCAAGCGGATGAAACGGTTCGCCGCCGCCTTTAGTCATATCTATAGTGCGAATCTGGCCAGCCCAATCGTAAACATCTTGAAAAAGATAATGATGAATCCACTGCAATTGCTTAACAGTTCCTTCAGCATGTGGCAAGTTTTCGTACAAAATAGAACATCTTGTGAGAACAGCATCGTTCTCATATTTATCTAATTCAATCTGATTATTTATATTAGATTTGTTCTTCAATACCCTTGTGTGAGGAATAAGATAAGGGTCAAAAACTGTTTCCACGACACACAACCCAATAACTTAATCCATCACGCCATATCTAGAACGCATTCTAGCAACAAATTCATTGCTACTTATAAGACCATTAGCATATTGATTTGCGTCATAAAGAAACTCTTTTGAAGGCGAATTGCCTTCAAGTTTGCCTGAAGCTATTGCAAGACCCAAATTTTCTTGACGCCTACGTTGCGTTTCTTTATCAATCATTTCTTCTCCCTGCCAACACACGCACCCAAATCAAAAACAACTATTAACTATTTTACTATGCACGATACATTTTGATTACAACATATTCAATTACAACACATTTTACTTACAGCACATTCTGCGATTTGACGAATCTAGCATCGGCAACATAACGCCGCTCGTTTCGGCGTAGATTATTCCAAAGATAAGCGCCATGTTATAGCTAAATCTTTACTTATTTGCACATAACAACAATAAAAAGTAAAGATAATTGCAATCTTGCATATTGAAAAGTAAAGATTCGCAAAACTTAAGCAAAAAGAAAGAGCCTTCGCACACGAACGCAAATAGGCACTCACTTTCAAAAGTGAAAAAATTTTACAGTTTTGAAAGTGAAAGTGCGAATCTGCTTGCAAACACTCGCCACGATTCTTACGACATTGAAGGAATCCGCGTAATAGACATAGCGCAATGGCTGCTCGAAACAAACACGTCGTTTCGTTTGTGAGCGTTACTTTCTCAGTCGGCTAACTGAGTTTTTAACAGTGTTTTGCCAATCACCGTTACTTTCTCAGTTCGTTAGCTGAGTTAGTAACAGTGCTTCGCCTCTGAGATCTATTTTCTTTACAAACGCGCTATAAAAACAAAAAGGCAGGAGCTTGAGAATATCCCAAACTCCTGCCTTAGAAGAGATTACCTTGCTTACACAAGTTCATAAACTTACAAAAGCAACAAACTTACATAAGCAACAAAAGCAACCTTAAATCACCTTAGCGTTAGGCAGCACGTTGCCGTCTTTATCAACGTTACAACTATGCTCAACAGCAATCGTAATATTGTCAGAGTCAACCGAGTAGAAGCCATCCGTCACCTTAAAAACGTGACGCACGCCTTTCAAATCGTCAACCTTCACAAAACCGTGATCAATCAACGCAAGCACAGCCTCATGTCCAGGAAGCACGCCCATTGCGCCATTCACAGAAGGAATAACCACAAACTTGGCGTCACCTTCCCAAACAGGATGCCTGGCTGCCACCACACTAACGTGCAGCGATTTTACTTGCTTCTCCGACATAATCACGCACCAAACTCTTGCTGCATATCGTGCCAACGACGCTCAAGATCATCAATGCCACCGATACCAGAGAATGCCTGCTCAGGAATCTCATCGTAAACACCATCGCAAATGCGAGTGAATGCCTCAATGGTTTCGTCTGCTGGCACATAAGAACCTGGACGACCAGTGAACTTTTCAGCCACATAGAAGTTCTGACCAAGGAACTGCTCAATCTTACGAGCGCGGCTGACAGTAGTCTTATCTTCCTCACCAAGCTCATCGATACCAATCAAAGCGATGATGTCCTGAAGCTCCTTGTTACGCTGCAAAATAGCCTTAACGCGGTTCGCGCAATCATAATGAGCCTGACCAACGTAACGCGGATCCAAAATTCTAGAAGTAGAAGTCAAAGGATCCACAGCTGGGTAAATACCCTTAGCTGCAATATCACGCGAAAGCTCAGTAGTTGCATCCAAGTGCGTAAAGGTTGTTGCAGGTGCAGGATCAGTGTAATCATCTGCAGGAACGTAAATAGCCTGAAGTGACGTAATGGAATGGCCGCGCGTAGAAGTAATACGCTCCTGTAATGCACCCATTTCATCTGCCAAGTTTGGCTGGTAACCAACTGCGGAAGGCATACGACCAAGCAGCGTGGAAACCTCAGAACCAGCCTGAGTAAAGCGGAATATGTTATCGATGAACAGCAACACATCCTGATTCTGCACATCGCGGAAGTACTCAGCCATAGTCAAAGCGGTAAGAGGCACGCGAAGACGAGTCCCAGGAGGCTCATCCATCTGACCAAAGACAAGCGCTGTTTTCTCCAAAACGCCAGCATCAGCCATTTCGCCAATCAAATCATTACCTTCACGGGTACGTTCGCCAACGCCAGCAAACACAGACACACCACCGTGATTCTGTGCAACGCGCTGAATCATTTCCTGAATCAACACAGTTTTACCAACGCCTGCACCACCGAACAGACCAATTTTACCGCCCTGAACGTAAGGGGTAAGCAAATCGATAACCTTAATACCAGTTTCGAACATCTGAGTCTTAGACTCAAGCTGATCAAAAGCAGGTGGGTTACGGTGAATTGGCCAACGCTCAGTTATTTCAATGTGCTCGCCAGGCTTAGCATTCAAAATGTTGCCTGTAACATCGAACACGTGACCCTTAGTAACATCACCAACAGGTACAGAGATTGGGCCGCCAGTATCTCGCACTAAAGCACCACGAACCAAACCGTCAGTAGGCTTTAAAGCAACTGCACGCACAGTCGAATCACCAAGGTGCTGCTCAACTTCTAGCGTAATCTCGTGGACGGTATCTCCCTCGGTGTTTCCAACGGTGTTGATATCGACTTTGAGAGCATTGTAAATATCCGGCAGATAGCCGACCGGGAATTCAACGTCAATCACGGAACCCTGAACGCGGGTTACGCGACCAGCTGTTGGATCGACCTCCTGCTCAGCTTCTGGAGGCGCTGTGGTCTGATTTTCAGCCATATGCTCCTAATCCTCCTCATTATTCAGCGCATCAGCGCTGCCGATAATTTCGGTAAGTTCTTGAGTAATGGATGCCTGCCGAGAAGCATTAAGCTTTCTTGTCAAATCATCCACCAAATTGCGGGCGTTATCTGTAGCCGTATGCATAGCGTTCTGTCTGCTTGCCGTTTCGGAAGCAGCAGAAGTAAGTAAGCACTCGTGAATACGAGACTGAATATACTTCGGCAAAACAGCATCCAATACTTCATCCGGGCTTGGTTCGAAGCAATACTCCACAGCTTCTGGATTGCTGCGGCTCACTGCTTCTTCACGAGCCGAAACTGCGCTCGTAGACGACAATGCTGCTGAAGGACCAGAAGCTGCTTCATAGTCAGGACGATGCATAGAAAACTCTTCACCGTCCTTCAAAGGAACCAGCTCAACTGGCAGCATGCGCAACGTACGAACTTTTTGCCTCACCATATTTATAAATTCAGTGAACACAATATACAGTTCCGAAACTCCGCCTTCTGCTTCCGGCGTCATATAAGCGTCCATTAAAGTATCGGAAATCTTTTCAGCAATAGTAACGTCTGGGTGGTCAGTAGAACCTTCCCAAGTACCTGCCACATCGCGATTGCGATACTTGTAGTAAGTTGCACCGCGTCGACCGTACACGTACAGTTCTGCATGCTTACCTTCTGCATCGAGTTTTGCAAGAAGTGCTTCAGTCTCACGAATAATCGAAGACGTAAACGCACCTGCCATACCACGATCAGAAGTAAGAGCTAAAACTGCTACACGATTGCCAGCATGCTCTTTACCAAAAATAGGATGCTTAATATTTGCTTCGTGATGAGCTACCAACGCCTGCACGGCATCGAAAATTGCGTCACTATAAGGCTTAGCATTAAGCGCAATATCTCGCGCTTTAGCGATATGAGAAGACGCAATCATTTCCTGAGCCTTAAAGATTTTACCCAAAGACTGTGTGGAAATAATTCTCGATTTCAATGCAAGTTGGGAGGACATACGCTACTTCCCCTCAGGCTCGCGACTGTCTGCTTTCGGCTTAGCTACGAGCTGTTCCTTCTCAACAGGAGCAGGGTTTTCAGCCGGCGGCAAAGAATCCTTTACAATCAAAGGCTTGCCAGCAGATGTCTTAAACGTCCTACGGAAATCATCAATGGCTGCATCAAGCTTAGCTTCAGTTTCCTTAGTGAAGTCTTCAGTATCGCGAATTACTTGCAAAATGTCGGTTCCCTTATCCAAGTAATCCAACAATTCGCTTTCGAAACGCAACACATCCTTCACAGGAATATCGTCAAGCTTGCCATGAGTACCAGCCCACACAGAAACAACTTCTTGCTCCATTGCTCGAGGAGAGAACTGCTTCTGCTTAAGTAGCTCAGTCAAACGAGCACCGCGAGTAAGCTGCGCCTTTGAGGCTGCATCCAAATCAGAAGCGAACATTGCGAAGGATTCCAAAGACTTGTAACGAGCCAAGGAAATCTTCAACATGCCGGAGACTTTCTTCAAAGCCTTAGCCTGAGCTGCACCACCAACACGAGACACGGAAATACCAACGTCTACTGCTGGACGCTGACCGGCGTTGAACAAATCAGACTGCAAGAAGATCTGACCATCGGTGATAGAAATCACGTTGGTTGGAATGTATGCAGAAACATCGTTTGCCTTGGTTTCGATAATTGGAAGACCGGTCATAGAACCGCCACCCAAATCGTCAGAAAGCTTAGCACAACGTTCAAGCAGACGAGAGTGCAAGTAGAACACGTCGCCTGGGTAAGCTTCACGCCCAGGTGGACGACGCAAAAGCAAGGAAATTGAACGGTATGCTTCTGCTTGTTTCGACAGATCATCGAAAACAATCAAAACGTGCTTGCCGTTATACATCCAGTGCTGACCGATTGCAGAACCAGTGTAAGGTGCAATGTATTTAAAACCTGCAGAATCAGAAGCTGGACTTGCCACGATTGTGGTGTACTTCATAGCTCCTGCTTCTTCAAGGCTTTGACGCACTGAAGCAATAGTAGAACCCTTTTGACCGATTGCTACATAAATGCAGCGAACCTGTTTCTTTGGATCTCCAGTTTCCCAGTTAGCACGCTGGTTAATAATCGTATCTATTGCGATTGCAGTCTTACCTGTTTGACGGTCACCAATAATCAACTGGCGCTGACCACGACCTATTGGCGTCATTGCGTCAATAGCCTTCAAACCAGTAGACAATGGTTCATCGACTGGATGACGGTGAATAACGTCTGGAGCCTGGGCTTCAAGAATACGACGCTCATTGCACTCAATCGCACCCAAACCATCGATTGGATTACCCAACGGATCCACAGTACGACCAAGATAAGCGTCACCAACCGGCACAGACAACACCTCGCCTGTGCGGTATACTTCCTGCCCTTCCTCAATGCCTGTAAAATCGCCGAGAATAACGACGCCGATTTCGTGCGCATCAAGGTTGAACGCAAGACCCAAGGTATCGTTCTCGAATGTGAGCAGCTCGTTTGCCATGCAGCCGGACAATCCGGCTACGTGCGCAATGCCGTCACCAGCCGTAACAACATAGCCAACTTCTTGCGTTGGCATGTCGGTAGGCTTATACGAGTCAACAAACCCGTCGAGCGCTTTGCGTATCAGGGCGGGATCAATAGATAGTTCCGCCATAATTCTCCTTAATTTACTACTTCACTGCCTGTGTCCAAGCACCATTTCGCGCAGAACGCTGCAACTGCTTAAGCTGCATCAACATGGTGCGATCGGTTATTTGATCACCGATTTGTATACGCATACCACCAAGCACGTTTGGATCCACAATTGGGTTAATGTATGCACGATGACCCAACTTATTGCTGTAGATTTCAATCAAACGCTTAATTTGCTTATCTGTAAGCGGCTGAGCAGTAGTGACTGTAACCAATGTTTCGCCAGCTTCACGCTCAAATCCTGACCAAGCACCACCGAAGCTACCGGTTTTACCGCTTTCGGCACCTCCGTGCCAAGTTCCTACTAGATAATGCATAATGCGCAATACAACAGGGTGCGCCTTACCTCCAATAAGCTCGTCAATAAGGCGAGACTTATCTTCCGAAGACCTATTCGGATCAGTAATCGCATCAGAAAGCTCAGGATACTGATCAATCATGTCCATCATTGACGAAAGCTCGTCTGAAATGCGCTGCGCTTCATCGTGCGCATCTGAGATGGCCTGAGCAAGCGAAGAACGCGACAAACTATCGTTTACTCGCGATGCCTTTTCTGGCATTCTTACCTCCTCGTTTCTGTAAAAAACGAAGTAATGCAAATAATACAAAATGAAATAACCGTAATTTTATTTTGCGATTATTCAGTTTTGTACATTACTTTACTTGCTTTGATCCGAATTTTTAGTGTCTCCAACTTCATCGATCACATGATCAATAATCTTGGAGCTGACGGTATCGTCATCCAATTTGGATGCAAGAATCTTGCCAGCTAAAGCTGCTGCAAGAACCGACACCTCTCCTTGGAGGCTGGACATGGCATGCTTATGCTGAGCCTCAATGGAATGCTGCGCTTCACTGATAATCTTCGCAGCATCCTTTTCAGCGCGTTGTCTAGCTTCGCCAATAATTTTTGAAGCTTCCGATCGAGCCTCTTCACGAGTCTTTGCAGCATCAGTTTGAGCTTGAGAAAGTTCGTTTTCAATCTGGCTCTTCAACTCGTCTGCTTCACGCTGCACATTAGCAGCCTTAGCCATTCCGCCTTCAATTTTTTCTGCACGCTCGTCGAGAATTGCCTGGAATTTAGGCATAACAAACTTGTAGAAAAACGCTGCAAGAACTACCAAAACTACTAATGACCACAGTACGTCATAAGGCTCAGGCAAGAACAACGCCAACTTATTACTTCCGGCTGCATATGCCATGGCTTGTCCTTTCTATTCTTTCAACACTATTCGTGTTGTGCATTGTAAGTTTTGTTCAGGCTCCCATAATGTAGGAAACGAAGCCAAGCAAGCCCAAAACCTCAATAAATGCCAAGCCGACGAACATAAACAGCTGAATGCGGTTGCCAACCTCTGGTTGACGTGCAGTAGATTCCATAGCCTTAGACACTACTATTGCCATGCCGAGTGCAGGGGAAATAGTTGCTACAGCAAAGCCAAGAATGCTCAGGTTGCCGGTCAAACCTGCAAGAGCGATGATACTATTCATTGGTTTCCTTTCTGTTGAAACAGTAACCAGTATAAACCCGTAAGATATGTAAAATCTGAAAATCTAAACTACTTTTATTAAGCAGCTACAACAGCAGACTTTTCTTCCTCTTCCGGATAACTTTCCGAAATGTAGACTGAAGCAAGCACTGTAAAAATAAATGCCTGCAAGCCAGCTACCATAATTTCGAATAGGGTAAACAGAATGCCACCAAGCAGCCACAAAGCACCGCCTAAGGCAAGGAGTTTATTGCTGGAATCCACCACGAAGAAATTGGTGAATACTAAACAAGTGGCCACCAGCAAATGGCCAGCAATCATATTCGCAAACAAACGAATTGTAAGCGAAAGTGGTCGCACAATTATTAATTCTATGAGCTGCAATGGCGAAAGAATAAAGTAAATCGGCCATGGCACACCCGCTGGGAACAATGCTTCGCGGAAGAATCGCAAAAAACCTTTTTCGCGAATGCCAGCAATAAGATATTGGCAAACAACCCACAAAGCAAATACCAACGGACAAGCAATGGTTGCGGTTGCAGCCATATTTAATCCTGGAATCACAGAACAAAGATTAAAGAAGAAAATAGTGAGGAATAATGTGGACATCATTGGCACATAGCGCTTGCCGCGTTCCTCGCCAATCATTTCGTAAACAATGTTGTAGCGCACAAAATCCATCAAAATTTCAAGCACGCTTTGGAATCTGCCAGGAACAACCTTTGCTCGCATAGCACCAATTCCAAAAATAATCATTACTACTACTGCCATAAGTAAGCGCACCAAAATAATGCGATTCATGGCAAATGGAGTGCCTTGGAACAAAATTTCTGGAGGCAAAAACTCACTAATATTAGGTAGCTCTGGTTTATTCGAAGCTACAGTAGAAGCTACAGTTGTGGTCTTCTGTAAAACATCAACCATTACATCCATAAGTGCCTCCTTATAGCAATTCGTTCACACGCCTCAATTCAGTGCCGCTCACTCACATACTCAATTCATTCATTCTCGCGGCATATATATCAAACTAGATCATATGTTTCATATTTCGTAAGGCGCGGGGCACGAAACGAAAAATATATCTAACTGCTGATTGTACTCTTCGCTTGTACATAAATTACGCAACTTCAAAATTTATTTGCTCATACCGTACTTAATACCGTCAAATGGACAAAAGTTATCAGAACGCGGAGAAGCCGGCTCATGTCTTATAGAACGTTCAGTTCCAAGCTTTCCAGCAGTTCTTAAATGTGGAATATCAGAAAGATTGTAAGGCGTAGTTTCGTACACCCAGTTAAGCCAGTTGCGCCAAAGCAAATTCGCGTGTGCACGCCAAGAAAATAGTGGCTCTAATTTTGGATCGTCATAAGGGAAATAGTTGTAAGGGAATGGCACGTTGCTCAAACCTTTTAACATGTCACGCTCATATTCTTGCGCAAGAGTCATTTTGCTGTATTCCCAGTGTCCAAGCGCAAAAACTTCAGAAAAATCACGCGTAGCGACTAAGCCTGGGCCAGATTCGGGACCATACGTAAGAATTTGCAAACGCTGATCTGAAGAAATGCTGTCAACATCAACACTCGCTATCCTAGAATGCGGCTGTAAAGCGATTTCATCAAAACCATTTGTAAGAAAACAGTACTCATCCTGCAAATATTGTGGGAATACGCCAAAAATTTTCTCGCTGAGAACATGCTTTTTTATGCCATATCGATAGTAAAGCGCACCCATTGCACCCCAGCACAAATACATTGTTGAGAAAACGTGTGTTGCTGCCCAGTCAAGAATTTGCGTAAATTCGTGCCAGTAGTCGACATCCTCAAATTCCATGTGCTCAACAGGAGCTCCCGTTACAACAAATCCGTCGTAATAGTTGTTACGAAGTGCGTCAAGATTTTCGTAGAATTTTACTAAATGATCAGCGTTAACGTGTGTGGATATATGCGTGGAAGTTTTCATAAAATCGACATCGACTTGCAAAGGAGATTTAGAGATGAGTCTCAAAAGCTGAGTTTCTGTCTCGATTTTTTTGGGCATAAGATTCAAAATCAACAAACGAAGTGGTCGAACATCCTGCTGTTCTGCTTCTGGGCGTTCCAATGCAAAAATTCGCTCAGCATCTAATATGCTTCGCGCTGGCAATCCTTCAGGAATCTTAATAGGCATGTGTTTATTATACCCCGCACTTGTTTATGTTTATTGTGTCTATGTCACTAATGTGCACAAATCGTAAAATTTTAACCAACTACAGAGAGACACGCCCGAATTTGACAAATTCAAATTTGCACCTATCGTAGATAGAGCTGCTAAAAGTAGCCGACGCGGGGTGGAGCAGCTCGGTAGCTCGCTGGGCTCATAACCCAGAGGTCCATGGTTCAAATCCATGCCCCGCTACGAATAAGGTCGTAGGTTCTACTTTTAAGAATTCTGCGGCCTTTTCTATTTCCGGAACACGCCATGGAGTGGCTTCATTTAATCTCATATTGACCGACGGTCGTGTCATATCTAATACTTCCGCCAATTCATTTTGCGTACGTCTTTGACCCGCCAAAAGCATACGAATATTCATTGTCACAATCTGATTCAATGTCAAATCCATTATCATTCATCTTTCTTTCCTAAAACCAACTAGCCTTTTCATCCTATCGGTTAGTTACAAATATAGTATATCACATATTATGTATTTGTAAAAAAAAACGGACTTGAAACCGTGTAACGAAACAATACGTAAAATCTTTTCTCTACGTATTCTAGTCTATGTTTTTATGTTAAAAATCAAAAGAAAACTACTCCCTAATAGTTGGGAAACATATGTTACACATTGGCTGGAATATCTTGAAGCAAGTGGATATACAGAAGATACGATTAGATGCCGCTACTACAAAATCAGTCGGCTTGCACGCCTACTTAATCAGCCACCAGAAGATATTACAGGACAACAACTTGTTGAGCTTTTTGCACACCAAGACTGGAAACGAGAAACGCGCAAAGGTTATTCTTCAACAATACGCTCGTTTTACTCATACATGATTGAAGAAGAAATTATTGATGTCAATCCAACAGTAAAGTTACCTAAAATTCGTAAAGAATACGCAATACCTCATCCATGTCCTGATTACATCATTCGTGGTGCTTTAGCCCGAGTTAGAGGTAACAAGGAGTATGAAGCCATGCTCAGGCTCGGGGCAGAATGTGGATTACGACGTAGTGAGATAGCACAAGTATCTTCATCCGATATTATGATGCTTAATACTCATCCCCAGCTTCTTGTACACGGTAAAGGACGCAAAGAACGCACTGTCCCCATCGCGCCAGATCTCGCACAAATCATCGCCAACAAGCATGGATACATGTTTCCTGGCAGATGGACCGGTCACGTCGAAGCATCCTATATTGCGCATCACATCTCTCAGCTTCTTGGTAACGGATACTCCACACATAGTCTCAGACATCGATATGACACTAAGGCATATGAAAGTACACACGACCTTCTCTTAGTATCTAAACTCCTTGGCCACGCTAGTGTAGAAACCACTCAAATATATATCAGTCTCACATTCCCTGATAGCAGTGCCATTACAGAAGCTGTTCGCCTCTAAAACAAGACAATATGAGGGGAGCACACGAGCATATTGACTTTATATCAAAAAGTTGCCAATCGTATTCTCACTACTATGTATAAAGCAAAAGTTATCGAGATTAGGAAAGAAAAATTAGAACGACACTAAGTATGTATATATCTTTCACCTGAATATTTACGTATAGTAAAAACATAGATAGAAAGACGAAGGATAATTATGGCTAATATGGATAAAAATCAGATTATTAAAAAAGAAAACGAGATTACGAGACTAGATGCTATTTCTGGTCGCGGTGACCAGAAGCCAGGGAGCAAGAAGAAGCGTAAGCTTATCATCATTGCTACTGCGGTTGTTGTAGTTATAGCTTTGCTGGTTGCGAGTATGCTGGGTGTGAAGTCTTTAAGAGATTCCAAGACTCAAGCGTGCATCCAGGCAAACAGTGCGTACGCCAAAGCGTGGGCACAGTACGAGAAGACACGCCAGGATGCTGATGAAACTGCTAAGACTGTGACTAGTGTGGAGCAGGTTGCAAACGCTAAAACCTACACCACATTCACAGCCCAGCATGCTAAGAGTAAAAAGGTAAGTAAGGCGCAGTCTTTGAATTGTGCTATCTCCTACACTCAGGCTTTCAACGCGACCATGTCTAGTCTTGATAAGACTACAGCACAGCTTAATAAGACCACTAAGGCTCTGAAAAACTCAGTCGTTCAGGTCACAAAGTCGAAGAATGTGAAGGATCTTGAAAATGCTAAGAATATGGTGAAGGCGAAGCTTGATGAGATGAATAATCTGCTCTCCTCATCAGACGGTCAAGTGGCTGATAATGCTACTCGTGATAACCTGCAAAACCAGATAAACACGCTTACCGCAGCGTTGAATGATAAGAAAGCAACCGTCGAGTCTTTGACTAAGGCTCTTGAGCCAGTCCAAGGCGCAATCGACAGTGTAAACGCAAGTATACAAGCGAAGCAGCAGGCAGACGCTGCCGCAGCGGCTGCGGCGCAAGCAGCTCCGCAGGCTCGTTCCCAGTCTGCGGCTCGTACTAGCTCGGGAGCTCCTCGTTCAAGTACTCGTGGTGGGTCTTCTTATAGTGCGCCAGCACAGAATAAGAATTCGGGTGCGGTCGACTGGGATAAATACCTTGCTGACGGGAAAGCATATAATGAATTACATAGAACACCTAATCAATGTCGATATATCTATCGCTGTGGCACTGGATGGAATACCGATGGAACACCAGATGGTGACGGTGATGTAACTAATAGCAAATAGTTTCCATCTTTACTCATTTTCCCTTTACATAGTGGTTGGTTTTAGACGACTTCTAAAACCAACCATTTTTATCAATACCAAATTTTTATTGATATAAAATAAAATTTTTTCATTTTCTCATTACTGAATGTGAAACTTTTTGGTTTCGCATTTCATAATAAGCAATTTGAAAAAGGGAGACTTTTATGTCGCTTTTCGCTAAGCATAAAAGTATGAGAGACAAGATCCGACAAGGTTCACATCGCGCTCTTGCTGGTATCGTTGTCGCATCAACAATGTTGACAGGATCCGCATTTGCCGCTGGCGGTGCCGGATGGACAGGTGGAAACACTGGCGGATCTGGCACATATAAATCGAATACATTCTGGGTTACCGATGATAACCTAGGTTCCGCATCAGATAATGAAGCAGTGGTGCGCGCTATCCAATCAGAAGGTGTAGCCATCGGTAGCTCTGCTACCCGCGAAGCAGCAGCTAGAGCGCAAATTAACGCTGCATTATCCAAGGCTCGCGGTGATTGTGAAACAGAGTATACTGCGCGAGGTGGCACTGGTTCGGCAGACTGCCGCATCTGGGGTGTAGGCTTCACCGCAACAACAGCAGGACCAGGAATCACAAAACCGGAATATAACAATACTTCTAGCGCGCAAGCAACTGGCGCTCAATGGTTATCAGCATGGAACAACGAAACACAGAACGGTACCAGAAAATATAATCACGGCGGTAGCGAATACACAGTGTTTGATGATATTGATTCAGCTAATACACTCGCTTCATTCGCTGCTCAGGGTATGAGTACGCCAAATACTGATTTGATTGTTATCGTTCTTGCAAAAGACCAGCCTAAACTGTGGGACTTTACCCCTGATAAGTCCTGGGTAAAATACTCTAACGGCAAATGGGCAACCGTTATTGATGCGAAGCATACCAACACCACCGGTGCAGACACCCAAACCATCCTTGATGGTGACAAGCTCGGCTCTGTGGTTAACGGTAGCTTGGGCGAGAACCTGGGAGATAGCCTCGACACATTCACCCTGTCTGATGATTACACGGCTGCTGACTATTTGTGGGATCCAGATATGAGTGATGTGCATGTGTATGCTGCTCCAATCCCTGAGGCATCAACTACCGTCTCCTCAGTCGATGACATCATCACTAAGGGTACTGACGTGACAAGCCAGTTCACTATCCAACAGGCTGGCACGACCATTACTGCTACCATGACCAGTCAAGCTCTTGCTGCTGCACGTAGTCTTGCTACCCCTATGCAATACACGCTGCTTATCGGAGGCAAGGCGAATTATGCAAATGGTAAGGGTGCAGCCCAGGTACGCGCTGACGCAGGCAAAAAAGCTACGGATGAAGTCGAGTTTTGTGCTGATCCAACCACAGGCGCAGCCCTCAATTCTCATGGTTTGAAGAATAAAGGCTCAGAGTCTGCCGCGGGCAAGACAAAGACTACGAACGAACCATACGTGTGTGGTTACGTTCCACCAGTAGCAAAGGCAGTCATATCTGAGGCCTCTCAGGGTGGTGACCAGGACGATATTAATGGTAAGAGTGTCATGCCAGGACAGAAGCTGGAATACGAACTCACTAGCGAACCAACCATTCCAAACAACCTGAGTTATGCTATCGAGTCTGTTGCATTCACTGACACGTATGACCAGTATCTTGAGCTTGACAAGCAGACTATCGAGCTGCGTGACCTTGAAACCGGTCGCACCATCAGTAAGAAGAACTACACGCTTACTGCAGATACCGAGAAGCATGAGTTTACTATCGAACTCAACAAGGATTACGTGACAGCGAATATGACCGCGGGATCTAAGCATCGTTTCCAGGTTCGTTTCGAAGGCACGGTATCCAAGAACGCTCCAACAGACCATAGTGCGGATAATCAGTGGGGTTTGAAACTCAACAATAGTTTGACCTCGTCTAACGTGGTATCGAATAAGCCGGTAGAGCCAAAGCCTGAAAAGAAGGATGAAACCAAGACTGGTATCAATATTGATGGCAAGACCGCATACGTAGGAGACGATATTTACTACCGTCTCACTTTAAGCGCAGCCACGTTGAAGGACACTGCGTATAAGGTTCACCGTCTCGGCATGATCGATGACTATGATGATGAGTACTTGCAGCTCAATGACAAGAATATCGAAATCCTAGACGCAGCCGGTAAGGACGTCACCAACAAGTTCAATATCCAGGTTAAGGATGGTGTCGTCTACGTGTTCGCTAAGACCGTAGACACGGAGTATCTCGGAGATATTCTTCCAGGGGATCCACAACCAACAGATTTAAAGGCCTACGCTGGCAAGGTATTGGATGTGACAAAGGATCCTGCAATCGACCAGTCTCTCCTTGGTCAGGATTACACCATCGTGCTTCCTATGACAGTCAAGCAGGTCAAGGACGGGTATGTAGTGAAGAACACTGCCACCCAGATTACAAACGATCGCAAGGATGTAACGAACACGGTAACTAACCCGTTAAAGGTTATTAACCCGAAGAAGGATGTGACTGTTAAGGTTAATGGCGAAAGTGCGAATGGTAAGAGTATTTATAAGGATCATCAGTTCTTGTATCGTCTCGATAGCTCCAAGATCGCTGGTAACCGTGCCTACAAGCAGATCAAGAATTGGCGCATCGTGGATGATTATGATGAAAAGTTTGACAAGCTAACCGGCCAGTGGGCAGTCTATGTCAACAACGACATTAAGCTCGCTGACGGCACTGTGATCTCCAAGGGTAGCCGTATCGACGGTAGCGGTGTTGATGCCGGATATTTCACTTTCACCGAGGCTAATGGTGCGTTTACTGTAGAGGCAACACAACAGTTCCTTGATATTGCATCTGCTATGGATAGTGACTTGTCCTGGACAGCGTACGTGCAAATGACCCGTTTGGGCGTAAGCGATCGCGTAGAAAACACGTTCGTGGAAACCATGAATGATGTTGAACGCGAATCCAATATGGTGTGGACCAAGACCCCAGACCAGACCCCTGCTATTAAACTCATCAAGTACGACGCAGCATCTGGTCTTGAAGCGGGAGACCGTAACACACCAAGCGAAGCCTTGAAGTCTACCAAGAACGGCACCAAGATTGTGTTCCGTATCATCAACACCGGTAAAGTCAACCTGACCAAGATCACGTTAGATGATAAGACTATCGCAGGCTCCGGTACGGTAACTAATCTGGAGTATCCAGCAAACTGGTCTAACCTGGTATTAAAGCCTGGCGAATACGTAGAAGTCAAGGGCACGTTGACTGGTATGAACACGATGAATCATACCGACCGTGGTCACACGACTGGTACACCTATCGTGCCATGCGCATCCC
>OBUR01000235.1_pt1 | contig 21220 bp, 14 predicted proteins | sample 1475951 | NCBI WGS metagenome assembly OBUR01 (sample SAMEA2579957, study PRJEB22360) | human gut metagenome
ATATGATTTATAAGATTTGTTTCATTTATACGATTGCGCTGTTTGTGATTGTGTTTTTAGTAGAAAATTCACATACGCAACTATATTTCTGCTAACTCATAGCACTTAGTATTTGCCGAGGCTTCTTTATTAATATTGGCAGCACTGCAACAAGTAATGCGACTATTGAAATAAGCAAACCAATAACAAAAGCAGCAAGAGTTTGCAACAATGGCAATACTGGCATACCATCCGCAATAAATGACGAATCAGCACTATGCAAAATCGCAGACCCAATAACGCCAGAAAAAGCAGCACCGAAGCCTAGCGAAATGACGAATGACACAATGTTGAGTATCGTTATTTCAACAAGCAATTGACTAACTATTATTGCTCTAGATAATCCAATAGACATAAGTACGCCAATCTCGTGCATACGTCCTCTAACCCAGAACACTAATACAAGTCCAAGCACTAAAATACCAACAAAACTTAGTGCCACAAAAATCATTCGCACAAGTTGTTGCACAGAGTTAACCGAGCTTATTACATCAGACAATTGCGAAGCATTCTGCTCTACATCCGCCCACTTGCCAGCAATACTTTTAGTCTCCCGTATTGCACTAGCTAATAAATCAGAACGCTCGACAACACAGCGCAAAACACCTCGCTTAGAAGAGCCAGCCAAAGACAACGCCGAACTTAAGTCAGTAAATATGCGATTTTCTGAAGTATCCGAAGGAAGTGCTCCTTTAGTTTGCAATTTGCCGGCAAAAATGCCAACAACACGAACTTTTACATTAAACCCCTGCTTAAGAATTATAGTAGAACCAATATTAAGATTATTCTTCTTAGCAAAATCACGATGCACTATTGCTCTACCAGAAGAACGATTAGTAATATGCTCACCCTGCTCTAAACGGTATAATCCCTCTTGAAAACCCTGAGACAATCGAGAATCTGTTGTGCCAGTAATTCCAGCAGCATGAGCCAAAACATCATCGTCTAGTCTTGGACCCTGCGCAGGAAGCACAAGTTGCTTTCCAACAGGCACAGCTAAAACATCGCGCTCTTCCACTACAGTTTTTACGCCCGAAATCGCAGCAAATTTACGAATTTGACTAGAGTCAATTCCTTCATTCGCGCCCAAATCTTGTGGAATTGGAGAATTAGACGTAGCAACAGAATTAGAATTTGTATTACTTTGCTCTGGAAGAGTTTCACCTCGAGTTTTTGCTCGTACAGTAAAACCTAAACCAATACTGGATTGAATACGATCCCTAGCACCCTCAACAGAAGCACTGATACCAGCTTGTGAAACTAGCGCACTTAAAACAAGAGTCATAATCAGCACAATTATTGCGTTACGTCGAGGTTTGCGCAATATTGCAAGTTTCGCTCGAGCACATAAAGAAATTACTTCACCATTCATAATGTTACTCACTAACTTTTCAAATAACTTTCATACGACGAATTATGAAAACTATGCCGCCAAACAGCATAGTTCTACTTTTGCAATCCGAGGAGCTCACGAGGAGATTTGCATATAACTGGCAAATAAGACAACACAACTGCAATAACGATTACTGCACCAACAATTGTAGAAACTCCGATAAAACACTGAGCGTCTACTTGTACGCTAAGTGTTTCCAAAGTTTTTGTTGCCAAAGTTGATTCAAGATTTCCACCAGCTTGACCCATATTACTCAATTCACGAGCGGCTGATGATTGCACAGAGCCAAGAGCAACATTAGCCATCAACGGAGCTATAACTTTTGCAAAAAGGTAACCCACAATTAACGAAGGTATTGCAATAAGCACAATCTCAGCAAGATATTGACCAACTATAGATAATTTGCCAGTGCCAATTGCAACAAACACACCAATTTCATTACGTCGCTCATTCATCCACAGCAAAAGCACTAATGCCAAAGCAATAATAGCAAATGATACAACAGCAATTGTTGTAACAGTCATTATTGAGCGCACTCCCTTTGCTGCTTTCAACAAACCAGAAACGAACTGATCGTCACGAGTTAGTTGATAGTTTTGCAAATCAATAGGCAATTTGGCAGCTTGCGCCATAATATTATCCGCATCCTCACCGCGCTTTATTCTAAAACTTGCATCCTGATATATTTCTTTTCCAGGCTCATATTTGTATAATTCGCGAGTAGTTTGCAAATCCGTATACACGGTATTAGCTGTCAATTCCGCCCTAGTTGCGACTTGACGCTTATTTGCTCCGGCATAAATTCCAACAATACGAGTTTTTACTGTTGCTGTTGATTGTTGAATATTGTCAGCATCGTAAGGATTAGCGCGAAGCGTAAGAGTATCTCCTACATGTAATCCGTTAGCTTTAGCGAGATCTTCATGAATCAGTGATGCATGAACGTTATTAGCAATAAGATGCTTGCCTTTAGACATAGTTATTGCTTTTGTTTTAAAAGTATTTAAACCAGTAGAGTCATTCGTCCCTTCAATATTAACGGCATTTCCAAACTGCTGCTCGCGCTTTTGATCATAATCCTGAACGCCTGGAATTCTTGCCGCTTTAGCATTAACTAAATCCGCTGTTACATTTTGTCGAACAACGTAGGAAGCAATTCCATTTAATTTTGCAATTGCCTGTACATCTTTAGGTTTTACAGTTCCAGCTCCTCTAGGAGTTCCAGGGTTTATTTGAGGGTTATTTGCGAGCACAAAACTAGACTCTGCTTGCGCTTCAACTTTTTCTCCTTCTCTACCTGCAGCACTTGAAACTGCAGAAGTAGAAAATAACAATGTCGAAATAAGAAATACAATAATGAAAACTATCGCTGTTTTTATTCGTTTCCTCAGAATGTAGCGTATTGCACGAGAGATAAACGTCATCGACTACCTTTCTTCATTGAAAAATAACTTTATATAGTATGCGAACATACGATATGCCAGTATAGCATATACGCACTTATAATCGACATACGAAAAGCCGACCCTACGATTTTGCGGGGTCGGCTTTTTGTTACTAACACAGCATTCAGGCAGGTCGGAGTGCTGCACGAGTGTCCAAAGCGGCAACGAGTTTTATTTAATACTTATCCTTAGTAATATTGTTCTTGATATGTATTGTTCTCAAACTTAATATTTACGTCGTTGCCTTTGATTTTAAATGATCTGTTGATGTAGAATCTGCTTACAGAATTACCATCATGCCATTCGTCTTCGTTACTAGCCTGACGACGGAACTCTACAGTTTCTTCAAATCCTTCTGTAGAGAAACTTCCACTTTCTGGATCAATGGATGTAAGTTTAGGATATCCGTTAACACTTCTCTTAACATCTGAATATGAATAGTCGTAGGATGTAAAGAATCCTAAGTTCTTCTTACGCAAGGAGGTGCCAAAAACACAAATCTTTGCAGGGACTGCTGATCCATTTGATGCACTAATGCACTGCTTAATTTGCTTTTAACAGCACTGGTAATTTTCTTCTCTAGCTTCTTGCTAGCACGTTAACTTTGATTTTTTAATCCTGTTTGGAATATCTAAATACATAATGTTTACACGAGGATACAGCTTATATGACTTAAATATAAGCCACTCAGTTTTAGGATAAGAGACTTGAAGCGACATTTTATTCTCTTTCCCATTAATTCTGTAGGAGACTACACTGGAATCAAAGCTAATGTTGGTAATTACTGGATTTTCAATACGATTTTTAGTTTTGCTGCTAACTTCATTAGTCAAAAGGATGCGAGAACCTTCTTGAATATCGCTAGGAGACCAGTCAACAAGTTTGCTTGCTTCTGTAAAGTTTCCGCTTTCCAAAGCGTTCACGTATTGTTTAATTGTAGCTTCTGGAGAATAAACATAGTTTTGAATTGCATAATATGCAGCACCAAGAGCTACCATTAAAAACTCCAATTATGATAAGGATGATTTTATTCTTTTTTGCTCATCTTTACTGAAGCTATATTAGAGTTATTTGAAAAATTCGCGTTATTTACGTTATTTACGTTATTTGGCAAAACGGTGTTATTAGTTTGCGTCTGATACGTATTTACAGCAAACTGCTGCGCTTGAGATTCATACTGATTAAACTGCGCCATTGGCTGCTGTGCATTATCCTCTACTTTTGCGCCACAATTTGAGCACCACGTTGAGCCACTATCTATAGGGCTTCCACATTGAGTGCAATTCATATTAACTCCTAATATTTCACAAAAGTGCTTAGCATATTATTCATACGCTAAGCACTTTTGAAATAAAATTTTTCCAAGTTATTTTTATTTTTAAGTTATTTTGCTAAACTGACGCAAATTTTACGAAAAACACTCTATTAAAAAGCTTTTATAGAATTATTTAATTAGATTAGCAAAATTCTTTTAGTGCAATAAAGCTCCGTATATTGCGGAAGAAATAGCACTTGTTACGATTCCCATAGTGACGCAGAATACGATAATAAGAATTATCGCAGCCACCAACACGTAAATAACCCACAACCATTCGCGATCTATCTTACGCGTGCATTCAGCGTGAGATACAAAGGAGAATGGAAGAAGCATTGTCAAGAATCCTGCAAAGATTTGCAAGAACACAGACGGAGTCGAAAGAGTAAGAATGCCAAGCAATGCTGCGCAAATCTGAATTGTTACAATCGGAACCATCTTCTGAGCGAACTGAACATGCAACTGGCTGGCAGACATTGGGTCACCAAACATCTTTGCACCAATCAAAGCCACAACGAATGTCATGTAAACGCTAATCATTGCTGCGAAGAAAGCGGCAATGAATACAGAAATAGGCACGGAAACTCGTGGAGCAGAAATAGAACGCTCCGACATTGACGAAAGTAAGTTAGTGCCAACTTTAGTAAAAGAGTTGAAAATGTTGGCACCAGATTGAACCGTGAAATAAGTTTGGATTGCAGATACAAGAGCGCTAATTACAAACACAAGCACAGCGTACAAGCTAGATACATGGTACTGCTGAGAAGGCTTCTTAATTGCGCTAATAAGCCAATGGAAGAAGTCCACCATCTGTTCAGAATTAATCTGATTCATTGGCTGAGTATAGTGAGGAGCACCTTGCATTGCTGGAGCCTGCTGCATCATCGGTTGAGCCGGTTGAGTTGGGTGAGTCATTTGCGGATTCTGCTGAACAAACATTGGCTGAGCTGGCTGCTGGGACACAGGTTGCATTGGCTGCATTGGTTGAGCCATTGGCTGAGCCTGAGACACAGGTTGTACAGGCTGAGCTACTGGTTGAGCTACTGGTTGAGCGGCTTCAACATTATTACCGCAACCCTTACAGAACTTTGCGGAATCGTTGTTTGCTGTACCACATTGAGAACAAACCTTCATTTTTCTCTCCTTTATTCAATGTAGTAAATACACGCGTTTAAGCAGTAAATTACAAAAACACACATGAGTATTCTATCAACTACTATTGAAATGCACAAAACGACACTGCAATAATTTTTAAAACTTTAAAATCATATTGCAAAACCGAGCGTGCGAGCAGCAGCTACAGGAACTGCTTCATCTGCCCAGTAATCCTCAAGGTTCTCATCAGTGGAAAGCGAACGCATTTCTGCACGATCAATATAAAGTTCACCACGAAGATGATCCGTTTCGTGCTGGAAAATACGCGCAGGCCAACCATGCAAACGCTCGGAATGTTGTTTGCCGTCCTCATCCTGCCAAGTAGCCTGAATATCAAGCCAACGCTGACGTACAGCCTGATAGCCGGAAACACTTAAGCAACCTTCATAAAAACTACGAGTTTGCGTACCAATAGGCTCATAATGAGGATTAATAATAGCTCTAAACGGAAGCTCTGCAATGTCACGAGGATCATCCTCATCGTCACGAACATGATCTTCAATAACAGCAATCGCAAGACCTAAACCAATCTGTGGAGCAGCCAAACCTACGCCTGGAGCCTCCAGCATTGTGCTGTGCATAAGAGAAATAAGTTTTGTGAGAGTAGCACGTGTAAGCTGGCCGTCATATGCCACAGTGCGCTGGCGAAGAACAGGCTCACCTGCTTGCACAATCGGCAAAATGCCGTCTTCTGTAGCGGAATCAAGCAAGCGCTCAACAGCGACTGAGCTTAGTATCAACACTTGCGTGATGCGTAAACATAGGACTCCTTTTCACCGTTTTAAGTAACGCGCACAGTAACGCGAAAACATACAAAATCTACATGCTGCGAGCAGAATTTGAAAGCCGCACTAAAGATATAAGTGTATCAAAATTATTTGCGCACTGCTAGAGCCGACTGAAATGTAAGCAAATAGCAGGCGCAAAAAATAAGTAAGCTTATAGCTTCAGATTATCGACCACAACTTGAGCAAGACGAGCACAAACCTCATCTGCCTGAGTTTGAGTTGCAGCCTCGCACATAACGCGCACAAGCGGCTCTGTGCCACTAGGACGCAAAAGCACGCGACCTGTATCTCTAAGAAGCTTCGATTCTTTCTCAACAGCTGCAAGCACAGCTGCGTTAGTTTTCGAAGCCATTTTATCTACATTTGGCACATTTACAAGAGCTTGCGGAAGCTGCGGGAAGTCTGCAGCCATTTGCGAAAGTTTCTTGCCTGAACGAACAACTTCACGGCACAAAGTCAAAGCAGTAAGCGTACCGTCACCGGTTGTTGCAAATTCGCGATTAATAACGTGACCAGACTGCTCGCCGCCGAGTGAATAATCATGCTTAAGCATTTCTTCAAGAACGTAGCGATCGCCGACGTTTGTTTGCACTGTTGAAATGCCCATATCTTTGAGCGCAAGCTTTAAGCCAAGATTGCTCATTACAGTTACAACGAGCGTATCGTGATTCAGCTTACCTTCAGCCTGCTTTGCGCGAGCAAGAATACCCATAATTTGATCGCCATTAACCATATTGCCGTTCTCGTCAACAGCTAAGCAGCGGTCGGCGTCACCGTCAAAAGCCACGCCTAAATCAGCCTTAGAAGCTTTAACCATGGCTTGCAGCTGCTCAGGATGAGTCGAGCCTGCGTGATCGTTAATATTGTAGCCGTCAGGAGAAGCGTTAATTACGATTACTTCCGCACCAGCGCGACGAAGAGCTTCAGGAGCAACAACAGAAGTAGCACCATTCGCGCAATCTGCTACAACACGCAAGCCTGCAAGAGGCTTTGGACGCGTAGTAGAACCATTGCTTAAAGGCGCAACAGCAGAAACTAAATGATCAATATACAAGTTAGTAGCTGTAGTAGTATCATGGCTGACTCGACCTACACCAGCACCAGTTGGACGCTCCCAATCTTGACCAAGCACAGTCTCAATCTCATCTTCCTTGCTATCTGGAAGCTTAAAACCTCCGCGCGCAAAGAATTTAATACCGTTATCTGGCATAGGATTATGCGACGCAGAAATAACAGCACCCATTTCAACGTTAAGCACGGAAGTGAGGAAAGCAACGCCAGGAGTTGGGATAATTCCAGCATCAATAACATCAAAACCGCCAGCACTCATGCCAGCAGCGAGAGCAGAAGCTAGAAAATCACCAGAAACACGCGTATCTCTGCCAATAAGCGCGCGACGGCGAGCGTGAGAGGAAGTCTCGCTTTCATTAGAGCTAGATGCAACCGGCGCGTGCTTATCCCCTAAAACGCGCACTGCAGCATCACCCAAATCTAACGCAAGTTGCGCTGTTAAATCTCGGTTCGCCAATCCACGCACACCGTCAGTACCAAACATTCTTGGCATAATAAAGCCTCTTTCGCAAAAATCACTTCATCCTGCGCGCAAGCAAACAACATCGCATACTAGCGCGTCACACACTGTTTGCCATCTTACTCGTAACATTACATAACGCGCTATAAAAAATTTCTCCGCACATGGTTGTGGTACAAAAGCCGGAAAAACTCCGGAAAATGTTCCACAAATTGGCCAACGCTCGCGCGGTTAACGCTCTCGCTGCTGAGCTTGCGTGGAAAGTCCACTGGACTTTCCACCTGAGCAAGCTCACGCTCCGAGTTGCTTTCGCGCGCACAATGCTGCGCGAAAGCAGGTCGTCGCGCAAAACTCGCGCCACATTAATTAAGGCACTAGCACAAGGAAGCGTTGTAATGCTGTACCTTAAGCGTGCGGCGAGAAGAATCAAGGCTGCCGAGCACCATGCGACGCAAAGCCTGATCTGCATCAGCATGAGCCTCAAGCCACTTTTCACCGTGCTTAACCAGCTCCTCAACCGGCGCATACACAGGATACAAGCCTTCGATCAAAGCTTCAGCCATGTGGAAGGTGCGGTTCTTCCAAATCCACTCAACTTCAGCAAAGTAGCGATCAACGTAAGGCTTAACCAAATCGCCTTTAGCAGTGCTTGCAAAGCCAGCAACCACAGCGCCCATTTGCATATTCGTCAAATCGAGATTACGCAAAGCCTGTTCAAAAGCCCAATCCTTAGCTTCTGCAGTTGAGCGAGCTGCACGAGCCTGGTAAGCGTATTCGCGATTCTCAGTCGTGTCGCGCTTTTGAAGTTCCGCGTCAATTCCAGCTTCGTCCAAAGCGTTCACACCTGCGAGCGCAATAAGAATGCTCCAGCGTAAGTCGTTGTCGATTCCCAAGCCTTCCAGATTCACAGAACCGTCGAGCAAACCGTTAGCTACACGCACAAACTCAGCATCTCCAACTTCACCGTAGCCAAGATAAGCCTTAACAAGTTGGAATTGCTCGTCGGAACCTGCAGAAGCTGCCAAAGCCAACTGCCACAATTCGTGAGCAACATGCTTTGCGACTTCTGCTTGACGCTCTGGAACCACGTAGTGGCTTGCAGTTACTTTCACTTGACCAAGAGCATAGCGGAAAGTAGTTGATTCACGCTCGGTTGCCAAGGCCTTAAGGCTCAGTTCCACAAAGCGTTCTGCTGGGAATTCTGCGTCGCGAGTCATATCCCACAACGTGAGCCAAATAAGCGAGCGAGTCAAAGAATCCTTGAAACGATACAAGTTTTCTGCAGCAAACTCAAGCGACTTTTCGTCAAAACGTAGCTTTGTGTAAGTCAAGTCGTCGTCGTTTACAAGGATAAGTGCTGGCATTTTTTCGCCGCACGCTTCAACAACTTCCGTCACTTCGCCGTCAACGTCAAGTTCGATTCGCTTTGTGCGCTTAATTTCGCCAGTTGCTTCGTCTACATTGTAGAATCCGACAGCCAAGCGATGCGCGCGCAGAACAGGATGCTCAACTGGTGCGCTCTGACGCAAACGCAAGGAAGCAATAGTGCCGTCACCTGCTTCTTCTACTTCGGTAGAAATCGTGTTAATTCCAGCTTTTTCAAGCCACTGAGCACTCCACGCCTTCAAATCGCGGCCGCTTGTAAGCTCAAGTTCTTGAAGCAAATCAGCCAAAGTAGCGTTGCTGTAAGCATGCTTGCTCAAGTAGTTGTGGATTCCTTCAAAGAACTTTTCGCGACCAACGTAAGCTACGAGCTGCTTCAAAACGGAGGCGCCCTTCGCATAAGTGATGCCGTCGAAGTTGACGGAAGTGTCGTTCAAATCGTTGATTGGAGCCACGATTGGGTGCGTTGTTGGAAGCTGATCTTGATTAAGCGCCCAGCTTTTTTCGCCGGAATTGAAAGTGCTCCAAGCGTCGTGCCATTCAGTTGCTTCAGCGGTGGCAAGAGTAGAAGTGAATTCTGCGAAGGATTCGTTAAGCCACAAGTCGTTCCACCACTTCATAGTTACGTAGTCGCCGAACCACATGTGCGCAAGCTCGTGCAAAACTGTTACAACGCGGCGCTCAGCATAAGCGTCCGTAACTTTGGATTCAAACACGTACTGGTCTCGAATGGTAACCATACCAATGTTTTCCATAGCTCCAGCGTTGTATTCTGGAACGTAAATCTGATCGTACTTTGCGTACGGATATGGCACTCCCCAAGTCTTAGCGTAGAAGGCAAAGCCCTTCTTCGTAATATCGAACAAGTAGTCAACGTCTTTTGCAAAAGCGTCTTTAAGTGCCTGACGGCAGTACATTGTCATTGGCACTACGCGACCGTCTTCATTGTTGTAAGTTGTGTGCCATTCGGCGTAAGAACCTGCGCAAATAGCAGTTAAGTAGGAGCTCATTTTTGGCGTTGGCTCAAATACCCAGCGCTTCATGCCTTCTACAGTGCCATTTTCCAAAGTGCCGTCTTCCGTCTTGCGGCCTTCAAGCACGGTTTCGCTGGCGGCTGGCATGTTGGAAGTAACAATCCAGCTTTCTGGAGCGTCCACGCTAAAGTCAAAAACAGCCTTTAAATCTGGCTGATCAAACACAGCATAAACGCGGCGAGCATCCGGAACTTCGAACTGCGTGTAAAGATAAACGTTTCCGTCGGAAGGATCGACGCTTCTGTGCAAGCCTTCGCCCGTGTTGGAATATTGGCAATTTGCTACAACTTCTACGGTATTATGCTCCAGCAAATTTGCAAGCTCAATTCGGCTGTCTGCAAAAACTTTAGAAACGTCAAGATCGGCACCGTTTAACACCACGGATTCTACGCTGTTTGCAATTAAATCGAGGAAGCTTGCGCTACCAGCTTTAGCATCGAACTCAATCTTTGTGCGCGACTTAAAATCGCGGCCGCCCTTTCCTAAATCAAGCGCAACATCGTAATGAATTGGCATTTGGATAGCGTCGAAACGCTCTTGAGCTTCTACGCGAGTCAGATTTGCTCCTGGCATATTTTGTACCTTCCTTATATTTTTCTTATTTTTGATTATATTTACGATTATTTTTAGCTATTTACAAATAATTGCGAATATTTTCTTTATTTTTGATTATTCTTGATTATTTTCCGAAATATCCGCAACTACCGGTACAAGCATTGGCTTCCTGCGCAAAGCGCGAGCAACCCAACTACCCAAAGTTCGTCGCATAATCTGCTGCAACTTATGAGTATCGTGCTCTCCGCGCATCATGGCATCTTGCAACTGTTCAACAATTTGATGACGAACCTTCTCAAAATCAGCCTCGTCTTCAGCAACAGCATTCAAGAAAATCTTTGGGCCAGAAACAACGTCAGCGTGCTCTGTATCAACTACAACAAAACTTGAAACGAAACCTTCTGTGCCCAAAATCCTGCGCTTTTCAAGCTCTTCATCTGTAAGCTCACCAACAGAATCACCATCAACATACACGTAACCGCATGGCACAGAACCAACAACTGCAGCATTGCCATGATACAAATCCACAACATCGCCGTCTTCAGCAAGCACAACGTTATTTGGATCAACGCCAGTTTTTACTGCAATCAATCCGTTTGCAACCAAGTGACGATGCTCACCATGAATTGGCATAGCGCACTTTGGCTTCACAATGTTGTACAAGTACAGCAACTCGCCTTCATTGCAATGACCAGACACGTGAATAGCAGCATTATCTTTGTTAATTACGCGCGCACCCAACTGCACAAGCTTATTAATAACTTTGTAAACCTCATGCTCGTTGCCTGGAATAAGCGAACTTGCAAGAATAACAGTGTCGAACTCATTAACAGTAATATCTCGGTGATTGCCATCTGCAATACGCCCGAGTGCAGCCATAGGCTCGCCTTGTGAACCAGTGCACATGTATACGAGCTTGTCATCCTGAATATCCTTCGCCTGTTTTAAGTCAACAACAGTATTTTCAGGAATATGCAAGTAGCCTAAATCCGCAGCAATTGACATATTGCGAACCATCGAGCGTCCGACGAACACAACTTTGCGCCCAAACTTATGCGCAGCGTCAACCACTTGTTGCACGCGATGAACGTGACTTGAGAAGCTAGCAACAATAATTTTGCGCGTAGCTTCAGCAAAAGCGCGATCCAAAGCCGGACCAATCGAAGTTTCAGGCTTTACAAATCCTGGAACTTCAGCATTAGTGGAATCAGCCATAAGCAAATCTATGCCTTGCTCACCTAAACGCCCGAACTCAACTAAATCAGTAATGCGATGGTCAAGAGGAAGCTGGTCAAGTTTAATATCACCAGTATCAATAAGCGTTCCGGCTGGAGTTTTTACGCACACAGCGAGCGCATCCGGAATAGAATGCGTAACAGTAATAAATTCAAGGTTAAACGGACCGACTTTCATCTTATCGCGACCTTCTACACGAATAAGCTCCGGATCAATATGATGCTCTTTGCACTTAGCTTCCACAAAAGCAAGAGTTAGTTTTGAACCAATTAACGGAATGTCGGGACGCATCTTAAGAAGGTAAGGCACGCCACCAATATGATCTTCGTGACCGTGCGTTAAAACCAATGCCTCAACTTTGTCTAAACGATCCTGAATGTAGTGAAAATCTGGGAGAATCAAATCAACGCCTGGCTGCTCTTCTTCTGGGAATAGCACACCGCAATCGATAAGCAAAATATGACCGTTATATTCAATTACGTTCATATTGCGGCCGATTTCACCCAAACCGCCAAGCGGTACGATTCGCATTGATCCTTTACGATACTTTGGCGGCGCAATAAGAGCACCTTCTCTTTGATCGTTAACTACAGGAGGAAGAACATTTCCTGTTCTACGAGTTGATGACTTTGCATTTTCTGTTTTAGTTTCTTTGTTGAATTTAGCTTTTTTAGTTGATTTAGTTTTAGCAGTTTTTACATCTTTAGTAGATACTGATTTAGTTGAAGTATCAGCAGACATTTTTTTATTCACTTTTTCCACCGACTGTCGAATTTGCTTAGACGACGCAGAAGATTCTTGGTTATTAAGAGAACGCATATTATCAGCGTCAGATTGCAACGCATCGCGTACTACTTCAGCAAGAATTTCCTCAGTACATTCATCATATTCTATTTTCATATTCATCTCACTACATCTTGCGATATTGCGCACTTCTTTCTAGTGTACCGTTAGGACTCAACTCAGCTTTTGTCACTGAAGCGGCAGAAACTTTACGCAGCTGTAAAATTTCGGTCGGATTAAAGCGAGAAAACGGCATAAACTTTACACACGTGCGCAGTTAATGTCGCTTTTTAAGCACCATTACAATAAACCAGCCAAGCGTGGCGATAGGTATAGCTGCCATTGTTGAGATCCATGGAACCATCATTCCGGCATGCGAATTCCACGAGTCGATTGCAGCTCCAGCAGCCATCGAACCTAAAGAACAGCCGACAGCAGACGCAGTTGGTAGCCATGAAAGACCTTCCGTAAGCGATTCTTCAGGAACAGTTGCTTTCACAATAAGATTTCCAGTAGCAAAAATTGGCGAAACGCATAAGCCAGAAAGCACTTCAAAAACGCTCATAAACATAAGTCTGTCAATATTAAGACTCATAAGCATAAATCCGACAGTTAGAACAGTCAAAAATACAATCAGATGTGACCAATCAGAACCGCGGAATTTATGCGATCCAAAAATAATCGCTCCCACAAGCGAACCGCATGCAAACAATGCCAACTGCATACCAATGAAATGATCAAGCCCCTGAGCTTTCATTGCAGCTGTTACAGACACGTCAAATGCACTAAAACTCATATTAAACACAACAAACATGAGCACAAGCGGGATAATGCCGCGGTAAAGCAGCACGTTTTTGCCGCGCTTTTTTGAGCGATGATTATGCAATTGCTTAAGACTAAATTTGTCTACAAATGAGCGTTTCGCTTCTTGCTTTTGAGATGCCACATAATCTTTGGAAATTTCATCTTCTTTTTGAGAAGCGATTAATACATCAACATCTTCAGCTGCAGCAGTTGGAACTTCCACTACTTTGAGCACAGCAGGTTGAGTATTTTTTAGAGAAAAGAACCAAGCTCCGCCCAATCCACTTGCAAATACTGGCACGAATAATTGCGAAACAGGGTGCACAGAAGTTGCTAACCACGCGGCTAAAATAGGTCCTAATATAAACACAATTTCATCGATACCAGATTCCAACGCATAAGCAACGTTTAATAAAGAATCGTCATCTTCTGCACGCAATGTATAAGCCCAACGAGTACGCACCAACGCGCCAAAAGCAAACTGAGTTACGCCCATCACAATTGCTAACACAAAAAGCAAAACAAGAGGAACCTTAAATAAAGCTGCACATGCAAAAGAAATCATAGCGATTACTTGTGCACTTAGCGCAATAACTCCAACTTTACGCTGACCAAAACGGTCAAAAAGCTTAGCATACACAGGAGTTACCGCAGCTTGTGCAAGCACATACGACGCAGACATTGCTCCAGCAATAGTCCAGTTGTTATACAAATGGTTTAATGCAAGAACAATTCCCAACGCAATCATAGACATTGGCAAACGCGCAATCGCGCCTGCTACACAAAACGCTTTAGCTCCATTAAATGAAAATAATCTAGAATATTGAGAAAATACCGATGCTTTCTTAGTTGCCGTTTGGGACGACATATATTTCTTTGCTCCTTTTTGTCAAGCAAGTCACGCAACGTTATACATTTGCATATTTTTATTAACGCATTTTAGAACGAGCATTTGCTTGCTTTGAACGAACTCTCGGCTCACCTGAGTAAATATACAAGTCATCCACCAAAGATTTCACGTTCTTAGCTTCATAAGGATAATCCGAGCGCATAAAAGAAGCATCTCTTCTAAGCCCGTGATAATCATAAAAGCTTACGTCACACGCTGAATCAGTATGCAAATAGTAACGATTTACTCCGTTATTTCTTAGCATATGCATTGTTCGCTTCCACAAGCCTCCACCAACACCATGCCCACGAGCATCTGGAGAAACAAGGAAAAGCTCCAATTCCGCTTGAGTTAAATTATTGATATGAGATTTCGCTTCAAGTTTAGTTTCCAACGCGCGCATGCCGTACGCTTCTTCTAAAGCGAGAGCATAGTTTTTGTCACAATTTTCTTTCATTGCGGCTTCTTGCTCGCGAAGCATTCTCCCTACTTCTGGAAATAAAACAGGTGCGTCAAAAACTCGCGCCAAAAGCAGACCCATAAACTTACCGTCTATTTCAGCAATAGTACCATGCGTTGAAGGTTCTAAGTAATGCAACACACATCTTCGAGAAAGACTTAACGAAGCATCTTTCCCAACTTTTTGCGCAATACCCCAAGTACGTTCATATTCTTTAACCATTGCATCAATATCACTGAGTTTTACAGAACGAAATTCAACAGTCATGATTCTTCCTTACTTCATACTCAAATCGATGTTGTGCGTATGCCCGCCCACACACACTGCACGAGGAATCTGCACGTTTTCGAAGTGATGCACGATGCGTTTCAATCGCGGCGCAAAATACGTTACAGCAAACAAAAATTGCAGCAAATAAATTGCGACAAAATGATTGCAATAGCAACATTTATGCGTCATCATCATCGAGGGAGATTAACGTGTCAGAGTGTAACTCGGCAAGGATCTCATCTTTCGTTTTTTGCTCGGCATGAATTTCCCGTTCACATTCATCCGATATGTTCACATAATAAAGGGTGGCATCGATAGCATCAAGCGGAACCTTAGTCATAAGAGACAAAAGCAGACGATACCAGTCAAGCTGGCCAAGTTTAAGCGCAATATCTTGCGGCTTGGTCGGTTTTCTACCAGTTTTCCAATCAACAATCGTGTACAATTTGCTTGGATCTTCTGGATTTAAACCACCTGCAAATATTGCGTCGATTTTGCCATTAATAATTTGATCGCCTAATTCTGGAACATGAGCTACAATCGGCTGCTCTGCTGCTATAGGACGGCGATGCGCCCATTTTGATGTTATTAAACGCTGCTTCCATATCAACAATTTGCGCTCCGAAGATTTTGCATTTTGCGAAATATTCTCGCAAGTTTCAGCAACGTTTTCAACAGCAGTCTCATCAACGTCATACTGAATAGAATTTTTATTCACGCAACCAGCTTTTACAAACTGTTCAGCCCAAGCATGAAAACGCGTTCCCAAATCAGAAGCAGGCGAAGAAACGCTAGGAATAGGGCGAATAATTGCCATCCATTCCTTCCGCAAACGCTTAGCATCCGCATCATTAAAATCTTCATTCGCGCGCGAATAATCATTACGAAACATAGCGCGTCTTTGCACAGCAGTCACATTGACATTTTCAACATTAGAAAGCTGCTCTGCTCTGTTTTTCAACTCTTGAATGTTGTGATACCAATCAATTTTCGGCATTAAATCTGCATCTTGTAGCAAAGCTTGAGCTTTGTAAAGCAAAGAATTATCTTTTGAAATACCAGAAATTTGATTACTCATTTTTGAATTTACAACGTCTTGCGCAGATTTTTGCAATACACTACGTATAGCTTCACTAGATGCACTCGGCCAAGATAATTGTTTCTCATTATCTTCAGTTGGAATAGTGCTTTCCTCGCTAAATAATTGCGCAAGTTGCGAAGCTGACTCCCCTACAACATAACCTACTTGATTTGAAGAATCTGAAACCTTAGCTGTGACCTGAACCGGAGATTCTTCAGATCCGCGCATTGAATCATACATTTCCTGCCAAAAAACAGAAGGTTTTTTAACTCTAGAAGTTGAAATATTTGAAGATTCATCTACAGAAGAAGCTGCACTATTGGCAAAATTTTCTTTATTCTCAACAACGCTCATAGCATTAGACTGGCTGCAAGTGAGCAATGCTGCGAATTTAGCACGCGTCAAAGCAACATACATAAGGTGACGCTCGTCAATATGCAAAGCGCGCCCACGCTCTTCGACTTGTGAAAGAGGCAATGTGCCAGTTTTCATCACAGCGTCATACACTTTGCTAGCTTCTGAAGGAATCGCTTCTACTGGAGCCTGCTCATGCTCATGGAATTTTTCTGCCAAATCAAACATTTCTCTAGCTCTTGATCCATAAACTTCTGCGTCGATATCGTCTACAGTTAACATATTTTTCAAAGATTTTTGAGGTTCCATGCTAGTTTCAAGATCAACATCGTGAGGGAATCTTGGCAATATGTTTGCATCCACTCTCATAGAAACAGGCACTTTTGAAGCAACTTCGAGCGTTGCGTATGCCCTTTCCCTGTACACGCCACTTTGTTGCGTTGCTATTACGCGCAAATTATCGCCTTGATTACTTGGGAACGCGCCTTCATTAAGCCCAACTATCGCTACAGCAGGCCATTCCAAACCTTTCGATTGGTGAATAGTCATCAATACGACATCCGCAGCCTCATCCACTGAAGAAGGTTGATCGTTAATTTTGTCTATATTGAAAATCCAAGACATAAACCCATGCAAAGTAGGAGTTGTAAAATCGCTCATTTCTTGCAAATACGCGTCTGCTAGTAAACAAATAGAATCGACAGTAGAGTGCATATCGTCAAGAAGCGTTGCATTAGAGGAAGTATCATTCATAAGCGCACGAGATAGCGCAACGTCAATATCAACGTTAAGCGTTTCTACAGCAACGCGCATAATATCTTGCAAAGAGCCAGATTGAGCACGTTGTATTGCATGAATCATTTGCCCTATTCTTAACACTGCTATATAAGCTTTAGAGCTTAAATTATTTTTTAGCTCAAAAAGCAAATTATTGTTATTGTTGTCGTTATTTTTTGCTTCTTCGCTTAGTTGCGTTTCGTATGCTTCAAGCAAAACATCCGCCACAAAAACTCCACCATGAATACTATTGGTTTGCGAAGCTTGAGATTGCTGTTCTCGAACAACTTGCGACCACTTAGAGCGAGGAGTTTCAGCGTTTACTAAACCTGCTTGCACTAAAGCACGAAAAACATATTCGATATTCTTTGATGTTGCAATATTAGCTATAGCAGCCAAATCGTCAGTATTAAGCGCAAAACGAGGAGTTGCAAGCAATCTCATCAAAGCTTGAGTATTTGTGTGATCTGCAACAACAGAAAGAAGAGCTAAAACATCTCGAATTTCTGGTTTTTCAAGCAATGCAGAATACCCAACAGTAAGAGTGCGTAAACCTGCTTTTTGTAATGCTTCTTCATATAACGGAATATTATTTTTGCTACGGAAAAGAACTGCAACTCGAGCAGATGCAGAATTAGTATCGTCGTTTTCAGATAGCGCATTATGTTTTACATATTTTACAAAACGCACAACGGCTTCTACTTCTTGATATTGCGTAGGCATATTTAACACACTAAAAGTACCTTTTGGTGCATTATCTAAGTATTGCAAGTTTTTCACTTCTACTTCTGTAGCAAGTGAACTACTATGGCGAAGCGCAGGCACTCGCAAAGGTTTCGTAATAGAATTTGCAGCTTTTAAAATAAGCTGCGAATTGCGTCGCGTTCTAGTAAGAGAAAACTCACTTGACTGGTCGATATTTAGTGCTTGCTCAAGCTTTCTGAAAGCTCCGGAACTAGCTCCTCTAAACGAGTAAATAGCTTGGAACGGATCACCTACTGCAGCAATATTCGTTTGTTGAGTAGTTAAAAAGTCTTGATTTTCACTAGTTTTCGCAGCAACGCTAGCTTCTTCCACACCGTTAGTTTTTTTATGAAACAGCGTTGCAATCAGCATTGCTTGAGTTGTAGAAGTATCTTGATATTCATCAAGCAAAACTTGGCTGTATTGGCGGCGATACTGCTCTGCAATAGAAGGAAAATGCGTCACCAAACGGTATGCAGCAATAGTAAAATCGCTAAATTGCGCCATATTTGCGCGCTGCTTTGCTGCGTCAAAAGCCAAAACTAATTCAAGTAATACATTGCGCTTCTCAGCAGCTTCAAGCAAGTTATTACAAGATTCATAACACTTATTTTTTAATGTAATATTCAGGTATTCTACGTATTCTTTTCCGTAATTTTCGCACTTTTCGAAATATTTTTCATCTGAATCGTTTTTTCCGCGACGCAATTTAATAGAGCTAGGCTTTTTTGCAATTATTTCAGTAGTTTCAGCACAATTAATTGCTTTTTGCAAATGCTCAATCCAAGCGTTATTCCACTTCTGAATTTCTAAAACAGCTTTAGACGTGCTATCTATAGACTCTCCCCTGCTATTTATGCCAATCATCGAGCATGAAATATCTGCTGCGAGCGCAAGCACGTCGTCAATAAGCGCATCAAAACTATACCAAGACAGCACTTCCGCATGATTAGTAACATAATCGTTTACTAGCGGTTTTATTAATTCGCGCGCACCTGCATCGCTTAAAGGTTGCGTATTTTGATCAAATCCAACAAGCAAACCATATTGGCGCACAATTGACTGGAAAAAAGCATCGTATGTCATTACTTCTGGCTTCAAAAAGCCACTTGAAGATGCGGAATTTCCGTTATTGATAAGCTTATTTATTTCGCTACTATGCTGACTTACAGCTTGAGCAACTCTTGCAAGCAGCTCAGAAGCTGCTTTATTAGTAAAAGTCAAACCCAAAATACTTTCAGGAGCAACTCCGCGCTCAATAAGGTCGATAACTCGACGAGTCATCGTATACGTTTTGCCGCTTCCAGCTCCTGCAACAATAATCATGTTCTTATTTGTTGGTGCTTGAATTGCTGCAGCTTGCTCCGCGCTATCGGTGTTCTTGCGAGTAAATTGCTTATTTGTTTTATCAATCATAACTACAACACCTCATATACAGTGTCTATACAACCTGCGCATGCTGGGCATACTTGTTTTCCGTTGCAATACTTTAAGTGTTCAGAAGTTGGGTGCGCAATAATCTTATGCGAACGAACTGCCGCAGCAGCATAGCAAACGCGCGAAATCATAGTAAGAGACCATTTTGCACTTTGGTTTAATGATGTAAACGACTGCCAAGCGCTTTCGCTTACATTTTCTGGACAATTCTTCGCAATATCGTCAAGATGCGGACAATCTAACAATCTTGCCATATTTTTGAATCCAACTCGTAACTCAAGCGGATTATTATTTAAAGCATTTTTTACGCAAAGCGGCGGCTGATACACGTTTTCAGCAACGTTATGATCTTGAGCAGGATAATCGTTCTTAGCAACGTGAAATAGAATACTTCGCGAAATAATCGGCGCATTCGACGCATCAATAAGAGGTTTCTCATCAGAAAAAAGTAAAGCAAGCTGGTAGCAAACTAGCTGCAAATCGTTAAAAACTCCGCTTGCTGTTAAAGGCTTTCCTGTTTTATAGTCCAGTAAGCGAATATGCTCGGAACCATCTGAATTAATGCGCTTTTCCATGCGATCAATTCGACCGTGAATATGTACTTGCATATCTTCACTTGCGCCATCCGGCCATCCTCCAACTAAAGCACCCATCAATTCGTAGCAATCATGCGTAGTAACGGTTTGCAAATTTGCATTCTTAAAAGTATTGTTCAATACGCGAGCAATATCATTAAATCCAAAATGCGCGCTTGTTTGCAATTCGCAATACGCTTGTTGCAATCTACCTATGCTACTTTCTAAAGATTTTTCGCTTTTTGTAAGAGATTCTAATATGCCGTTTTCTGACTTTTTTGAGTTAAGCGCATATGTTGATTGATCGTAAGAAGTGACAAAATATTGCGCAATTGCATGTAACGCACGTTTAATATTCTTCTCACGCGCAAGAGCCGAATAATGCTCCTTACTATCTCGAATATCTGCAAGTTCAGGCGCAATACTTAGGTAATACTTTTCCATAAGATTTGCGATTGCGTTACTGCGGCGCACAAGCGGAGAGTAGGGAGAATAGTCGGCTGAATTATTCGCGACTTCGGCTGAATTATTCGCTGTTTCAGTTTCATCAACTTCAGTTTCTGGCATATCGTAATGCTGATTTTCGCTTGCCCATCTTGCAGTTTCGTGAATGAGCGTGCCAAAATACGTTGCTGCACTGCCGGGTTGAGGACCTAAAAGCTGACGATTTAGCAATCCGCACACAGGGCATGCCCACAAACTATCTACAGCTGAAGGAGACAAGCTTACAACAGAACTAGCTTTTTTAGCAGAGCCAGCTTTTTCATTGTTTTTTTCATTGTCTTTTTCAACAGAAGATTTTTTATCAACATAGTCATCGACATCGCTCATAAAATCCCACTCAAAAGGATCAGCGCAAAATACTCCATTTTCTTTAAGTAATTGCAACGTTTGAGCAGCGTCAATAATCGCATTTCTAGACTTACTATTCTCACTATTGGAACTATTTGCAATATCGGAACTACTTGCACTATCTGCACTATCTGCATTACCTACACTATTTCCAAACTCTTCTTTCATAGAAGAAGCACGCAAAATTTGCGAACGAGCAGCACACACTAGTCCACGAGCATCCATATCTAAACCGGCAAAAGGTGTAGTAAATTCCGTAAAAGGCGTGCGCGAATTTTCATTATTGTAGTATCTTTCAGGCAAATAATAATAAAGAAAGT
>OBUR01000237.1_pt1 | contig 21159 bp, 19 predicted proteins | sample 1475951 | NCBI WGS metagenome assembly OBUR01 (sample SAMEA2579957, study PRJEB22360) | human gut metagenome
AGAATTACTCAAGAGGCTGAAGAGGACGGTTTGCTAAATCGTTAGGTCGGGTAACCGGCGCGGGGGTTCGAATCCCCCATTCTCCGTATAATTTCCAAGTTTGAGATGTCATCTCAAACTATTTTTTATATTTTGAAGGTTTTGTCTATGTTCTTGAATCGATTCTTTAAAATTTTTAGTTTTGTGTTTGTTTTAACTGTTTCAGGAATTTTATTTCTTTTTCCATCTGTTAGAACTTCTATTGTTTTAAAATCTTCTGATCTATTATCTATTGTTGATAAGGCAGTATCGGAACCATTTGTTGTTGTGGAATCTAAGGCAAAGGATTTAAAGAATTTATCTGAATTGAATGATGAAAACCGTTCGTTAAAATCACGTCTTTATCAAAAGGATATTGACCAGTCAAAACTTAACCGTTTGGAATCAGAAAATAGAGAATTAAAGGATTTGATGTCAATCAAGAATTCTGTATCGGGTTCTAAACAAGTCGTTAGTGAGATTATTGACCGTAATTATGGTTCGTGGGATCAGGAATTTGTTATTGATAAAGGTAGTTCAGATGGAATTTCTGATTCTATGTTTGTTCTTTCGTCTGGTGGCGTCATTGGTGTGGTAGAAAGTATAGAGAAAAATTCTAGCAAAGTGAAATTATTAGTCGAAGATACTATTTCTTCACAACACCTGACGTTTAAAATTGAGAGTCAAGGTCAATCTATTTTTGCTTTATTAAATGGTTATGACGAGAAGACAGGTGAGTTTCGGTTGTTGCAAATTGGAGATCCAGTTGAAATTAAAAAAGGATCTCTGGTTTCAACAAGTGGTTTAGGAAAATATAAGAGTAGTGACTTACCTCTTGGTACAGTAACTTCTACTCAAAAGGCATCTGATCAGTTAGGGCAAGAAATTCGTGTGAAACCAAAGGCTAATTTAGATGTCAATCGTTATGTACTATTGATTGGAGAGTAGTGTGAAAGTCATACGTAAGTACCATTTTTTCCCTTTAATCTTATTCTTATCTTTATTTGTTGACGGGCAGATCTCTTTTCTTATTTCTCGTTTCTGTCCAAACTCCTTTGAACCTACTTCATTTTTATTTCTATATGGTTTTATGTTATTGAGTCTCTATTTCTCTGAGATAGCTAGTATTTGGTGGGGAGTCTTCTTTGGTTTTTGTTTTGATGTGTATTTTTTACACACTCTAGGAATTGCATTCATAGTATTTCCTATACTACAGGTGATTTTTTATCGGTGTAATCAGATTATTTTGGTCAATCGATTGACTCGTTTTTTTACATTTTTATTAACGATTCTATTATTTCAGATTTTAACAAATCTTCTTTTGATTCTTTTTATCAGTATAAAATTTAACTGGATTACACTAATTATTTACCAAATTTTTCCAAGTTTAATTTTGAATGTGCTTCTATAAATAGTATTACAGCCTTTACTTGAAAAGATTTATTTATAAACTCGAAATAAAAATGTAACAATAGCGTAATATAAATTTTTAAAAAATTTGTTATACTAGTTAGTGTCTTATTAGAAAGGGAAAATTTATCTAATGAAGAAAAAATTATTTGCCACAATCTTATTGAGTACAGTTGCTTTATCACAAGGTGCTGTCGTAGCTGGTGTATCAGCTGATTCAACAGATGATAAGATTGCTGCTCAAGATAACAAAATCAATAGTATTAATCAACAACAACAAAGTGCACAAGCTCAGGTAGATCAAATTCAAGGTCAGGTATCTGAAATTAAAAAACAACAAGAAAATCTTCAAGCTGAAAATGACCGTTTGAATGAAGAATCTGAACGATTGTCAGCTGAGATCGATGAGTTGTCAAAAAATATTGTTGCTCGTCAAGAATCACTTGCAAATCAAGCACGTAGTGCTCAAACAACTGGGACTGCAACAAGCTATATTAATGCGATTGTTAGCTCTGGATCTTTGACAGAAGCTATCTCACGTATTTCTGCTATGAACGAAATTGCAGATGCTAACAACAAAATGTTGCAAGAGCAAAAACGTGATAAAGAAGAGATTGCACAAAAACAAAAAGAAAACAACGATGCTATCAATACTGTCATTGCAAACAAACAGCAATTAGAAGATGATGCGCAAGCTTTGTCAACAAAAGAAGCTGAGTTGAAAGTAGCACAATTGAACTTGGCTGCTGAAAAATCAACTGCTGAAAACGAAAAAAATGCTTTGTTGCAACAAAAAGCGGAAGCTGAAAAAGCAGCAGCAGCAGCGGCAGCAGCTGAAGCAGCTTACCGTGCAAAACAAAAAGAACAACAAGCAGCTGTAAAAGCTTCTGCTAATACAACTCTTCAAGCACAAGTTCAAGCGGCAGCTCAAACACCTGCTGCAACACCAGCGGCGGCACAAACTCAAGCAGCAGCTCAACCTACTGTTCAAACTCAAGCAGCTGCAGCACCAGTAGCAACTACTTCTCGTCCAACTTATAGTACATCTGCATCATCTTATCCAGTTGGTGAATGTACATGGGGTGCGAAGACATTGGCTCCATGGGCTGGTGATTACTGGGGTAATGGTGGACAATGGGCAGCAAGTGCAGCAGCAGCAGGATTCCGTACAGGATCTCAACCACAAGTTGGTGCCATTGCATGTTGGAATGATGGTGGATATGGACACGTAGCAGTTGTTACAGCCGTTCAATCTACAACAAGCATCCAAGTTTCTGAGTCTAACTATAATGGTATCCGTAGTATTGGTAACTACCGTGGTTGGTTTAACCCAACAACAGCACAAGGTACTGTTACTTATATCTATCCAAACTAAGAATTACACTGAAGCAGAACATTTGTTCTGCTTCTTTTTTGATAGAATTTAGGTAGTGATAGATTTTGTAATTTCCATAAATTAATATTTGAATATTTGCTTAAAAAGCGATAAAATGATTACAGGAGAAATTTGTGCTGACTGTACAATATGGTTTTAGATTTTACTGGAGGAAATCATGTCATTTTCTGATTTAATGCTCTTTGCTTTGTCGTCAAATCAAGAATTGGCTCAACGTGTGTCTCGAGAAATGGGACTACCGCTTGGAAAGTCAACGGTTCGTCAATTTTCTGATGGAGAAATTCAGGTTAATATTGAAGAATCAATCCGTGGGAAAGATGTTTATATTTTGCAATCCACTAGCTCGCCGGTTAACGATAATCTAATGGAAATTTTGATTATGGTAGATGCGTTGAAACGTGCTAGTGCGCAATCCATTAATGTGGTGATGCCATATTACGGCTATGCTCGTCAAGACCGGAAAGCTCGAGCTCGTGAACCAATCACTTCTAAGTTGGTAGCCAATATGCTTGAGGTTGCTGGAGTTGATCGCCTCTTGACAATTGATTTGCATGCCGCTCAGATTCAAGGTTTCTTTGATATTCCTGTTGACCACTTGATGGGTGCGCCTTTGATCGCCGACTTTTTTGAACGTCGCGGGATGATTGGAAAAGACTATGTTGTTGTCAGTCCAGACCATGGTGGTGTGACTCGTGCTCGGAAATTAGCTGAATTTTTGAAGACACCGATTGCGATTATTGATAAACGTCGAAGTGTCGATAAGATGAATACGAGTGAAGTGATGAATATCATTGGGAGTGTTGAAGGCAAGACTTGTATTTTGATTGATGATATGATTGATACAGCTGGTACAATCTGTCATGCGGCGGATGCCCTTGCAGAAGCAGGTGCTGTTGAAGTTTATGCAAGCTGTACTCACCCTGTTTTATCAGGACCAGCGATGGACAACATCCAAAAATCAGCCATTAAGAAGTTGGTGGTGTTGGATACGATTTATCTACCGGAAGATCGATTGATTGATAAGATTGAGCAAATTTCGATTGCGAAACTCCTTGCAGAGGCCATTGTTCGCATTCACGAAAATCGCCCTCTTTCTCCTCTATTTGAAATCGGAAATGCCAAAAAATGTTAACAATAAGGAGGCTGGGTAACTGGCCTCTTTTATTTAGGAGGATATACAAATGGAAATCAGAAAATGGTTGGAAAATCTAAAAAAAGAAAAGAAACGGAAAAAACTGGTTCAAGCAGCTAAAGAACTAGAAGCAAAGGCTGATCCTAGTTTGCCCAAGAAACGATTGCCAAAAAATGGGGTGGTAAAATAGTTTGAAGAAAAAGAAGAAGTTTTATCATTTCTTTTTCTTTTTGTAGAATTATCTCAATATCGTAATTTTTGGTATCAAATAGACCATGATTTAAAATTAATTTCTTGATATTACAGTGTTTTGTTGAAAAAACACTTGACAAACCCAACATATATGTATAAAATGTTCACTGTAGAGCAATCTATATTAAATATGAAAAAGGAGATAAAACTATTATGAAAAAAGTTTTATTATCAAGTGCAGTCGTTCTCTCAGCTGTAGCAGCAACTTCAGTTGTTTTTGCTTCAACATTGGCAAATAGCAAAGATAATCCAAATAACCGTTTTGGATCATACTACGCTCAAACTTATCTTGGACTTGGAAACAAGGTAGAAGCTCCTTCAAAACCAACTCAAGTTACACCAGCTACACCAGAAAAACCGGCTACACCAGAAAAACCAGCTACACCAGCTACACCTAAAAAACCAGTTGCAGTGGTACAAGTTCAACAACCAAAAGGTGATAAAAAAGATGGTGTTCTTCAAGAAGTATCTACTCCAGCTGCACCTAAAAAACCAGTTGCAGTTACAGCTAAAAAAGACCTTCCTTCAGAAGAAAATGTAACTGGAACAACTAACTCTCGTTACGGTTCTGCTTCACAAACAGAAAAAACAGCTAAAGATGGTCAAAAATATGAAACATTCAAAGCTGTAGAAACATACGGAAACACTAACTATTCTTATAATGGTTCATATGACGATGGTAAACGTCTTGTGACTGTTGATCCAAATTCTCGTTATGGTTCTGCTTCACAAAAAGAAGAAACTGCTAAAGATGGTCAACAATACGAAACATTCAAGACTGTTGAAACATTTGTTAGCACAAACTACTCTTCAGTAGTAAACCAATAATAGATTGGATATAATTTTTAGAGGGCAACTGCCCTCTTTTTTATACATTCGATAACATAAACTAAGATATAAATTGAGCAATTCAATTTGCTATATGAAAAAAATAGTTATTTGAAATAGAAAAAAAATTGATAGTTTTTTTAAAAAAACTAAGAAAAGTCTTGACATAGGCAGAATATCCTAGTATACTAGTCATAGTTACGAAGTAACGAATAATTTTTGAAAAGAAAAAAAGGAGATAAAACAATGAAAAAAGTTTTATTATCATCAGTAGCAGCTCTTGCAGTATTTGCTGCAGCAGCTCCAGCATTTGCATCTGACAATTCATATAGCTCAAATGCATTGATTCAAAAACACTACGTTTCAGAACGCGATATCGCTGACGAAGCAAACACACAAGTAGCAGCACACGAAGCTGAAATCAACGCAGAAGCTGAAAACTATCCAACAGTTGTAGCAGCAAGACAAGCTCTTGAAGCATACGGATCAGGTCACCTTTACGGCGATTACGTTGCTAAACTTGAAGCAGCTCGCACTGAAGCACGTAATGTTGTACGCAACAAATATGTAGCTAACCTTCAAGATCAATACCGTGCAGCAGCTCAACGTGAAGGTAAATACTGGAACGACCCAACTGGCGTTCAAGACAACAAAACAAAAGACATGCGTGATCAAGAAGATAAAGCTCTTAACCATGGTGGTTCTGCTGATGCAGCTGATGCTAACGCTAACGGTCAAGCTACAAACGAAGCTAAATCTAACGAAAATAAAGGTGGAGACGCAGCTAAAGCTGGTAAAGCTGGTTCAAAACAAGCTGGTAAAGCTCTTCCAAAAACAAGCGCAGTTAAATAATTTGATTATTAATTAGCTCGTAAAATATCACTGGACCTTCGGGTTCAGTGTTATTTTTTAGAAAAAATCATCAAGAGGAGATCGATCAATGAAAAGAGCTGGGGAAAAAAGTTCAAATAAATTGGGTGTTGTGATTGCTGCTCTTGTTGCAGTTGTTGTTCTTGTTGCTGGATTTATTTTCTTTAATCCATTTGGAGGAACTAAGTCATCTAGCACGGCTAAAAAAACAACTGGAACAAGTTCAACCAAGCAAGAAACTAAATATGAACCAAGTCAAGAAGAAAAAGATTACTTGAAAAATCGTTTTGCTCAGTTAACAGCTGTTAACCCTGAGGCAATTGCTTATGTCTATGCACCGGGTACTGAGTTGGATGAACCTGTTGTACAAACCACTGACAATGAAACTTATTTGAATAAGACGTTTGATGGTGGAAATGAACCATACATGGGGACAGTCTTCATGGATATGGACAACAAGAAAGACTTCAGTGATCGTTTGACTTGGTTGTTTGGTCATGCTCGTGGTAGTAAGGTCGGCGATCATCGCATGTTTAATGATGTCAACTACTATGACAAACAAGAGTATTTGGACCAACATCCGTATGTTGTGATCGAGACACCAGAGCGGAAATATTACTATGAAGTAATGGGATTGGTCATTGTCCCAGAGGACACTGCTTTCTACCGTACAAGCTTTACTGATGACAATGATTTTACTACACAATTGAAGAATATCTATGAGTCAGCTCGTACGAAGAACCCTAATATCAAGATCAAAGCATCTGATAAGTATTTAGTATTGTCAACTTGTCGTGAAGAGGATGAAACGATTCGTTCTAACCTCTACCTTCGTCAAATTCCTGATTCAGAAATGAAGGATTTTGTGGCAAAACATGCGGATCAATTGAAATACGTGGCAACACGTGGCCAACAATAATGACTTGAAAGACTTAGCATTGCTAAGTCTTTTTTGCATGGAAGGATTGTTGAAATATCCTTTGATGATGAGCAAAAGATGGGGATCTGGCTTGTTCTTTTGCGATGGGGTCCTATTTATAGTATAATGAATATAAGTGTTTTGGAGGTGTTCTATGGATTTAACGAAACGTTTTAATAAAAATCTGAATCGGATCGAAGTTTCTTTGATTCGTCAGTTCGATCAATCAATTTCTTCCATTCCTGGTGTCTTGCGTTTGACTTTAGGGGAACCGGATTTTACAACTCCTGAACATGTAAAAGAAGCAGGAAAGGCTGCCATTGATGCGAATTTTAGCCATTACACTGGGATGAGTGGTTTGCTGGCTTTGCGTGAGGCTGCGAGTCAGTTTGTGACTGATAAATATGGTATTCACTATCGTCCTGAAGATGAGATATTGGTGACGATCGGTGCGACTGAAGCCCTATCTGCAACCTTGACAGCGATCTTGGAACCTGGAGATGTAGTGCTTCTTCCGGCGCCAGCTTATCCGGGTTATGAACCGATTGTAAATTTGGTTGGGGCTGAGATTGTCGAAATTGATACGACAGCAGATCGTTTTGTCTTGACTCCTGAAAAGTTGGAAAAGGCTATTTTAGAGCAGGGTGAAAAATTGAAGGCTGTTATTCTCAATTATCCAGCTAATCCAACGGGTGTTACTTATTCGCGCGAACAGATGGCGGAATTGGCTGCTGTCTTAAAAAAATATGAAGTCTTTGTGATTTGTGATGAAGTCTATTCAGAGTTGACTTATACTGGAGACGCGCATGTCTCTATGGCATCCTTCATTCCTGAACAGACCATTGTTATTAATGGCTTATCTAAGTCTCATGCTATGACAGGCTGGCGGCTTGGCTTTATCTTTGCGCCTGCTGCATTGACGGCCCAACTCATCAAGAGCCATCAGTATTTGGTAACGGCTGCTGGAACCATGAACCAGTATGCTGCGATTGAGGCCTTGACTGCTGGTCGGGATGATGCGGAGCCGATGAAGAAGGAATATGTGAAGCGTCGCGATTATATTATTGAACAGATGTCCGCGCTTGGGTTTGAGATGATTAAGCCAGATGGAGCTTTTTATATTTTTGCTAAAATCCCAGCTGGTTATAATCAAGATTCCTTTGCTTTCTTGCAGGATTTTGCGCGTGAAAAAGCGGTTGCTTTCATTCCTGGTGCTGCTTTTGGTCAATATGGTGAAGGCTATGTGCGTTTGTCGTATGCAGCCAGCATGGAGGTTATCAAGGAAGCTATGAAACGCTTGAAGGAGTATATGGAAGAACATGCTGGAGTCAATTGAGACCCGGGGAATTGTCCTGTATAATCGGGAGTTTCGTGAGGATGACAAGCTGGTCAAAATCTTCACAGAGAAGTCAGGGAAGCGGATGTTTTTTGTGAAACATGCGGGAAAATCACGGTTGAATCCCATGTTGCAACCTTTGGTAACGGCAGATATGTTGTTGAAAATCAATGATGATGGGTTGAGTTATATTGATGATTTTCAAGATGTGCAGATTTATAAGAAAATTAATGCAGATCTTTTTGCCCTTTCTTATGCGACCTATGTTCTGGCGCTTGCAGATGCAAGTATTCAGGATAATCAGGTGGATCCGGCCCTGTTTGCTTTTTTGGAAAAGACCTTGTCTTTGATGGAAGAGGGACTGGATTATGAGGTTTTAACCAATATTTTTGAGATTCAGATTCTATCACGATTTGGAGTTGTCTTGAATCTGCATGAATGCTGTTTCTGTCATCGGGTTGGACTTCCTTTTGATTACTCTTTTCGCTATAGTGGGGTCCTTTGTCCGGATCATTATGATCAGGATGAGAGACGTGCTCACTGGCATCCGAATGTTCTCTATTTATTGGATCAGTTTCAAGCAGTACGATTCAGTGAGTTAGAGACGATTTCCCTACAAGCGGAGATGAAAACAGCTCTGCGTCAGGCAATTGATCAGTTGTATGAGGAGTATGTAGGGATCCATTTAAAAGCTAAAAAGTTTATCGATTCCTTGAGTGACTGGGGAGCGATTATGAAAGATTCATCTGGAGGTGAAACATGAAAAAAATTGCAGTAGATGCAATGGGGGGCGATAATGCACCTCAAGCCTTGGTAGAAGGTGTGAATCAAGCCATTCGTGATTTTGATGATATTGAGATTGTCTTATATGGCGATGAGGCAAAAATCAAAGACTATTTAACCGCAACCGAACGTGTATCGATTGTGCACACGGAAGAAAAAATTGATTCAGATGATGAGCCAACGCGTGCCATTCGTCGGAAGAAACAGGCTTCGATGGTCTTGGCTGCCAAGGATGTGAAGGCTGGTGAGGTGGATGCCATGCTATCTGCGGGAAATACAGGTGCCTTGTTGGCAGCAGGTTTCTTTATTGTTGGGCGCATCAAGGGCGTGGAACGTCCAGGTTTGATGTCGACACTTCCAACGGTTGATGGTCGTGGGTATGACATGTTAGATTTGGGTGCTAATGCGGAAAATACACCAGAGCACTTGCATCAGTATGCTGTGATGGGGTCTTATTATGCTGAAAATGTTCGTGGGATTCAAAAACCGCGTGTGGGTCTATTGAACAATGGGACAGAAGCTAGTAAGGGAGATCCTTTGCGCAAGGAAACCTACCAATTGTTATCTGAGGATGAGTCGATTCATTTTGTTGGAAACGTGGAAGCGCGTGACTTGATGGATGGCGTTGCTGATGTCGTTGTGGCGGATGGTTTTACAGGAAACGCTGTCTTGAAAACGATGGAAGGAACGGCTTTTGGGATCTTGAAGCAATTGAAACAAGCAATTGCCACAGGAAACTGGAAGGCGAAATTGGGAGCTTTTCTGCTCAAGGACCGTTTGAAATCATTGAAGCAAACCTTGGATTTCTCAGATGTTGGAGGAGCGGTCTTGTTTGGCCTTCAAGCACCTGTTGTTAAAACGCATGGTTCGAGTGATGCCAAAGCTGTCTATAGCACGATTCGTCAGATTCGGACTATGTTAGAGACAGATGTTGTTGGAAAATCAGTGAAGGAATTATCGAAGGAAGGGTAATGTATGAGTAAACAAAACGAAATTTTAGCTACTATTGAGGAATTTCTCAAAGACCGCAAGGGACCAGATTTTCAAGTATCTTTGGAATCTGACTTACGTAAGGATTTACAGGCGGATTCTGTTGAATTGATGGAATTTATTATCAATCTTGAGGATGAATACCAAATTGAGATTCCGGACAAGGCTATTGATGAATTTAACACAGTAGGGGATGTTGTCGACTATATCGAAAAACGAACTGCTGGTCACTAATGAAAAAGGGATCGTTCAGAGATTATTCTGGATGATCTTTTTTTCTGTCCTTTTTATTCGGATTCTGCTTATATTGTACGGAATTTTATTGAAAATACACTTTGTATGTGATAGAATGAAGGTGATAAAATACGAAAGGCGAACAAAGTCATGACCAATCAACTGATTTATACTGGAAAAGCTAAGGATATCTATACTACTGAGGACGAACATGTGATTAAGTCGGTCTACAAGGACCAGGCAACCATGCTAAATGGGGCTCGTAAAGAGACTATTAAAGGAAAAGGTGTGCTAAATAATCAGATTTCGTCTCTTATTTTTGAAAAATTGAATGCTGCGGGTGTAGCTACTCACTTTATCGAACGTATTTCTGACACAGAACAACTCAACAAGAAAGTAAAAATTATTCCTTTGGAAGTTGTTCTTCGTAACGTGACTGCGGGTTCCTTTTCTAAACGTTTTGGCGTGGAGGAAGGCTTGGACTTGAAAACTCCAATCGTTGAATTTTACTATAAAAACGATGAGTTGGATGACCCATTCATCAATGATGAGCATGTGAAGTTTTTGGATATTGCCAATGATGAACAAATTGCTTATATTAAGGAAGAAACGCGTCGTATCAATGAATTGCTGAAGGATTGGTTTGCACAAATTGGTCTTCGCTTGATTGACTTCAAATTGGAATTTGGTTTTGATAAGGATGGCAAGATCATCTTGGCGGATGAATTCTCTCCAGATAACTGCCGCCTTTGGGATGCTGAAGGGCACCATATGGACAAGGATGTTTTCCGTAGAGATTTGGGCAGTTTAACGGATGTATATCAGGTTGTATTGGAAAAATTGCAAGGTTTGAAGTGATCTTTTTGAAATAGAAAACCTTCGTCTTCGATAACCTATTTGAATAGAAATAAAGGAAATAAAATGGATAAACGTATTTTCGTTGAGAAAAAAGCTGATTTTCGTGTGAAATCGGACTCTTTAGTAAAAGAATTACAGCATAATCTTCAGTTGAAAACGTTGAATGATCTTCGGATTGTTCAGGTTTACGATGTCTTTGGTTTGGTAGAGGACTTGTTTGCGCGTGCGGAAAAACATATCTTCTCTGAGCAAGTGACTGATACTGTTTTAGATGAAGCTGAGGTTCAGGCTGATCTTGAGAAATATGCTTTCTTTGCTATCGAAAGCTTGCCTGGTCAATTTGACCAACGTGCGGCATCTTCACAAGAAGCTTTGCTTTTGCTTGGTAGTTCAAATGATGTAACAGTGAATACAGCGCAATTGTACTTGGTTAACAAGGATATTGATGCGAATGAGTTGGAAGCTGTCAAAAACTACCTTTTGAACCCAGTGGATTCTCGTTTCAAAGATATCACTGTTGGTATTGCGAAACAGGATTTCTCTGAGTCTGACAAGACCATTCCAAGCTTGGATTTCTTTGAAACTTATACGGCAGAAGATTTTGCACAGTATAAGGCTGAGCAAGGATTGGCAATGGAAGTGGATGACCTTCTCTTCATTCAAGATTACTTCAAATCTATTGAACGTGTACCAACTGAGACTGAGCTTAAGGTTTTGGATACTTACTGGTCTGACCACTGTCGTCACACGACTTTCGAAACTGAGTTGAAAACCATCGACTTCTCAGCTTCTAAATTTAAAAAACAATTGCAAGCGACTTATGACAAGTATATTGCCATGCGTGATGAGTTGGGACGTACTGAAAAACCTCAAACCTTGATGGATATGGCGACTATTTTTGGTCGTTATGAGCGTGCCAATGGTCGTTTGGACGACATGGAAGTGTCTGATGAAATCAATGCCTGCTCTGTTGAAATTGAAGTGGATGTCAATGGTGTGAAAGAACCATGGCTTCTCATGTTCAAAAACGAAACCCACAACCACCCAACGGAGATTGAACCATTTGGTGGTGCAGCTACTTGTATTGGTGGGGCCATTCGTGACCCATTGTCAGGTCGTTCATACGTTTACCAAGCCATGCGTATCTCAGGTGCTGGTGATATTACAACACCAATTGCTGAAACTCGTGCTGGTAAATTGCCACAACAAGTGATTTCTAAAACAGCGGCTCACGGTTATTCTTCATACGGTAACCAAATTGGTCTTGCAACAACCTATGTTCGTGAATACTTCCACCCAGGTTTCGTTGCTAAGCGTATGGAGCTAGGTGCCGTTGTCGGTGCGGCTCCTAAGGAAAATGTTGTCCGTGAAAAACCTGAAGCAGGTGATGTGATTATCTTGCTCGGTGGTAAGACTGGACGTGATGGTGTCGGTGGTGCGACAGGTTCTTCTAAAGTTCAAACGGTTGAATCTGTTGAAACAGCTGGTGCTGAGGTTCAAAAAGGGAATGCCATCGAAGAACGTAAGATTCAACGTCTTTTCCGTAATGGAGAAGTGACCCGTCTGATCAAGAAATCAAATGACTTTGGTGCCGGTGGTGTCTGTGTGGCGATCGGTGAATTGGCAGATGGTCTTGAAATTGATCTAGACAAAGTGCCATTGAAATACCAAGGTTTGAACGGTACAGAAATTGCTATCTCAGAATCTCAAGAACGGATGGCTGTAGTGGTTCGTCCAGAAGATGTAGATGCTTTCGTTGCTGAATGTAACAAAGAAAATATTGATGCTGTTGTCGTTGCAACAGTAACTGAAAAACCAAATCTTGTCATGCACTGGAATGGTGAAACCATCGTTGATTTGGAACGTCGTTTCCTTGATACAAACGGTGTACGTGTGGTTGTAGATGCTAAGGTGGTTGACAAGGATGTCAAGCTTCCAGAAGAACGCCAAACCTCTACCGAAACCCTTGAAGCTGATACTCTTGAAGTTTTGGCTGACCTTAACCATGCAAGTCAAAAAGGTTTACAAACCATCTTTGATAGCTCAGTTGGTCGTTCAACAGTCAATCACCCACTTGGTGGTCGCTACCAAATCACACCAACTGAAGCTTCTGTACAGAAATTGCCAGTCCAACATGGTGTGACAACAACTGCTTCTGTTATGGCGCAAGGGTTCAACCCTTATGTAGCAGAATGGTCTCCATATCATGGTGCTGCTTATGCGGTCATCGAAGCAACCGCTCGTTTGGTTGCTGCTGGTGCAAACTGGTCTATGGCTCGTTTCTCTTATCAAGAATACTTCGAGCGTATGGATAAACAAGCAGAGCGTTTTGGTCAACCAGTATCAGCTCTTCTTGGATCAATTGAAGCTCAGATTCAACTTGGTTTGCCATCTATTGGTGGTAAAGATTCTATGTCTGGTACCTTTGAAGAATTGACAGTACCACCAACCTTGGTTGCTTTTGGGGTAACAACTGCGGATAGCCGTAAGGTTCTTTCTCCAGAATTTAAAGCTGCTGGTGAAAATATATATTACATCCCAGGTCAAGCTTTGGCACAAGAAATTGACTTTGATCTCATCAAGTCTAACTTTGCTCAATTTGAAGCCATCCAAACTAACCACAAAGTGACAGCAACATCAGCTGTTAAATATGGTGGTGTGGTTGAAGCTCTTGCCCTTGCAACATTTGGTAACCATATCGGAGCTAATGTTGAATTAGATAATCTTGACACTAGCTTGACAGCCCAATTGGGTGGATTCGTTTTCACTTCGCCTGAAGAAATTGCAGGTGTTGCTACGATCGGAAAAACAGCAGCTGACTTTACACTTACTGTCAATGGTGTAACGCTTGATGGACATAAACTTGACAGTGCTTTCCAAGGTAAATTGGAAGAAGTTTACCCAACGGAATTTGCACAGGCAACTGAGTTGGAAGAAGTACCAGCTGTGGCATCAGATGCTGTGATCAAAGCTAAAGAAACAGTTGATACACCAGTGGTTTACATCCCAGTATTCCCAGGTACTAACTCTGAGTACGATTCAGCTAAGGCCTTTGAAAAAGAAGGTGCAAAAGTCAACTTAGTACCATTTGTAACACTTAACGAAGAAGCTATTGTCAAGTCTGTTGACACCATGGTTGACAATATCGAAAAAGCTAACATTATCTTCTTTGCAGGTGGCTTCTCAGCAGCGGATGAACCAGATGGATCAGCTAAATTTATTGTGAACATCTTGCTCAATGAAAAAGTACGTGCAGCCATTGATAGCTTCATCGAACGAGGTGGTTTGATCATCGGTATCTGTAATGGATTCCAAGCTCTTGTTAAATCAGGTCTTCTTCCATACGGTAACTTTGAAGATGCAAGTAGCACCAGTCCAACCCTCTTCTACAATGATGCCAACCAACACGTGGCTAAGATGGTTGAAACACGGATTGCCAACACCAACTCACCATGGCTTGCCGGAGTAGAAGTTGGTGACATCCATGCCATTCCAGTATCACACGGTGAAGGGAAGTTTGTCGTGACAGCTGAGGAATTCGCAGAGCTTCGTGACAATGGTCAAATCTTTACCCAATATGTTGACTTCGAAGGTAAACCAAGCATGGATTCTAAATATAATCCTAACGGATCTGTAAATGCTATCGAAGGTATCACAAGTAAGAACGGTCAAATTATTGGGAAGATGGGTCACTCAGAACGTTTCGAAGATGGTCTCTTCCAAAATATTCCAGGAAATAAAGACCAACATCTCTTTGCATCAGCGGTTCAATACTTTACTGGAAAATAAAAGGTATACAAAATGACATACGAAGTTAAATCTCTTAATGAAGAATGTGGTATTTTTGGGATCTGGGGACACCCAGATGCTGCAAAACTGACTTATTTCGGATTACACAGTCTTCAACACCGTGGTCAAGAAGGGGCGGGGATCCTTTCGAATGATGCGGGTCAACTAAAACGGTATCGTGATACGGGTCTTCTCTCAGAAGTATTTCGAAATCCTGCTAACTTGGATAAGTTAACAGGAACGGGAGCGATTGGCCATGTTCGCTATGCGACAGCTGGGGAAGCTTCGGTGGATAACATCCAGCCCTTCCTCTTTCGCTTTCATGATACCCAGTTTGGACTGGCCCACAACGGGAATTTGACCAATGCCAAGTCCCTCAAACGGGAGTTGGAAAATAACGGGGCGATCTTTAGCTCAACTTCTGATTCAGAAATCTTGGCCCACTTGATTCGTCGGAGCCACAACCCTTCTTTCATGGGTAAGGTGAAAGAAGCCCTGAATACGGTGAAAGGTGGATTTGCTTACCTTCTCATGCTGGAAGATAAGCTGATTGCGGCCTTGGATCCAAATGGTTTCCGTCCTCTTTCGATTGGGAAAATGGCCAATGGAGCTATCGTGGTTTCATCTGAAACTTGTGCCTTTGAAGTGGTTGGAGCAGAGTGGATCCGCGATGTAAATCCGGGTGAAGTCGTGATCATTGATGATAATGGCATCACTTACGATAACTATACAACGGACACCCAATTGGCTGTTTGTTCGATGGAGTATATCTACTTTGCCCGTCCGGACTCCAATATCCAAGGGGTCAATGTCCATACAGCTCGTAAACGTATGGGAGCTCAATTGGCACGTGAATTTAAACATGAAGCAGATATTGTGGTCGGTGTACCTAATTCATCACTTAGCGCAGCCATGGGATTTGCGGAAGAATCAGGATTACCAAATGAAATGGGCTTGATTAAAAACCAATATACCCAACGGACCTTTATTCAACCAACACAAGAACTACGTGAGCAAGGGGTTCGGATGAAGCTCTCTGCCGTATCCGGTGTCGTGAAAGGCAAACGAGTTGTCATGATTGATGATTCTATCGTACGTGGGACAACATCACGTCGGATTGTGAAGTTATTGAAAGAAGCAGGAGCTACAGAAGTCCATGTGGCAATCGCAAGTCCAGCTCTGGCTTATCCATGTTTCTACGGGATCGATATTCAAACACGTAAGGAATTAATTGCTGCCAATCATACAGTAGAGGAAACCCGCGATATCATTGGTGCAGATAGTTTGACGTATTTGTCAATCGATGGCTTGATTGATTCTATTGGAATCGATACAGATGCTCCAAATGGCGGTCTTTGTGTGGCTTACTTTGATGGAAAATATCCAACTCCTTTGTATGACTACGAAGAACGCTATGTGGAAAGTTTGAAAGAACATACTTCTTTCTATTAAGAGCAGTGCAAAAGAAAAGGAATGAAACAAATGACAAATAAAAATGCGTATGCACAGTCTGGTGTGGATGTTGAAGCGGGTTATGAAGTTGTTGAACGGATCAAAAAACACGTGGCTCGTACGGAACGTGCGGGTGTCATGGGAGCTCTTGGTGGTTTCGGTGGAATGTTTGACCTTTCAAAAACAGGTGTCAAAGAGCCTGTTTTAATCTCAGGTACAGATGGTGTTGGTACTAAACTCATGCTTGCTATTAAGTACGACAAACACGATACGATTGGTCAAGATTGTGTCGCTATGTGTGTTAACGATATCATCGCTGCAGGTGCTGAGCCCCTTTACTTCCTAGACTATATCGCAACTGGGAAAAATGAACCTGCTAAATTAGAGCAAGTCGTAGCTGGTGTTGCAGAAGGTTGTGTGCAAGCTGGTGCAGCCCTCATCGGTGGGGAAACGGCTGAAATGCCTGGCATGTACGGTGAAGATGACTATGACTTGGCTGGGTTTGCTGTCGGTGTTGCAGAAAAATCTCAAATCATCGACGGTTCAAAAGTAGCTGAAGGGGATGTGATTCTTGGACTTGCTTCAAGCGGCATCCATTCAAATGGTTACTCACTGGTTCGTCGTGTCTTTGCAGATTACACAGGTGAAGAAGTTCTCCCAGAATTGGAAGGGAAGAAACTTAAAGACGTTCTTTTGGAACCAACTCGTATCTACGTCAAAGCAGCTTTGCCACTCATCAAAGAAGAATTGGTCAACGGAATTGCCCACATCACAGGTGGTGGTTTCATCGAAAATGTACCACGTATGTTCGCAGATGACTTGGCTGCTGAAATTGATGAAAGCAAAGTGCCAGTCCTTCCAATTTTTAAAGCCCTTGAAAAATATGGCCAAATCAAACATGAAGAAATGTTTGAAATCTTCAACATGGGGATTGGTCTCATGCTTGCAGTGAAACCAGAAAATGTGGAACGTGTCAAAGAACTTCTTGACGAGCCTGTTTATGAAATCGGTCGGATTGTGAAGAAAGATGGCGCAAGTGTGGTGATTAAATAATGGTGCTATCACCATTTTATACGGAGAAATTGTAGAAAGGAATGTTTAGTTAGCAAGCCTAACTGAACACGGGACTCATTTTCTAGGAAAAAAGAGAAATCATTTTGTGTGCAAGCACCCAGCAATGATTTCCTATTTTTCTACGAAACTGTTCGGCTAGCCGAAACGTCCCTTTGTATCGAATATGAAAATTGCTGTTTTTGCCTCTGGCAACGGCTCAAACTTTCAGGTGATTGCGGAACAATTTCCAGTAGAATTTGTCTTTTCCGATCACCGGGATGCCTATGTCTTAGAACGTGCCAAAAACCTTGGCGTGGTGAGCCATGCCTTTGAACTCAAGGAATTTGATAATAAAGCAGCTTATGAAGAAGCTATCGTTAAACTCTTGAATGAACACCAGATTGATTTGGTTTGTTTGGCCGGTTATATGAAAATCGTTGGCCCCACCTTGCTAGCAGCTTATGAAGGCCGTATCATCAATATTCACCCAGCTTATCTCCCTGAATTTCCAGGTGCTCATGGTATTGAGGATGCTTGGAATGCAGGCGTTGCTGAGAGCGGTGTGACCATTCACTGGGTGGATTCTGGCGTTGATACTGGGAAGGTCATCAAACAAGTCCGTGTGCCACGCCTTGAAGGGGATACCCTTGATACTTTTGAAACTCGCATCCACGAAACAGAGTACAAACTCTATCCTGAAGTCTTGGAACGTTTGGGAGTAGCACGAAAATAAGGAAGCCATTGATCGGAAAAAACATTTTCGACTGTAGCTGATAAAGAACTTTTTTAAAAAAGGAAAAGAAAGAAAATGACTAAACGCGCACTAATTAGTGTTTCAGACAAAGCGGGTATTGTTGAATTTGCCCAAGAACTTAAAAAACTTGGTTGGGACATTATCTCAACTGGTGGTACTAAAGTTGCCCTTGACAATGCTGGGGTGGATACCATTGCCATCGATGATGTGACTGGTTTCCCAGAAATGATGGATGGTCGTGTGAAGACTCTTCATCCAAATATCCACGGAGGTCTTCTTGCTCGTCGTGACCTCGATAGCCACCTTCAAGCGGCTAAGGACAATAAGATCGAATTGATCGACCTTGTTGTGGTCAACCTTTATCCGTTCAAGGAAACTATTCTCAAACCAGACGTAACTTACGCTGACGCGGTTGAAAACATCGATATCGGTGGACCATCCATGCTTCGTTCAGCAGCGAAGAACCATGCTAGCGTAACAGTTGTGGTAGATCCAGCTGACTATGCGATTGTTTTGGACGAATTGGCAGCCAACGGCGAAACAAGTTACGAAACTCGCCAACGTTTGGCAGCTAAGGTTTTCCGCCACACAGCGGCCTACGATGCCTTGATTGCAGAATACTTCACAGCTCAAGTGGGTGAAAGTAAACCTGAAAAACTCACTTTGACCTATGACCTTAAGCAACCAATGCGTTACGGTGAAAACCCTCAACAAGACGCAGACTTCTACCAAAAGGCCTTGCCAACGGATTACTCCATTGCATCAGCGAAACAGCTGAACGGTAAAGAATTGTCCTTCAACAATATCCGTGACGCTGATGCCGCTATTCGGATCATCCGTGATTTCAAAGACCGTCCAACCGTTGTGGCTCTTAAACACATGAACCCATGTGGGATTGGTCAAGCTGACGATATCGAAACTGCTTGGGATTATGCTTATGAATCTGATCCAGTATCGATTTTCGGTGGAATAGTAGTCCTCAACCGTGAAGTTGACGCTGCGACAGCTAAAAAGATGCACGGTGTTTTCCTTGAAATCATCATTGCACCAAGCTACACAGACGAAGCGCTTGAAATCTTGACTACCAAGAAGAAAAACTTGCGTATCCTTGCCTTGCCATTTGACGCTCAAGATGCTAGCGAAGTGGAAGCAGAATACACAGGAGTTGTTGGTGGTCTCCTGGTTCAAAACCAAGACGTGGTGAAAGAAAGCCCAGCTGACTGGCAAGTGGTGACGAAACGCCAACCAACTGAGATAGAAGCGACGGCTCTTGAGTTTGCTTGGAAGGCTATCAAGTACGTCAAATCAAACGGGATCATCGTGACCAACGACCACATGACACTTGGTGTTGGCCCAGGTCAAACCAACCGTGTGGCTTCCGTCCGCATCGCTATTGACCAAGCTAAAGACCGTCTGGATGGCGCTGTTCTTGCTTCCGATGCCTTCTTCCCATTTGCGGATAACGTGGAAGAAATCGCTAAAGCAGGGATTAAAGCGATCATCCAACCAGGTGGATCCGTTCGTGACCAAGAGTCAATCGAAGCTGCTGATAAATATGGTTTGACCATGATCTTTACAGGCGTCAGACATTTTAGACATTAATCAAAAAAGGCACTCATTCAACGATGAGTGTCTTTTCTGCTAATTAAGAAGACCTTAATCTGGGTAGATGTAGGTGACGGTTCCCCAGATGGAGTTGGTTGGGTCGAACCAACCGCGGAAGTTGTCGATATAGCGATGGCCGTTGTAGTTAGACTCTTGGATCTGAATTTTTTGTTCATGTTCGACATCCGTAACCAAGGCGACGTGCCCATATCCCCCATTGTCCCAACATGCGATGGCACCGACCTCTGGAGTGTCTCCTGTCCGGAATCCCACAGCGCGTGCACTAGCTGCCCACATGCCGCCATTTCCCCACCAGTTGTGGGCCCAAGGGGCTAATTCTTTGGCTCCCCAGGTGCACTCACCAATGGGGTAGGTGTTTCCCGGGGGTGTCGCGAGTGGAGTGAGCTTTGCCTTTTCCACTTGAAAGGTAGTGGGGAATAGCCCTTTTAGTTGTCCTTGGCTTTTCTGGTAGACGTGGAGATGAAATAGCCCGCTTCCCTTGTGTTTTTGAGCCTGAAAGCGCAGTTGGAAATGTCCAGGTGCAATCTTCTTTGCGGGATACCAGACCAGATCATCCTGCCCATTTTCTTCAGACCAGATGGGGAATACAATCTCGTCAACGTCTTCGAATAACTTGAGCTGGATGTCAAATTCTTGTGAGGAGATGGGTGTGATCGTGATTTTTGGCTGGGAAGAAGCCAGGTCTTTTTGCTGGACGCTGGTCGTGAGAGGGTAAAGACCGGTTAGCTGTTCATTTGCCTCCACCCCATAAACATGGACATGATAAAGTCCAGCTTGATCAGAATGATTGGTCAATGGTACTTGTAGGTCAAATCCCTTGTCACTGCGTTCCACAGGATACCAAATCAGGTCATCTTGGCCATTTTGGTCAGACCAGACGGGAACTTGGATCTTTTGATACTTATCCGGGACGTTTCCAAGATGAATCACCAGCTGCCCTTTTTCGGCATAGATAGCATTGGTCGTTTGATCTGCATGAGCAATAGAGGCTTGCATCCCCCATGTCGCACAAGTCAGTACGAGAAATTTTTTGATCGTTTGCATAATACTCCTTTTCGTCAATTAGTAGGTCTCACCTATACTATTCGGAAAAAAATGAGAAATAGGAGAAAATAGCAAAAAATGTTTGGATTCTACTGAAAATAGGAGACTTTTGCTGAAATCATTAGAATAAAACGAACGATTATGATATAATTTAATAAAATAATTCGCAAAAGAGGTTCGAGATGAAACTTTTGGTTGTTGGATCTGGCGGTCGTGAGCACGCGATTGCCAAAAAATTGTTGGAGTCTAAGGACGTTGAGCAGGTTTTTGTGGCTCCTGGTAATGACGGGATGCGATTAGATGGTTTGGATTTGATCAATATCGGAATTTCCGAACATTCTAAACTGATTGACTTCGCAAAAGTCAACGATATTGCTTGGACCTTTATCGGTCCAGATGATGCCCTTGCGGCTGG
>OBUR01000239.1_pt1 | contig 20778 bp, 19 predicted proteins | sample 1475951 | NCBI WGS metagenome assembly OBUR01 (sample SAMEA2579957, study PRJEB22360) | human gut metagenome
TGACCCCATACCGAACTCAGAAGTGAAACGCCGATGCGCCGATGGTAGTGTGGGGCTTCCCCATGTGAGAGTAGGACACCGCCAGGTACTGAATTAGAACCCCGAGCTGAATGGCTTGGGGTTTTTGTTTATGGAGTTTTCAATATTTTAGCAAAGCGTTGATTCTATGATACAATCATCGCTCTAATTTTTATAAAACAAGAGAAAATATGACCGCACTTAATGTATTAATTTATCCAGATGATCACCTTAAGATTGTTTGTGAGCCAGTTGCAGAAGTCAATGATGACATTCGTAAAATTGTAGATGATATGTTTGATACGATGTACCAACAAGCATCATGAAAAAACAGATAAGTAAAATTTTTTCCAGTGATGGCGAATTGAGTAAGAATATCAAAGGATTTAAGCCACGAGCAGAACAGCTCGAAATGGCTCAATCAGTAGGATATGCTATCCAAAATAAGCGCCCGCTTGTTGTAGAAGCTGGAACGGGTACTGGAAAGACTTTTGCTTATTTAGCACCGGCACTTATTGCAGGAAAGAAAACGATTATTTCAACCGGCTCTAAAAATCTACAAGATCAACTGTTTTCAAGAGATCTTCCTGCCATAAAAAAAGCCTTAAATTATTCTGGCAAAATTGCATTATTGAAAGGGCGATCCAATTACTTATGTTTGGAACGACTGGATCAAGTTATTGCTCAAGGTGTGCTTGGGGATAAATCTGTTTTAGCCGATTTAAGTAAAGTAAGAAAATGGAATAATACGACGAAAACAGGTGATTTAACAGAATGTATTGAATTGGCTGAAGATAGCCCAATTTTGCCTCAATTGACGAGCACGGCAGAAAGTTGTTTAGGAACAGATTGTCCTAACTACGCTGAATGCTATGTTGCACAAGCTCGCAAAAAAGCGTTAAATGCAGATCTCGTTGTTGTAAATCATCACCTTTTCTTTGCTGATATGGCGGTAAAAGAAAGTGGCTTTGGTGAGCTTATTCCCAATGCAGAAGTTATTATTTTTGATGAAGCACATCAACTTCCCGATATTGCTAGCCAGTATTTTGGTCAATCATTAACATCTCGCCAGCTATTTGATTTATGCAAAGATATCAATATTGTTTATCGAACAGAATTGAAAGATATGCCACAGCTTGGCACAACTGCAGATACATTGCTTAAAGTCATTCAGGATTTTCGTCTTCTTCTTGGTGAGGGAAATCAGCGAGGAAATTGGCGTGAGCTATTTAATCAAAGTGCGGTTAAAAAATCAGTTGAATTATTACAAGAAAAAATTGAGTTTCTTTCTGAAGTTATCAAGATTGCATTAGGTCGCTCTCAGACTTTGGATAGTATTTTTGAACGCACTGAAAGTATCAAGAATCAATTAACACGTCTTTGTGATACGGCCATTGTTGGTTATTGCTACTGGTACGAAAGTATGGGGCGACAATTTGGTTTGCATATTACACCACTTACTGTCGCAGATAAATTTGGCGAACAACTAAATAATAAAGAAGCAGCTTGGATTTTCACCTCTGCGACGCTTGAAGTTGGCGGCACTTTCAATCATTTCTGTCAGCGACTTGGTATTGAGGAAGCAGAGCAGAAAATTCTTCACAGTCCTTTTGATTATCCTAATCAATCGCTACTTTGCGTACCACGGTATTTACCTGCAACGAATCAAAATAATACGTTACAATCTCTTGGTGAAATGTTGTTGCCTATCATCGAGGTGAATAAAGGTCGATGCTTTATGCTTTGTACTTCTTATTTAATGATGAGAGGTCTGGCAGAGTATTTTAGAGAAAAGAGTGAGCTTTCTATCTTATTACAAGGTGAAATGCCTAAAGCAAAATTACTCGAACAATTTATTAATGAAACCCATAGTGTGCTAGTTGCTACTTCTAGCTTTTGGGAAGGCGTGGATGTCCGTGGTGATGCACTTTCCTTGGTCATTATTGATAAATTGCCTTTTACCGCACCAGATGAACCTTTGCTAAAAGCGCGTATTGAAGATTGTCGATTGCAAGGAGGTGATCCATTTAATGATATACAGATCCCTGAAGCGGTTATTACGCTGAAACAAGGTGTAGGACGCCTAATTCGAGATGTGACTGATCGTGGTGCGGTAATTATTTGTGATAATCGTCTTGTTATGCGAAATTACGGCGAAACCTTTCTAAAAAGTTTACCTAATTCAACCCGTACACGAGATCTCAACAAAGTGGTACAATTCTTACAAAATGGGAAAATGGATTAATAATGAAAAATATCACCTTATTAGCACTTGATACTTCAACAGAAGCCTGTTCTGTTGCACTTTGGCATAAAGGCGAAAAAACACATTTAGATGAATTAGCACAACGTACACACACAAAACGTATTCTTCCAATGGTTGATGAGTTGCTCGCTAATTCAGGTATCAATTTGAAGCAAGTAGATGCGTTAGCATTTGGACGCGGTCCTGGTAGTTTTACTGGTGTCCGTGTCGGTGCAGGGATTGCTCAAGGACTTGCATTGGGTGCTGATTTACCTGTTATTGCGGTATCAAATTTAACAGCAATGGCTCAGGCTGCATTTGAATTACATCAAGCTGAAAATGTGGTAGCTGCCATTGATGCGAGAATGAATGAAGTTTATTTTTCTCAAGTAAAACGAGAAAAAGTGTGCTCAGAATTGGGTGAGTTTTTCCAATGGAATCCTGTTATAGAAGAACAAGTTTGCCAACCTGAAAAAGTGCTTGAACAGCTTTCAGATTTAACCGCCTATCGAGTCGGAACAGGTTGGGCAGCGTATCCTCAATTTAAAGACAGTGGTTTAGGAGGGAGTGATATTATTTTACCTTCTGCACAATATATGCTTGAGCTTGCTTTAACAGATTATGCACAGAATAAAGTCATATCCGCCTTAGAAATTGAACCGGTTTATTTGCGTAATGAAGTGACTTGGAAAAAATTACCTGGGCGTGAATAATTTTCAAAAAGGAGTTGAAGATGAATAAAAAAACGATCTTAGTTTTGACCGCACTTTCGACTACATTAGTGGGATGTGTTAATGCACCGAGAGGACTGGAAAAAGAACAGTTTACTTTAAAATCATTATCTTCAATTCTGCAGAGTGATTATAGCTGTCAGTGCAAATCAATTCGTTTAGGCGGAAAAGTATTAACAGCACAAGCCCAGCCGAATAAAACTAAAATTGAAGTATTAAGCTATCCAGTTTACTCAACCTCTGCAAAACCCATGATTGATGAACAACCTAATGGACGTTTCATTACTTATCTTGATGGTTTTGTTGAGCCAGAAAGCTTAAAAGATCAATTTATTACAATTGGCGGCACCTTACTGAAAACAGAACAAGGCAAGGTTGATCAGGCAAGCTATACTTACCCTGTAATTAAAACTAATCATTATCGTGTCTGGAAGCTTTCTCAAAGCTATTACTATCCAGATGATATGTGGGATAATTGGGGCTTTTGGGGTCGACGACCGTATTATTGGTATGGAGAGCCTGAAATTCGCTATTATCTCTACTAACTAAATGATAAAATTAAGAAAATTTTCCAAAGAATAAGGATAAAAAATGGAAAAAGTTTGGTTTCAAAATTATCCAGAAGGTTCACCTACCACGCTGGATACCTCAAAATATGATTCGATTCTCGATATTTTAGATAAAGCAATTCGTGAGCACCCAGACCGTGCTGCCTATATCAACATGGGGCAGGTTTTAACATTTCGTAAATTAGAAGAGCGCAGCCGTGCATTTGCTGCATATCTACAAAATGAATTGAAATTAAAACGTGGCGATCGTGTTGCATTGATGATGCCGAATTTATTGCAATATCCTATTGCGCTGTTCGGTATCTTACGTGCGGGCTTAGTTGTGGTAAATGTGAATCCACTTTATACCCCTCGTGAATTAGAACATCAGTTAGAAGATAGCGGTGCCACGGCGATTGTCGTTGTTTCAAACTTCGCCTCAACCTTAGAAAAAATCGTGTTTAATACTAAAGTGAAACACGTGATTTTGACAAGAATGGGTGATCAGCTTTCTTTTGGTAAGCGTAATTTGGTCAATTTTGTTGTGAAATATGTCAAAAAGTTAGTACCAAAATATAAATTACCGAATGCTGTAACGTTCCGTGAAGTGTTAAGTGTTGGTAAATATCGCCAATATGTCCGCCCTCAAGTGGATCGTAAAGATTTAGCCTTCCTACAATATACAGGTGGTACAACGGGTGTTGCTAAAGGCGCAATGTTGACACATGGTAATATTATTACCAATATTTTCCAAGCGAAGTGGATTGCGGAGCCATTTATTGGCGATCATACCAAGCAACGCATTGCCGTACTGGCTTTACCGCTTTATCATGTTTTTGCCTTAACGGTAAACTGTTTACTCTTCTTAGAGCTTGGCGTTACCGCGCTCTTAATTACGAACCCTCGTGATATTGATGGCTTTGTTAAAGAGCTCAAAAAATACCGCTTTGAAGCGATTACAGGGGTAAATACTTTGTTTAATGCGCTACTTAATAATGAAAATTTCAAAGAAGTAGATTTTTCACGATTAAAACTTTCTGTTGGTGGCGGTATGGCGATCCAACAATCAGTCGCAACGCGTTGGCATGGTTTAACTGGCTGTAACATCATTGAGGGTTATGGCATGACAGAATGTTCACCGCTAATTGCCGCTTGTCCGATTAATGTGGTGAAACACAATGGTACAATCGGTGTACCAGTGCCAAATACCGATATTAAAATTATCAAAGATGATGGCTCGGAAGCACAACTTGGTGAAGCTGGAGAGCTTTGGGTTAAAGGTGAACAAGTCATGCGTGGTTATTGGCAACGGCCTGAAGCGACTGCTGAAGTGCTTCAAGATGGTTGGATGGCAACGGGTGATATCGTCATTATGGACGAGAGCTATAGCCTCCGTATTGTTGACCGCAAAAAAGATATGATCTTAGTTTCAGGCTTTAATGTTTATCCAAATGAAATTGAAGATGTGGTGATGCTAAATTATAAAGTTGCTGAAGTGGTTGCTATTGGTGTACCACATGAAGTGTCGGGAGAAACCATCAAAATCTTTGTTGTGAAGAAAGATGATAGCCTCACGCGTGATGAATTGCGCCAGCATTGCCGACAACATCTGACGGGTTATAAAGTCCCGAAAGATATTGAGTTTCGGGTTGAATTGCCAAAAAGTAATGTAGGCAAAATTTTACGACGCGTACTGCGTGATGAAGAAATAGCAAAACGCTCACAACATTAATTTAATCAGGGATATGTGTTCATATCCCTGTTTAGTCTTTACCTCTATTTGAAAATACATCCTATTACAATGATAAAAGAATGCCAAAATCAACCGCAGTTTACATTAATTCAAAATAATGAAGAGCTCGCTCAGGTTTGTCAGTTAGCGCGTCAGCAAAGTGCGGTCGCTTTAGATACCGAATTTATGCGGGTATCGACCTATTATCCTAAATTAGGATTAATTCAACTTTATGATAGTGAACGAGTTTCATTGATCGATCCTTTATCGATTACTGATTTTTCACCTTTTGTAGAATTATTACATGATCAAGAGGTAACAAAAATTTTGCATGCTTGTAATGAAGATTTATTGGTTTTCTTACAAGAGTTTGATGCACTTCCACAACCTATGATGGATACGCAAATCATGGCGCGTTTCTTAGGTTTTGCTAATTCAGCGGGCTTGGCTAAACTTGTGTTGCATTATTTGGGCGTTGAAATGGATAAAGGGGCAACACGTACAAACTGGCTAAAACGCCCACTTTCTCCCGTACAGCTACAATATGCTGCAGGGGATGTATGGTATCTCTTACCGGTCTATCAAAAAATGCAAATAGAATTAGCGCAATCTCCTTGGTTTCAAGCGGTAATTGATGATTGCCAGCTTGCGATTTCGAAAACCAGTAAATTAGACGATCGCAATCCAGACAAAGCTTATTTGGATATTCCGAATGTTTGGAAATTGAATCCGCTCGAATTAGCGCGTTTACAGCTATTGGCAAAATGGCGACAAGAAACCGCAATGTCACGAAACTTAGCTCTTTCTTATGTGGTGAAATCAGACAACCTTTGGAAAGTAGCCAAAAATAATCCTCGTAATACATTAGAAATGTTAGCGCTTGGATTATCTGAAAATGAAGTGCGTGTACGTGGCAAAAAAATGCTTCAATTATTAGCACAAAGCCGTCGAATTTCACCTTATGATTATCCTACACGTTTAGTGCGTATTGTGGATGATCCTCGTTATAAAAAGGCAATTCGATTGTTACAAGAAAAAGCTTATGAACTTACCCCAAAAGGATTAACCCTCGATATTCTGGCAAGTAAACGGAATTTAGAAGATCTCATTAAATGGGTCTGGTTAAAAAATGAAGATATAACAAAACAGCCTGATTTACTTTTAGGGTGGCGAAGAGAAATTGGCTTGAAGCTGGTTGAATACTTAAAATCTATAGAATAGCCATTAAAAACAATTCTAAAAATAACCGCACTTTGAATCATCAAAAGTGCGGTTATTTTCTTTAGTGTTTTACAACGAAGGCTTTAATTAAGCTTGAGTTGCTTGGATCGCAGTTAATGCGATGGTGTAGACGATATCATCTACTAATGCACCACGAGATAAGTCATTAACCGGTTTACGCATACCTTGAAGCATTGGACCTACTGCCACTAAATCAGCAGAACGTTGAACTGCTTTATAGCCGATGTTACCTGCGTTGATATCAGGGAATACAAAGACGTTTGCTTGACCAGCCACTTTAGAGTTTGGCGCTTTAGAAGCGGCTACATCTTTCATCACTGCCGCATCGTATTGTAATGGACCATCGATTAATAAATCAGGACGTTTTTCTTGTGCAATACGCGTTGCTTCTTTCACTTTCTCTACAGATTGGCCTGAACCAGAAGTACCGGTTGAGTAAGAAAGCATTGCGACTTTTGGATTTAAACCAAATGCTTTTGCCGATTCAGCTGATTGGATTGCGATTTCAGCCAGTTGTTCAGCGGTTGGTTCTGGGTTTACTGCACAGTCACCATACACTAATACTTGGTCTGGTAATAACATGAAGAATACAGACGAGATAATTGAGCTACCTGGTGCTGTTTTGATGATTTGCATCGGTGGACGAATGGTATTTGCCGTGGTGTGAACGGCACCAGAGACTAAACCATCTACTTCGCCCGCTTCTAACATCATCGTACCTAATACAACGGCGTCTTCTAATTGCGCGCGCGCTTGTTCTTCCGTTAAACCTTTAGATTTACGTAATTCAACCAAACGAGCAACGTAGTTTTCGCGTACGTCAGCTGGATTGATGATCGTTACGTCAGCACCTAAAGTCACGCCTTGTTCTGCCGCAACTTTTTTCACGGATTCTGGATCCGCTAATAACACTGATTTTGCAATACCACGTTCAGCACAGATAGCTGCTGCTTTAACAGTACGAGGTTCATCACCTTCTGGTAATACGATGGTTTTACCTGCTTTGCGAGCTAAATCGGTTAATTTGAAACGGAATGCAGCTGGAGAAATACGCGCTTCTCGAGCAAGTGGTGCAGAGATTGCATTCGCTAGTGCTTGACCATCTAAGGTTTTAATTTTGCCTGCTTGCGCACCAAATACACCTAAGATTTCAGCGTTGTTCACACCGCCAAATTCTGAAGCAACAGCTTCGACTAATGTGCCTTCTTCATTGTTTGCCACTAAGATAATTTGTGCATTTAAGGTTTGTGCAATTGCGAAGTTTAAGCTATTTGCAAAAGGCGCTTGAGCTGAAGGTTGAACACCTTTAACAACCACTAAATTTGCATTTAATGCTTGGAAATCAGCCACAATTTTTTCTAATAACACGTCTTTTTGATTATTTGCGATTAATGCTTGAGCGGCTTTTACATCTTCTACTGCATTGAATACGACGGCGCCTGTTGTTTTAGCTACGTCTAATGCTGCTGCTAAATTTGCATCTGCGCTAGTTGGAATAAGAATAACTGCTTTAGTCATTTTGATATACCTTTTAATGAATGAAAAAAACCTGCTGATTTCTCAGCAGGTCTGAAGAAAATTGATTAGCCCGCTAAACGTGCTGTATCTTGTGCAATGACTAATTCTTCGTTAGTTGGAAGAACGATTGCTTTGAATGCAGAATCATCAGCGGTAATTAAGCCCGATTTGCCAAAGCGAGCAGCAAGATTACGTTCTTGGTCTAATTTGATGCCAAATAATTTTAAGTGACCTAACGCTAATTCACGAACGTGAGCTGAGTTTTCACCGATACCACCCGTAAATGCAATCGCATCTAAGTGATCATCACCTAAAACAGCCATATATGCACCGATGTATTTTGCTAAACGGTAGCTGTAAACGTTTAATGCACGTTTTGCTTCTGGTTTAGATGCGTCATCATAGTTATCTTCTGCATAACGACAGTCGCTCGTTACTTCAGTTAAACCTAAAAGACCTGATTTTTTCACTAGGGTCTCTTCGATTTGCTCCATTGACATGCCTAAGTTTTTGTATAGATAGAAAATGATTGCAGGGTCGATGTCACCACAACGTGTACCCATCACTAAACCTTCTAATGGAGTTAAACCCATAGATGTATCGATACATTTACCGTTACGAACCACAGAAACAGAACCCCCATTACCTAAATGACAGATAATTGCGTTTACTTGATCTGCCGGTTTGCCTACGTATTCAGCCACTTCACGAGAAACGAAATAGTGGCTGGTACCGTGGGCACCGTAGCGACGTACGCCATGTTCTTTGTAAAGTGAGTATGGAAGCGCATACAAGAATGCTTCTTCAGGCATGGTTTGGTGGAATGCGGTATCAAATACGACAACGTTCTTATCTTTTAAGTGTGGGAATGTTTTGAATGCTTCACGGATACCAATTAAGTGAGCCGGGTTGTGAAGTGGTGCGAATTGCGCTGCATCTTCAATACCTTTAATCACTTCGTCTGTTACGACAACAGATTGGGTGTATTTCTCACCACCGTGAACGATACGGTGGCCAATAGAGGTGATAGAGTTTTTAAGCTCATCAGTCATAATGTTTGATGCGATGAAGTTAAGAGCTTCAGTGTGCGCAGCTCCAGCACCTAAATCTGCACTACCTTTTTCACCGTTAAGTTTCCATTTGATACGAGCTTCAGGAAGATAAAATGCTTCGGCTAAGCCTGATAATTTTTCGTCACCTGTCGCAGGATCGAGGATTGCAAATTTTAATGAAGAACTACCACAGTTAAGGATGAGAACAAGTTTTGACATAGGAACCCTATTTTTTATTGAAGTTAATAAAAATCCAGTCACAAGAAAGGATCACAAACATAGTATAGAATACACCTTTTGGCGAATAAAATAAAATAACACAAGTGTAAAAATACAATCTTTTCTTAAAAAAGTTGAAAATTTCAACAATTTCTAGTCAGGGATGACAATTAAACCTAAACTAGAGTATTATAAGTGCGGTTATTTTCAAGGATGTTTTTATGTCATCATTTTTTTCAACCTTAAAACAAGGGCAAGTTTATTTGCAAACGTGGCCATTAGAAGCGAAGCTCGGCATGATTTTTCCCGAAAATCGCATTATTAAAGCCACAAAATTTGCACAAAAATTTATGCCTTTTATGGCAGTATTTGCAGTGGTCTGGCAGCAACTTTATGCCAAAGCAGATCTTACTGCATTTTCGATTGCTATTTTGAACGCAATTTGTGCATTAGCGATGCCATTTCAAGGTTTATATTGGTTGGGGAAACGAGCAAAATCACCCTTAGAACCGCAAAGTTCTCAGTGGTTTTATGAGATTAGTGAACGTTTGAGAAAACAACATGAAAGTTTGCCAACCGTGCAAGATAAACCGACATATCAGCACTTGGCTGAAGTATTACGAAAGGCGCAGCGAAAATTAGATAAAGCATTTTGGCAGGAAATCTAGTCAATTGCTTTAAATTTTATTAACGCAAACGTTTTCCTTTTGTGTTTTTTTATGTAAAATACTGCGGTCGCAATGGCGGCCCTTTTTAATTGAGAGATTATTTAATGATTGATTATATTATCATTGGTATTATTGCGTTTTCTGTTATCGTGAGTTTATTACGTGGATTTGTGCGAGAGGTGATGTCTCTTGCGAGTTGGGTCATTGCATTTATTGTTGCTAGCCAATTTTATCCTTATCTCGCTACCTATCTTACTCAAATCGGCTCCGACTATGTACGTAATGGTGCTGCAATCGGTATTTTGTTTGTGTTAACTTTAATTGTGGGTAGTGTTGTTAATTATGTAATTAGCCAATTAGTGAATAAAACAGGATTAACAGGAACTGATCGTGTGCTCGGTGCGGCATTTGGCTTAATTCGTGGTGCTTTAATTGTTGCAGCGATTTTATTTTTCCTAGATACCTTCACAAACTTTGAACAAACCGATTGGTGGAAAGAATCAAAATTGATTCCTCATTTTGGTTTTATTATTGAATGGTTTTTTCAACAACTACAAGCAAGCTCGAGTTTTTTAAACTCTACTTTTAAACAATAAGGTCGTCAATATGTGTGGAATTGTCGGTATCGTTAGCCAAAATGCGGTTAACGAATCCATTTATGCAGCATTAACTTTATTACAACATCGAGGCCAAGATGCAGCGGGGATTGTCACAGTCGATGATGAAAACCGCTTTCGCTTACGTAAGTCAAATGGCCTTGTAAGCGATGTGTTCAGACAAGAACATATGTTACGTTTACAAGGCAATGCTGGGTTAGGACATGTGCGTTATCCAACAGCAGGTAGCTCAAGTGTATCAGAAGCTCAACCTTTCTATGTTAACTCACCTTATGGTTTAACCCTCGTTCACAATGGCAACTTAACCAATTCAGCCGAATTAAAAGATAAATTATTCAAAGACGCCCGCCGCCATGTGAATACTAATTCCGATTCAGAACTTCTTCTTAATATTCTCGCCAATCACCTAGACAGAATTAATAAATACCATCTCGATCCACAAGATATTTTTGATGCAGTTCGTGCCACACATAAAGATATCCGTGGTGCCTATGCATGCTTAGCCATGATTATTGGACATGGTATGGTGGCATTTCGCGATCCTTTTGGTATTCGTCCATTGGTATTAGGTCAGCGTGAAGAAAATGGCTCAGTAGAATATATGTTTGCTTCTGAAAGTGTCGCATTAGATGTGGCAGGTTTTGAATTTGTCCGTGATGTTGCGCCAGGTGAAGCCATTTATGTGACCTTTGATGGCAAACTCTATGCTGAGCAATGTGCCGAAAGTGCGGTCTTAAATCCGTGCATTTTTGAATATGTGTATTTTGCTCGCCCAGATTCGACGATAGATCGTGTATCTGTTTATGCGGCACGTGTTCACATGGGCGAATATTTAGGTAAAAAAATTGCAAAAGAATGGGCTGATGAAGTAGACAACATTGATGTCGTAATTCCTGTACCTGAAACTTCAACTGATATTGCATTACAGATTGCAAAAATTTTAGACAAACCTTATCGTCAAGGCTTTGTTAAAAACCGCTATGTTGGCCGTACGTTTATTATGCCTGGGCAAGCACAACGTATTAGCTCAGTTCGCCGTAAGCTCAATACGATTAAAGCTGAATTTAAAGATAAAAATGTATTGTTGGTTGATGATTCCATTGTTCGTGGAACAACATCAGAACAAATTGTATGTATGGCTCGCGCTGCGGGCGCAAAGAAAATTTACTTTGCTTCAGCTGCTCCAGAAATTCGTTATCCGAATGTGTACGGCATTGATATGCCAACAAAACAAGAGCTTATAGCCTGCGGTCGTAGTGTCGAAGAAATCGCGAAATTGATCGGAGTGGACAAATTGATCTTCCAAGATCTTGAAGCATTAACAGAATCCGTTCGTCAAGAAAACCCGGCAATTCAAGGTTTTGATTGTTCAGTATTTACTGGGGAATATATTACGGGCGATATCACGCCAGAATATCTCGATAACATTGCTTTTCAACGTAACGATTCAGCAAAGAAAAAACGTGAAAAAGATGCGAGTAATCTCGAAATCCATAATGAAGGATAAAACAGTCTAAAAGTATAAAGCACCAAATTCGATGAAGAGTTTGGTGCTTTTTCTTTTTAATTTAAAACGAAGAAAAAAATGACCGCACTTGATATATTTAAAGTGCGGTTATTTTTTTATGTGTTTTAGTCTTTATAAAAATCGTTATAAAGTGTACTTTCAAATTGCACAAGTGGAGCGCGTTTCGTTTTACTTTCTAAATCGCCAGTGGAGTAACCATTGATAAATTGAACGAAAGCCAGTTTTTCACCTTGAGCATTGGTCATAAAACCAGCAAGGTTATAAACGCCTTTTAATGAGCCTGTTTTCGCAATGACATTTTTAACCAATGGTGGATTAATTAAGCTGCCGCGTCCGCTGATGGTGCCATCTACACCTGCAATCGGGAAAGTTTCCATTAAATGCAGTGTATCTTCATTTTTAGCGATGTACTCTAAAACAGACAGCATAGTTTTTGGTGCAACTAAATTGTGACGAGAAAGGCCAGAACCATCTGCTAAAATGCTATTGCCAAATTTAATACCTTGTTTTTGTAATACTGATTTAACCGCCAATGTACCTAATTGGAATGAAGCCGGGCGTTTATAGTAATTGTAGGCTACTGCTCTGAATAGGGCATCGGCAATTTGGTTATCTGATTTTTTCATCATTTTTTTCAATAACTCAGGCAATGGTTTAGATAAATGTTGTGCAAGTTTTTGCCCTTGCTGTGGTTTTTGAGGCTGTTTCACTTTACCTGTAAATTCGATACCAAGACGTTTTAATTGACGTTGAATAATGGCAGCTGCATAGGCATCCGGATCTTGTACTGCAAAACTAAGTCCAAAAGGTTTTGCTTGGCGCGCAATACAGCCTTTAACTTGATAGCGATTATTGTCGTGAACAACGACGTCTAACTGGCAATAACCAGCCTCTTGTTGATCCACAATGTAAACTAGCCCGAAAACTTGAATAGGGAATTGAGCGGGAACATTAATTTTGACGGTTTCACCCACAGGTTGATTTGCATCCAGTTCTGCATAAAAACAGTTATTATCAATATTTGCTGCTGCAGGAGGGGAGTTAAAGCACATGGTGAGATCGTTCCAAATCCAACCTAACCCACGGTCGTGGCTAGCAAAGACAGAAGTATCTAACACAAGATCGCCATTAATCTTCTGAATACCTTGATTTTTTAAATTAGCGAGTAGGGTATAAAGTTGTCCACTGGTGAGATCAGGATCGCCAGTAAATTGCACAACAAGATCACCTTCTAAGGTATTATTCTGAATTTTTCCGTTACTTAAAAGTGAAGTCTCAAACTGGAAGGTATCACCTAATACTAATTTAGCTGCTACAGCGGTAAAGATTTTTTGTGTGCTAGCAGGTAACATAAACGCTGAACCATTATAATCTGCGATAATTTGATCGTTATTGAGGTTTTTAGCAATAATACTGGCAGACGCGCCTTCTGGTAAATAGTGGGTGATAGAGGCCACATCAACTTTAGCCATAGAAGAAAAAGAAAATCCGAATGTGACAAATGCGGCCTTAAGTGCGGTCGAAATAGAAGATTTTTTAGTCATTTTTAGTTCTGTTTTGGTTGCTATTTTTCTCAAGAAGAATAATAATAAGCCTCGAATTCAATAGAGTAAATCATTTTTTATTTTTCATTGACTGCGGCAAAGTTGTAAAACATTGTCGTGGTTTTATTTTGACCAAATTTCAAGGAAAAAGAATGAAGCAAATTCCAATGACTGTACGTGGTGCAGATCTATTACGCGAAGAATTAGATTTCTTAAAAAATGAGCGTCGTCCTGAAATTATTAAGGCGATTGCTGAGGCTCGTGAGCATGGTGACTTAAAAGAAAATGCAGAATATCATGCTGCACGTGAGCAACAAGGTTTTTGTGAGGGACGCATTCAAGAAATTGAAGGGAAACTTGCAAATTGTCAGGTTATTGATGTCACTAAATTGCCTAATAATGGTAAAGTGATTTTTGGTGCGACAGTGGTATTAATGAATACGGATACTGATGAAGAAGTCACTTACCAAATCGTGGGCGATGATGAGGCGGATATTAAATCAGGTTTGATTTCTGTGAATTCACCGATTGCTCGTGGCTTGGTTGGAAAAGAGTTGGATGATACCGTAAATATTACCACACCAGGTGGAACGGTTGAGTTCGAGATTATTGAAGTCAATTACGTCTAAAAAAACATCCCCTCGAATCGAGGGGATAACAATTATTTACGAGGTAGCTGGATTTTACCTTCTTCGCTTGGTCGATAGAGCACCAAAATATGCCCGATTGTTTGAACATTAGATGATTGTGTTTCACGTACAATTGCATCAATGATTAACTGTTTAGTTTCGCGATCTGCACCAGCAATTTTTACTTTGATTAATTCGTGATGATTTAATGCATTATCGATTTCGGCTAATACACCTTCAGTTAAGCCGTTACCGCCAAGCATGACGACAGGGCTAAGGTGATGAGCAAGTCCTTTTAAAAATTGTTTTTGTTTTGTTGATAAGATTATCATAAGGGAATCCTTTAAATAAATGAATATGAGTCATAAAAAGACCGAAAAGAGCGGTCAGAAAAAACGTGGTTTTTCAGCACTTTTTGGTAAGTCTAGTCTTGAATTTGGCAGATTGTACCCAAATATAGACGAAACTACTACAAAAAATAGTACAAAAGATAGATATTATGGGAAAGAAAAAACGTTCGGCGAGTTCTTCTCGTTGGCTAAACGAACATTTTAAAGATCCGTTTGTTCAGAAAGCACATAAACAAAAATTACGCTCACGTGCTTATTTCAAGTTAGATGAGATTCAACAAACGGATAAATTGTTTAAACCGGGAATGACTGTGGTGGATCTCGGTGCCGCACCAGGTGGTTGGTCACAGTATGTTGTGAGCCAAATTGGTGGAAAAGGCAGAGTGATTGCTTGTGATATTTTGGATATGAATCCAATTGTCGGCGTGGATTTCTTGCAAGGCGATTTTCGTGATGAAAATGTGCTGAATGCATTATTAGAACGAGTTGGTGAAGCAAAAGTTGACGTAGTGATGTCTGATATGGCGCCAAATTTTAGTGGTATGCCATCGGTTGATATTCCACGAGCAATGTATTTGGTCGAACTGGCTTTGGATATGTGTAAGCAAGTTTTGGCGAAAAAAGGTAGTTTTGTAGTTAAAGTATTCCAAGGAGAAGGTTTTGATGAGTACCTGCGTGAAATTCGTTCACTGTTTAGTGTGGTAAAAGTGCGTAAGCCTGAAGCTTCTCGCGGGCGTTCTCGCGAAGTTTATATTGTAGCAAGTGGTTATAAAGGCGAATAATTGCTTTGATAGCTTTTCATTGTGTCTGTGATGAGATAGTATTTCATTTTGATTTTAATTAACTTAAGAAAGGTAGGTTAAACCTTGAACGATATGGTCAAAAATCTAGTTCTATGGGTTGTGGTAGCAGTTGTCATGATGACGGCTTACCAAAGTTTTAACTCCAATGGCGTGAGTGACTCAACAGATTACACAACTTTTGTGTATGATGTGAGTAACAGTCAAGTAAAAGAAGCGCGTTTTGATGCGAATGAAATCACTGTAACCAAAAATGACGGTTCTAAATATATGACCGTGATGCCACCGTTGGAAGATAAAAAACTCTTAGATGACTTATTAAATAAAAAAGTCAAAATCGAAGGTACGCCTTTTGAAAAACGCAGTTTATTATCACAAATTTTGATTTCTTGGTTCCCAATGCTATTCCTTGTGGGGGTATGGGTTTTCTTCATGCGACAAATGCAAGGTGGTGGTGGCAAAGCCATGAGCTTTGGTAAAAGCCGCGCGAAAATGCTGAATCAAGACCAAATCAAAGTCACTTTTGCAGATGTCGCAGGTTGTGATGAAGCAAAAGAAGAAGTCGGTGAAGTAGTTGATTTCTTGCGTGAACCGAAAAAATTCCAAAACCTTGGTGGTAAAATTCCAAAAGGGATTTTAATGGTAGGTCCTCCAGGTACAGGTAAAACCTTATTAGCGAAAGCTATTGCGGGTGAAGCAAAAGTGCCTTTCTTTACCATTTCAGGTTCTGACTTTGTGGAGATGTTTGTGGGTGTTGGTGCTTCTCGTGTACGTGATATGTTTGAGCAAGCAAAGAAAAATGCACCATGCTTAATCTTTATTGATGAAATCGATGCGGTAGGCCGCCAACGTGGTGCAGGCTTAGGCGGTGGGCACGATGAGCGTGAACAAACCCTTAACCAGATGTTAGTTGAAATGGATGGTTTCGGTGGTAACGAAGGCGTAATCGTTATTGCCGCAACGAACCGTCCAGATGTACTTGACCCTGCATTAACTCGTCCAGGCCGTTTTGACCGTCAAGTTGTCGTAGGTTTACCTGATGTTAAAGGTCGTGAGCAAATTTTAAAAGTACACATGCGTAAAGTCCCTGTGGCAGATGATGTAGATGCAATGACACTTGCTCGTGGTACACCAGGTTATTCAGGTGCGGATTTAGCGAACTTGGTTAATGAAGCTGCATTATTTGCTGCTCGTAGTAATAAACGCACTGTATCGATGCTTGAGTTTGAAAAAGCCAAAGATAAGATCAATATGGGACCTGAGCGTCGTACCATGATCATGACGGATAAACAAAAAGAATCAACAGCGTACCATGAAGCTGGTCACGCTATTGTTGGTTACTTAGTGCCTGAGCATGATCCTGTACACAAAGTCACGATTATTCCTCGTGGCCGCGCATTAGGTGTGACTTTCTTCTTGCCTGAAGGCGATCAAATTAGTATCAGCCAAAAACAATTAGAAAGTAAGCTTTCAACACTTTATGCAGGACGTTTAGCAGAAGATTTGATTTATGGTGAAGAAAATATTTCTACCGGTGCATCTAACGATATTAAAGTGGCAACCAATATTGCACGTAATATGGTGACCCAATGGGGCTTCTCAGATAAACTCGGTCCGATTCTTTATACCGAAGATGAAGGCGAAGTATTCTTAGGTCGCTCAATGGCGAAAGCAAAACATATGTCTGATGAAACGGCACATGCGATTGATGAAGAAGTACGTGCGATTGTAAATCGTAACTATGCGAGAGCAAGACAGATTTTGATCGACAATATGGATATTCTTCACGCCATGAAAGATGCGTTAGTGAAATATGAAACCATTGAAGAAGAACAAATCAAACAGCTAATGAATCGTGAACCTGTTACACCACCATCTGGTTGGGAAGATAACAAAGACACGAGCTCGAAAGCTAAGCCGCAAGAAGAAACAACTGAAAGTGCGGTTAATCATTCAGAAGATTCTGAAGAGTAAGAATAAAGCCTTCCTAATTAGGAAGGCTTTTTTATTTATAATGTCATTCTTTTCATCACAATATTCCGTTATAATCTAGCCTTTAAAATTTGATTTAAAAATTGACCGCACTTTATGAAACTTTATGCTAATAACAAATGTCTAGATTTATCATTCCCTCAAATTATGGGAATTTTGAATTTCACGCCCGATTCATTTTCAGATAGCGGACAGTTTTTTAGTCTAGACAAGGCATTATTTCAAGTTGAAAAAATGCTCAAAGAAGGTGCAACAATTATTGATATTGGCGGGGAATCAACTCGATCAATGGCAGAAGAAGTGCCTGAAACTGAAGAGTTGCAACGAGTGATACCTCTTGTTGAAGCCGTGCAAAAACGTTTTGATTGTTGGATTTCAGTGGATACCTCTAAAGCAATTGTGATGCAAGAAGCGGCTAAGGTCGGTATGGATTTAATCAATGATATTCGAGCTTTACGTGAACCTGGTGCACTCGAAATAGCAGGACAGTTGAATTTACCGACTTGTATCATGCACATGCAAGGACAACCACGCACCATGCAAACAAATCCACATTATGATGATGTGGTGCAAGATGTTTATCAGTTTTTAGAAGCTCGGACTCAAGCTTGTCTAGAGGCAGGAATTGCCAAAGAAAATATTATTTGGGATACGGGTTTTGGTTTTGGTAAGACCGTGCAGCATAATTATAAACTTTTGCAGCAGTTAGCTCACTTTTGTGAAAGTGGTTATCCCATTTTAGCAGGCCTTTCACGTAAATCGATGATTGGTGCCGTATTAGATAAACCCGTGACTGAACGTGTTGTGGGAAGTGTAGCTGGCGCATTAATTGCTGCACAAAATGGTGCGACTATTTTACGTGTGCATGATGTGGCTGCAATGGCAGATGCTTTGAAAGTATGGCAAGCAACGCAACAAGCGTAAGAATAGATTTTATATGTTGTAGAATAAATGATTTCTGCGACATCAATTATTCAAATTTATTAAGGAATAAATATGGCAAATCGTAAATATTTTGGTACAGATGGCGTACGCGGTAAAGTGGGTACTTATCCAATCACGCCAGATTTCGCATTGAAATTAGGTTGGGCAGCGGGTAAAGTTTTAGCCTCTCAAGGTTCTCGCACGGTATTAATCGGGAAAGATACTCGTATTTCGGGTTATATGTTGGAATCTGCATTAGAAGCGGGTTTAGCGGCAGCTGGTTTATCGGCAGCCTTTACTGGTCCAATGCCAACTCCTGCTATAGCTTATTTAACGCGTACATTCCGTGCTGAAGCAGGGATTGTTATTTCTGCATCACATAATCCTTATTATGATAATGGAATTAAATTCTTTTCTGCGCAAGGAACCAAACTACCCGATCATATTGAGGAGGCTATTGAAGCATTGCTTGAGCAATCAATGGACTGTGTGGAGTCGGCTGATTTAGGTAAAGCAAGCCGTATAAATGATGCGGCAGGACGTTATATTGAATTTTGTAAAAGTACTTTCCCGGCACATCTTGATTTAGAAGGTTATAAAATTGTGGTGGATTGTGCAAATGGTGCAACTTACCATATTGCGCCCAACGTATTAAGAGAATTAGGCGCAGAGGTTATTGAAATAGGTACAGAGCCAAATGGGATTAATATCAATGAAAAATGTGGTGCAACTGATGTAAAAGCGTTACAGGAAAAAGTGCTTGAAACTAAAGCGGATGTTGGTCTCGCTTATGATGGTGATGGTGATCGTATTATGATGGTGGATCACTTAGGTAATAAAGTCGATGGAGACCAAATTCTTTTCATTATTGCTCGTGAAGCTTTACGTTCAGGTCAATTAAAAGGTGGCGTAGTGGGCACATTAATGAGTAATATGAGCTTAGAGATTGCTTTAAAAATGTTAGGTGTACCTTTTGTGCGGGCTAATGTAGGCGACCGTTATGTGTTAGAAAAAATGGTAGAGTATAACTGGACGTTAGGTGGAGAAAATTCTGGACATATTATCATTGCAGATAAGAATACGACGGGTGATGGTATTATTGCGTCTCTAGCAGTCTTAAGTGCAATGGTTAAACATCGTTTATCTTTAAACGAATTAGCTAGTGCGGTGAAATTATTTCCACAAGTTTTAATCAATGTCCATTTTTCTGGTGGGGCTAATCCATTAGAAAGCAAAGCGGTAAAAGTGGTAGCTGCTGATGTGGAAAAACGCTTAGAAGGTAAAGGTCGAATTTTACTGCGTAAGTCTGGTACAGAGCCACTTATTCGCATAATGGTGGAATGTGAAGACGGCGCACTTGCAAAACAATGCGCAGAAGAAATTGCAGAAGCAGTAAAAGCGAATTAATTGAATGGGGGCTTGCCCCCATTTTTGATCATAAAATTTATCTTTTATTATTTTTAGGAAAGCAAAGAGATGAAAGTTTTTATTATGCGACATGGGGAAGCTGAAGTTGTGTCTTCATCAGATGAGACTCGGCGTTTAACCGGCTATGGACGTAAACAATCAATATCACAAGGTCAATGGCTTAAAACACATCTAAATTCAACCGCACTTTCAGTTCAGAAAGTGATTGTCAGTCCTTATGTTCGTGCTCAAGAAACGTTTGAGCTCGTCAATTTAGCGTTAGACAATATTCTTAATGATGTTGAAACTTGGAGTGGAGTTACACCTTACGGGAATGCGACGCTGGTAGCAGATTATTTATCTGTTTTACAGAAACAAGGTGTTGAAAGTGTTTTGCTCGTTTCTCATTTACCTTTAGTAGGGAGCATTGTTTCTGAGCTTTATGGCAAGCGAAATCCAATCAGTTTTTACCCTTCAACGATTGTTCAAATTGACTGGAATGGTGAAAAAGGTATTATTGAAGCCTGCAATTCTTATAAAGAACATGATTAAAAGTGATTAAAGAGAGCAGGGTAAATAAGTTTTATTTGATTCGCTTTTTAATAAATGCAAAAAATTCAATTACTAGAGATGTGTTTTTTGGGTGTATTCTTTTTTCTTTTTTGATAGACTGGAGGGGAGCTATATTTGAATAGCTTTATATTAACCACTATAATCATGCTAGGAGAGTAGTTATGAATAATAAAATTGAAGATACGGTAACTGAAGTAAAAGAGACGACAGTTAATGCTGCGACACAAGTTAAAGATGTATTAGTTGCAGCAGCTAACTATGTTAAAGATACTGTAACAAATAACGCATCAGAAGCAAAAGAAGCAGTGGAAGATAAAGCTGCTGAAGTGAAAGATGCGGCTGAAGATAAAGCATCAGAAGTAAAAAAAGCAGCTTCAGAGGCAAAGGATGAAGCGACAGATAAAGTAGCAGAGCTAAAAGATGCAGCTGAAGACAAAGTAT
>OBUR01000251.1_pt1 | contig 19718 bp, 18 predicted proteins | sample 1475951 | NCBI WGS metagenome assembly OBUR01 (sample SAMEA2579957, study PRJEB22360) | human gut metagenome
TTTTGATGATTATGCGCTTCACCATTATTATTCAAATTAACCCCTCCTAATAAAATGTTATAGTAAAACTACTTATACTATAACATATACCCCCACGGGGTATAAATAGTTTCGATTTATCTCTTTTTATAGATTTGTTTATATCATTCCGAAAATGATGTCTCCACGTCCTACATTAGACCTTGTCATCGATGTTTAAAACAAGGTTTTAATTAAACGATCTCATCTGAACTATCGCATGACAATACACTCTGACCAAGGTTAGCATTAGCAACACAAATCATATATTAATTAATATTCTTAAAGAAAATAACACATTTCAAAGTAGGTCTAGAAAAGCAAATTGTTTAGATCATTATTTAAAGAAGCCAGTAAATGAATTTATAAAAAACTCATTTACTGGCTATTTTGCTAGGAATTATGTCCCAGCCTCGTCTTGCTTTATTGATACCCTACTCTATTCACTAATGATTTGTCCTTTAATGACATATCCATTTCTATTAACATAAAATCTTACATCTTTATTTCCAATTTTATACGTATATTCTTTGCCCCATGCTGATGTAGATGTAGACTTTGGTTCACCGTAATGATTCAATAATTCTTTTTCGCTCACTGACTTACCGTCTAATGAGAAGAAAACACCATTCGCTTTATGATTAGAAACCCCGTAATATGTTTGATCATATACATCTTTATCATTTTTAGCTGATTCGTTTTGAGTAATCTTGTAACCATTAATCTTGAAGTTATCAGCTTTTAAAGATGTTTTAAAATTCTTATCTAGAATAAAGTTACTTTGATGTGCTGTGTAACCACTATAATTATAATAAGGTTTCACAGATTCTTGCGCATGTGCTTGAGTGACATTAAATAATTCGGGCGTTACGGAAAAGCCCAAAATTAAACTACTAGCTAAAATAAATTTAGAAACTTTTTTCATAAAAACCCTCCTCATATTTGTCTTACAGGCCATATTATTACATTAATGTTACAATATTTCGATAACATTACATAAATAAATTTAATTTTACCAATTATCGCACTTTTACATTTACTTGTGCCATATAAAGAGAAATAAATAAAGTTTTTTAAATTTATTAATTACAATACTTTAAATAGCCCAGAAATGCATGAGGTCATGTATCCATTCAATGCTAAAGAGAGGCAGAAGTGTCTTTTTAAATAAAGAAATATTAGCTATAGACCATGAATCAATACAATCAGATTAGTGCACAATTGCTTGAAATCACAACATTTTTTATCATTTATAAAAGGTTTAATACGTCATTTCACAGCCAACGAAAATGAAGAAATTATTGATAAGATATTTCAGAGTCTTATCAATGATGGTAGGATCTCAACTACTTTAATTACTAATACATCATTTCTACGTTTATTGCACAATTCTAATAATTTTTATAAAAAAAGAGCGAAAAACACTTTATTTCCGCTCTTATCAATATCATTAAATTTTTCTTTACTAATCTATTCAAATTTTGCATTAATAAATTTAACTGAAACTGCACCTAAAAGCATCATGATTCCTGCAAGCAGTAGCATCGCAGGCATTGAACTTCCCAATAATGGATACAGTCCAAAACTGACTATAGACGCTACAATTTGTGGTAGACAAATACTTGTATTAAATAAACCTAAATATGCCCCTGAATTTTCTCCATCGATTGCCTCAGTTAATAATGTAAATGGTTGTGTATTCATCGTTAAATTATTAATACCAATCAATACAAAAGAAAAAATGAGTAACCATTGATTATGGATAAAGAATATTGAAATAAGACCTATTCCACCGAAAACCAATCCAAAGCTATACCAAAATTTTCTTTGGGATGGTTTAGATCTTGCAATGACAAAACCAAAAATAACTGAGCTCAAAAATTGTATACAGTATAATACGCCGTACCAATTTCCCGCTGCTTGATATCCGGCTGAAGAAGGGTCTGTCACATTCCAAACATTCTTTGCTATTGCACCTGTTGAATATGTCCAAAGATACATCAATGCAAACCAGTTAAAAAATTGAACTACGCTAATTTGCCAAAATTGTTTAGGGGCTTTTTTTAATAACTGTAATAAGTTTAATTTATTATTTCTATTGTTCTCATTGATTCCATGATAATAATTATACGTTTTAGGCTCATATTCTCTAACGGAGATAACTGTCCATATAGAAGCAATTAATAATACTGCTGCTGCAATATAATAAGCTAATTTTACAGTCATTGGTACTTCACCTTTAGGTGCTACATTACTTATTCCCAACATTGTTAATAAAAATGGTAATACTGTAGCAATAATACCACCTAAATTTGAAAAAATTTGTTGCCAAGACCATGCCATATCTCTTTGTTTTTCGTTTACCATATCGCCAATAATCATTTTGTATGGTTGCATACATGCATTTGAAGTCAAATCCATAAGTAAAGTCATAACCGCACCAAAGGATAAAGCCATGAGTGAAGCATATCCAAATCCAAATGAGCCTGCATTAGGTAATAAGACTAATACGATTGCTCCAATCGGACCAGCTATTAACAGATACGGCATACGACGTCCAAATCTGGTCCAAGTTCTGTCAGAGTAGTATCCAATAAGGGGTTGAACAATCATTCCTACTAAAGGTGGCAAAATAAAAAACCATCCTAAATTATTAGGATTAGCTCCTAACGTTTGGAATATTCTCCCCATCATTGCTGATTGAAGTGCAAAAGCCATATTTACACCAAAGAAACCAAAAGTAATTGAAAAAATAACTGCTTTTTTTAAATAAGGTAGTGTAATATCTTGTTCTAACTTGTTTTCCTTATGTATTCTATCTGTATCATTCATTTCTATCTCTCCCATTTATTACTCGATATAGTTAATTAATTCACTGATTAACTACCTATAGCAAACAACAATTCGTTGGAACCGTTTTCAATAATAATTTTAACACTTCACAATTTTTAAGCAAGCTTTAATACCTTTTTTGAATAAATTTTATTTTTAAACTTGAATTTATCGACATCAATATTTTAAAGCAATCAAAGATGAAGAGATTCTTGAGTAAGCTATTTCAGTGTTTTTTAAAGAGTGATACAGATACGACTTTTTTCAAGATATCATTAATCATTACTTATCCAAATGAAATGATATAGTATTGTTGAGAAATGTTTGGTATACGTGAGTTTAAATTCAAATAATAAAAAATCACCTGGAACAAAGCGTAATATTGCTGTAGTTGTTATGATAATTGCTATAATCATTTCACTGTCTGAACCATGTTGCGTACAAACCTAGAAGTCTTAATTGAAAGAAATAACCTATATCGACTTAATTGAACAACAATCACTGAGCCTTGACCGAGCGGTGGAGAATGGACAATTGAAGAATAGACAAAATAGACTGAGTAGACAGTGGACGATTAGTGGATATATTCTTGCTTAAAGAAGTTGGGAAAAGGATTATAAAAAGGACTAAGCGACTCATTACGGTCACTTAGTCCTTTTAGTAGTTAATAACCAAGGGTAGCAATAAATGATTAAAAACTAATAATTACTTTAACTTTTTGTTTTCAATAATCTTTAAATGGCTTTATATATTCTCAAAATTATTTTGCTAATTTAAAAAATACCAAATTCAATCACAATAATAATTGTGATGTGGTAGGAATCAAGATATCAACTCTAGATGTCTATAAGATTCAGATGTGTTTATACTTTTAAATCTTAGCAATAAATACAAACTTTATTTTTTAGAATTAATAAACTTTGTTAGACAGGAATATTGAAACTTACTTTTGCATGCTTATTCTCATTTTCTAAAATAAGTTCACTATTATATTGTTGAAGCACAATATTAGCAAAATACAGACCAATACCAGACCCATTTGATTCTTTACCTTTTGTCCCCCATTCTTTGGCAGAATTCAGTTCATCTTCAGTAAATATTCTACCATCATTGGTTATGGTGAAGTTTAGTAAATGGTCGTTTATAACTTCAAACTTTATAGATATTTGTTTTTCAGCATATTTCAAGGCGTTATTAATTAGATTATCGATGACGTGGTATAAAACTTGATTGTTAATGCTTAAGGTATGATAAGGGAAATCATGATCAACATCAATAATCAGTTCTCTCTCCTTTAATATGTATTGTTGATTATAGCTCTCTTTAATGATTTTTATTACCTTATCAACATGAATTGTATCTGAATGGTTTGGCAATAGGTTGATGTTCTTAATATGTATTTGTAATTGATTATTTATTCTATCAATAGATTGTAACGCAATGTCTGCTTCTTTGTTTATTTTGAAATGTATTTCCTCCTGAGACAGATTAGAACGATTAATCTTTCTTAATAATTCAATATGACCTTGAAGGACAGTTAACGGTGTTTTTAAATCATGTTCTAAAATTTCGAGTTTTCTTTTAAAATTATTTTGAATAGATAATTGATCTTTAATACTATTAGCAAGATAAGTATGTATATGCTCAACTTCTTGAATCACTTTATTAAATTCTGAAATACTCATTTTCTTATATTCAACATCAGTGTGGTTATTTTTTAATCCCTGAATCGTATCATTAAGATAATTAATACTAGTTGTAATGTACTTTTTATAAAAAAACTGTGTGAACACGTAAATGATTAACAAAGGAGTCATAATACTGATACATGCGCTAGTAAAAGAGAAAATGTAATGCGGTTGTTTCCAAAAATTAGTGTATAAAGACTTTCCAAAATTTGAAAATTCTAATACATTAAGCAAAATTTGTAGTAAAAATACTAATCCAACACTGACAACTATAATTGCTATGATAAGACGTGTCATTTTTCTTTTTAAACTTTCTACTCTAGCCATTTATATCCAACTCCCCACTTTGTATCGATGTATTCAAAACGACTATAACAACTTAACTTTTTTCTTATTTTACGTATATGTTCAGCCACAACTTGAGTATTTCCTGTCTTATTTAAATTAATCGAATCATATATCTGTTCTTTACTAAAATAATATTGAGGATTTAAAGATAGTAATTTTATAATTTCAAATTCTTTTTTTGTAATATCTATCGTCATGTTATTTACATCAATTCTATATGTATCATAATAAATGATTAATTCTTTAGTTTTTTTTATGTTGGGAGACAAACTTTGAGAATGACTTTGATTGAGTACATTTTTAATTCGAATTATAAGTTCTTCCATATAGAAAGGCTTAGGTAAGTAATCCTTTGCACCAAGCGAGAAACATTTCAGTCTAGTATCAAGATTATCTTTAGCAGTAAGAAAAATAATAGGTATATTACTCTCTTTAAGTGATTGAGCAACTTCAAACCCATCTATATACGGCATTTTAATATCTAAAATGATTAAATCAATTTTGTCATCGATTTGCTTTAAAACGTCACGTCCATTATAAGCGACAATAGTGTTAAAACCTTCTAAGTATAAACTTTCTTCTATAAATGACACAATTTTTTCTTCATCGTCGACAATCATTATGTTATACATCACAAATCACCTAAGCTTGTTTTTATAGTATTCATGTTACGCTAGAAATTATAAATGACAATGCTTGATTCCAAAACGTATTAATTTTGTACTTTTTTGATAATAGTGTAACTAAGAATTAATAATACAATTCCTAATAAAAATTGAAATATTTTTATATAAAATGGAAAGTTAAAGGTTTCTGAGAATAAATACATAAAGCCTAGATTTCTAAATCCTAAGCAGAATAAGAAATATACAAGTCCAAACATTAAGCCATTTAATGTATTACCACTAAGAATACTTGTTAATAAACATATTGATCCTATAAATAAAGTACTGGTTAAAGCAATAAACATATCTCTCAAAACAATGATATTTGAGTTAAATAAATAAAATATAAATAAATTGATTGTAATTAAGAACAGTATATAGATGATTGTTATAACTAATCTAAGCATAAATACGAATTGGTAGTCATGACACTTTGCACTAATAGTTAACTTAGACTTCTTGTTTTGATCTACAGAATAGATAGCAGTAAATAACAATATGCCTAGTATAGTAAATATTAACTCAATGTATTGTGTAACTCTCTCATGATTAAGATTAGATACACCAAAAATAAACATTCCACCAAATAATAGAATTAAAATTCCCATGTAAAGTTTGACTAAATTAGTTTTGATATCTATTAGTAAAAATTTTGCCATTAAAACCTACCCCTCTTCTTTTCAGGTCAAATATATATGTACTAAGTAGAATTAAAAGTAAACCTAAGCCAAAGTATGTAAATCTATTAGCTAAAATTTGATTGAAGTGATTATAGAAAAAAACTGCGTTAAATAAAGTATTATGTCTAGGAATCAATAGAGAACCATAGCACCCCTCAATGGCACGAGAACCTATATTTAAATTGATAAACCAAATTACTATTTGTATCATTACACCTAAATAAGAATTCAATATAATTGTGACAAACAATCCCATCGCGATAGTAAATATTAAAGTGGGTAATGTCCACAAGATTAAAATTTTATAAAAAATAAATAAAGAAAATATCGATATTTGATGTATCATCGATAAACAAGTAACAAAATATATTGAGACTAATAATACTGGTAAATATGCCAAAACAAGAATAGTAAATACACGTGTAGAAATTAATTGGTATGATGATATAGATTTAGAATGAATCGTTTTAATGGCATTACTTTTTTTGTCTTGAAGAATCATTTGAGCTCCCAAAAAGAATGGAAGTATTCCTATCACTACCCCCATAATATCTGAAAAATATCTACTATATGCTCCATAATAGTACTCTTTATTTTTTATAATATTCTTCTCTTTAACATACTTGCTCTTACTCATATTCTTAATTCCAAATAATGAGATATTATTTTTAGAATATTGAGATCCCCATCCAACAACATGTGATACGCTATTAGAATAATTTTTAAACTGATGAAAATTATTCGTTTTTTCCATTTTTGATATTAGTTTCTTTATTTTAGAAATTTGTTGGTCATTTAACTTTTTTTGCTTTAAAAATCCAAATTGATACGTTTTAAAGTTATTTTGATGTACTTCGTTCTTTAATTCTTTAATTTCATTTGACATTATTATGTTTTTATCAGTAGAATACATAGTCATATTTTGAGGTTGATATACATCTGAATTAATAGGATGTTTGAGGACTTGTTGACAATTCAATACCGTGAATATAATAATCAATAAACAATAAAATAGAAATGTCTTACTAAACATTAAATGTTTAAATTCCATTATAAATAGACGCATGATTCAAACCTCCTTGTTGTTTCTTTAAAAAATACATATAAGCATCTTCAAAATCAGCTTTAACTTTTTTAGCGTTTGCAACTTTTGTTTCAGAAATAAACCTAACTTTTAATTTATTTTCAATTTCTTGAGTTTTAGTAATAAATAAGTCATTTTCTCTGAATGATTCCAACTCCGATGGGGATAGATTGATTTCATAAATATGATCATCACTTTGTTGTATCAACGATGGTATGTCACCTTTATATACAAGACTTCCTTTATCTAGAATAGCAATCCTATTACAAGTTGATTCAATGTCGCTCACAATGTGAGTTGATATAATCACAATTTTGTTTTCAGCTAAATCAGATAGTAAATTGCGTATCCTTACTCTTTCTTCTGGATCTAATCCCGCCGTTGGTTCATCGACAATAATTACTTTGGGGTCATGTAAAATGGCTTGCGCTATACCTAATCTTTTTTTCATTCCACCAGATAAACTTTTAACCTTTTTATTTTTATAATCAATTAGATTAACCTTACGAAGAATTAAATCTACATATTTATCGAAATCCGTTTGATTTATTTTAGATAAAAAACCTAAATAGTATAAAACTTCCGAGACTTTCATATTAGGATAAAAATCAAAATCTTGAGGTAAGTAACCAATCATTTGTCTAATCTTTTGTGAATTCTTAATTTCAATACCATTAATTGTTACTGTTCCCTTACTTGGTTGAAGAATTGTTGCAATAATATTCATTAATGTAGATTTACCAGATCCATTTCTTCCTAAAATACCAAACATACCATTGGGAATTACTAAATCCAATGAATTAAGCGCATCTTTCTTTCCATCATATGATTTACTCAAACCTTTGATAACTATTTTATTCATCCAAAATTAGCCTCCTTTTATATCAACATATCAAAAAGAAATCAATAATATATCAATTTTAGGAAATTCACAAAGTATACAATTATGAAGGTTTGGTCAATATTAATTAAATTGATAGAAAATTGATAAAGTAATGATAACTTGATATCGAGGTGATTAGATGTATATCAAAAATACAAATGTACATGAAGTTTACTTTAAAAATAAAGTTTTACTAGTCAACTTAAACAATGGACAATGGGTAAGAACAAGTAGAAAATATTTTGAAGTTTTAAACAAATTGGTTGAATCTAATTAAATTGGAGATTTTATGAAGTATAAATATGTAAGTAATGTGATAGATAACTTAAAGCGGCTTTTTAACGAATTGCTTGAAATACGATACTACGTAGATGAAGAAAAAACTTATAAAGAAAATAATTTAAGTGTGTCTTTTACTCTTACAAATAAATGCAATCTTTCTTGTAGTCATTGTGCTCTATCTGCTTCTCCTTTATCACAAGATATTTTAAGTACAAATGATGTTAAATATGCAATTGATAAGATTATTGACGTCAACCCGAATACGCTTATTCTAACTGGCGGAGAACCCTTTATTAGAAAAGATATATTAGAAATTATTTCCTATATAAGAACTAACTTTAAGAATAAGTTGGTGATTATGACTAACGGTATGTTAATCAGAAAAAAATTCATTCCATTTTAAAAAAAGAATCGTATACGTCAATAAGTGCGAAATGGCATCCTTACGTGTGCACATGGCGTCGTAGAAGTTAAATTATAATGAAAATATTGATGGTATGGATAAGGAATTAATTATCCCCCCTCCGAGAATCGGATATCAAATGCAATATTTAGGGTGATGATGGAAATAAAGTTGTTGACATAAAAAATAGAACTCATGAGCGTATTAATCTCATCAGTTCTATTTTTTATGAGTATGGATGATAATATTTTGAGCTTTTCTTACTCGCTTGGCGTGTATTCAACACTGTCAGTAAAATAAATATTTTCTCCTTTTTTCTCTACAAAAGTAAATTCAATATTTTTAGAACCTGTGGATGAACCTTTTAAATCACCTGTACCTTTTAATAACAACTTAGGGGCTTGTTCGGTTGGAATATCATATCTTTTTCTTATTTGTTTTACATTATAATCATTATTACTGAGTTGATATTTAGCTGAATAATTAGGCGCATTAGGATTATAAGATACCTCACCGTCTTTATAATCTTTTAAATCTTTAAAATTGCCATATTGTGAGAAAAACTTAAAGTTTTCTATTTCTTTTTTTATTTTTTCATCTTTTATTTGTTTAGATGGAATGAATTTATTATCAATCAATTTGACTGGATATTCTTTCTTTCGAGTCTGAAATCCTATATCACTTTTTTCTTTTACTTCAGTTATCATGAACTTACCTTTGGACGTTCTTGTATTTCGATTCATAAATAAAACCATTCGTCTAGTTTTTAAACCTTCCCCCTTTTGTTGAATATTAATACTAGAAGTTATTACCCATGTTCCTTTGTCATTTTTATTAAATTCTTCATCTCGATACCCCTCTTTATCGTATAGATCTTCTAAGTTTTTAATAGGATACATACTTAACTTTTTATTAAAACTTTTTTTGATTTCCGTTTCTTTGCTATCGTCTTTATTTATAAATCCACATCCACCAATAAAAATCGTTATTAATAAAAAACTGATGCATAAAAGTAACTTTTTAGAATGTTTCACATTTTCACATCTCTCTGTTTTTGAATTCTTTTCTAAAATCATGGTATCTTCATATAAATATTGAGTTATAATACAAATTTCTCTTTTATATTACCAAACAATAAACACCCATTCATTTTAAATTATTTTTGTATATAATTGTTATGGTTATATAGTATAAAAACCACATAGTCATATTTATGTATAACTGCGTGGTTCATCAATTATTTTTACTTATTATACGCTTCCCCTTATCAATGATATTGCTAAAAATTCCCTAAACATAATTCTACTTTTTTAATAATCGCTAATGCTCATATTTAACAACTTATTTAAATGGTACATTCTCACTTATCATACTCTCACCTATATAAGTAATAAGGTTCTGTTGCAAAGTAAAAAAATATAGCTAACCACTAATTTATCATGTCAGTGTTCGCTTAACTTGCTAGCATGATGCTAATTTCGTGGCATGACGAAAATCCGTAGATCTGAAGAGACCTGCGGTTCTTTTTATATAGAGCATAAATACATTCAATACCTTTTAAAGTATTCTTTGCCGTATTGATACTTTGATATCTTGTCTTTCTTACTTTAATATGACGGTGATCTTGCTCAATGAGGTTATTCAGATATTTCGATGTACAATGACAGTCAGGTTTAAGTTTAAAAGCTTTAATTACTTTAGCCATTGCTACCTTCGTTGAAGGTGCCTGATCTGTAACTACCTTTTGAGGTTTACCAAATTGTTTAATGAGACGTTTGATAAACGCATATGCTGAATGATTATCTCGTTGCTTACGCAACCAAATATCTAATGTATGTCCCTCTGCATCAATGGCACGATATAAATAGCTCCATTTTCCTTTTATTTTGATGTACGTCTCATCAATACGCCATTTGTAATTAGCTTTTTTATGCTTTTTCTTCCAAATTTGATATAAAATTGGGGCATATTCTTGAACCCAACGGTAGACCGTTAAATGATGAACGTTTACACCACGTTCCCTTAATATTTCAGATATATCACGATAACTCAATGCATATCTTAGATAGTAGCCAACGGCTACAGTGATAACATCCTTGTTAAATTGTTTATATCTGAAATAGTTCATACAGAAGACTCCTTTTGGTTAAGATTATACTATAAATTCAACTTTGCAACAGAACCTCTTAATCTTATTGGATACAATAACTAACTTAAACACATTATCTACAAGTAAAAACTTGTAAAAAGAACATGTGTTCTTAATTAGTGTATAATTAGTTTAAATTGATTATGGGGTGATGTAATGAATGAGAGTAATCAAATTATATTCGATCATATAACAAAGGCTATTGAAAATATGAAAAATAAAGGCTGGGAAACAAGGTATGGGCAAGAAACTTTAATGTATGATGTATTTGATGCTTATGATTCAAGAGAAAATTTAATAGTAGAAGCGCAAGTAGGTATAGGAAAATCATTTGGATATTTAATTCCTGGTATATTGATTTCAAAAAGTACTAAAAAACCTTTAATTGTAACGACTTCCTCAATTCAATTAACTGAGCAACTAGTCAATGATATACAGCAAGTTGAAGAAATTTTACATATATCTGTTGATTGTATAGTAGGTAAAGGTGTAACTAACTATCCTTGTTTTAAAGAAATTCATCGTAAAAATTTAAGTAAATTAAATTTAATGGAGGCTTTAGATATAGCAAATAATGGTTTAACAAAACAAACTGTACGTGAGACTAATTTAAAATGGAATCAAATATCTACCAATAATTGTATTATGAGTAAATGTCACTATAAAAATGAATGCGCTTATTTTAAAATGAGAAATAAGTTAAAAGAGGGAAATAGATATATTAGACTCAATGAATATAAGCCGAAAGTCATAATCGTTAATCAAGATATGTTAATGATGAATTTTAAAAAGTTAACCTTTGGAAAAGAGAGTTTAATCTATGATGATCCTTGTATGCTAATCGTAGATGAAGTTCACAACTTAGAAGAGAAACAACGTGCTAACATGACTAAAACTATTAACTCTAAAACTATGATAAATAAAATAAAAGAAGGCGCAAACCGAGTTGGTAGTAGATCTCGGTATTTAAAAAATATAAAAATGATTGAAGATTGGTTTAATCTTCAAAAGGATAGTGCCAAAAGTGAGATATACAAAAATGGTAATTGTTTATCTACTGGACGAGTTGATATAAAACCTGTTAGTCATCATCAAATGGCCAAATTAATTAGTATGACAAAGGAAATAGTTGAAGAATTCGATGTTAATAATATTGTTGTATTTAAACAATCTTCGTTAGTTAGTAATGAACAATTAGAAATAGCTAATAATCTGTTAACATTATTTAAAAATCTTCAAAATAACAGCGACAAATATATATTTTGGACTGAAATAACTAAGCAAGACCAAATTGATATTTCATTTTGTCCCAATAATATTGCTGAAACACTTAGAAAAACAGTTTTTAGTACAAGTTACCCAGTTGTATGTCTTTCTGCAACAATTACTAATAAAACTAATAATGAAAATAGCTATGAGTACATTAAAGAAATAATTGGTTTTAAAGGCTATGAGGAAGATATTAAGTATAATGATTTTCCGTACAAGGAAAGCAGGCTCTACATACCTCCAAACTTACCAAAATTTGATAAACGTGATGTTAAATATTATGAAGAAATAGGTAAACATATTTTTGAATTGGCAAGCCAAAATAAGGGAGGCACTTTGATATTGTTTACTGCTAAAGATGACATTGACGGTGTATATAATGATTTATCAAAAAGGAAATTTAATAAAACTATCTATGTAGATGATGGTAGTAAAAGTCAAAATGAAATTATTGAATCATTTAAAAAAACTAAAGGTGTAATATTGGGTACGGGAGTATTTTGGGAAGGAATAGACTTAAAAAATGAATTATTAACATTATTAGTTATTGTCAGATTACCTTTTCCTACGATTGATCCAATTACAAAATTACTAAATTAAATGATAGTAATGAAGCAGTTATAGTTCCTGAAATGATAATTAAACTGAAACAAGGTGTAGGAAGATTAGTAAGAACAAAGCAGGATAAAGGTTTATTAGTGTTATTAGATTCAAGAATGAATAAACCCATTTATAAGCATAAAGAAGCAGTATTAGATGCATTACCAATTAAAAATATGATTCATAAAGATGAAGTCAAAGATTTCCTTAATAACATTTAAAGTAAGTAGTAATAGTTATCCAATATTTTCTAGTTGATTCTCTTATAATATGTCCAATTAAGTGTAGACGATTCAAGATGATATTGAGGGAAGGATGAGAATGTGTCTTTTAGGTAGCTCATTTGATGATAACCTTAAACATAATATTTACTTTCATCCTGCTGAAAAAAGAGGTTACAGTTTCAAGCCGATAGAATACATTGGGCTATATAAAGACAAAGCAATAAAAGCTATCGGAAAAGTAGACAAAGTAATAGTGACGGAAATAAATGAGAGCTCATTATCCTTGAAGACAGTTTATCCTGTAGGTACTGAGTTATCGATTGATGAGTATGAAATAGTTAAAAATAAAATAATGGTGCTTGGGAAAGAAAAGTGGACTAATCTATTGAACGAACCCCATTATTATTACTTAATTGAAGATTTTATAGAGACAGACTACAAGAAAACATCTAAAGGTGGATCGATGGGAGTTAAGTATTTTAATGTGAATGAAATTTTGAATAGGGATTGCTTAACCACCGAACAAATCGCTAAAGAATTATGTAATAAAGATTGGGAATGATAAATAGTGAATGAAGCTATAATGCAATAATGTATGTATAACATAATCAAGTAATGAAATTAATGATAAGGGAGTATGGAGTAAAGAATTGAATTAGTTTGCATGGTCTATGTATATTAAAGGTGTTGAAGGAGATACACCGAAGTATGCAGTACCAATTCTTGAAACAGACTTTAGTGATTTACCATCTACACATACGACAGTCGGATCACTTGATCGGTTTCGAGATAAGACAATGAGCATTAACAGAAGCGGGAGTAACTGTTGAATTCCATTTATATCCAGTTAGATACTAGAGTTTGAAGTGATAAATCTTGATTCGGATGCTGAAATAAGTAAAAGAGCAGTTACTGAATATAATATAAGTATAAGTATGCCACTAGATATTTTAAGGGGTATTTATTCACTTTTATAAAATCATCTGCTAAGATAGTGTGGAAGATTTTTATAGGAGCTGATTATAATGCGACATATAAATATGTCATACATCATACGCTATAGTACTCTAACTCAAAGATAAGAAGTACTTAGTTATGAATAGCATTCATTTCACAAAGTACTTCAACAAAAATGGAGGAATATGAAATGAATAAAATAGAAGTGTATAAGTTTGTTAAAGTAAAGCAGTTAGTATATCAATTGATTAAGTTATATCGTACAAACGATATGAATTCCCATAAAACACAAAAAGATTTTTTACTAAATGAAATTAATGATATCTTTAAAGAAAAAGATATTGATATCTCGGACTTTATTACATCGATTGACGATGTAAAATTAACTAAGAAAAAAGCAGAACATCTTTTAAATGAATTAAAAGTGTACATCCAAGATTTTGAAATACCTTCATCAAGTCAACTGGAGAAAATTTTTCGTAAAGTAAAAAAATTAAAGAGACCAGATATAAATTTAATTGATACAAAAGAAATTTCATATTTAGGATGGAATGATAATTCTTCTAACCGAAAATATATCGTTTATAAAAATTTAGATGATAAATTCGAAGGTATATATGGCGAAATTTCACCAAATAAAGTAAAAGGATTCTGTAAAATTTGTAATCAGGAATCTGATACATCACTCTTTCTCAATAAAACTAAACATAATAAGAGTAGTGGAACATATACTAAAAAAGGAGATTACATTTGTTATGACAGTTTTAAATGTAATCAGAACCTAGATGATATAAATAATCTTTACGAATTTATTGTTAAAATAAAATAGATCCAAACAGCCCTGATCTTTAGAACTAATGATCAGGGTTGTTATATTTTGTACCTCACTCTTAATCGATACGCTGAGCCTTATAATAAATAAAGCTAAGATTGGTTAGTGTGTAACTTTATGCAATTTGAAAAGATATAATGAAATAAGAGAGTTTTGGTGATGATATTAATATTTAAATAGATCTATAGACAATTAATCGCTGTTGATTTTTAACAAATCAATTCAATTTAGTTATGTTTTGTGATGGCATACTAATTAAAAAAAGAAGAACTAGGTTTTGTGCCCTAGTTCTTCTTTTTATTTAATTGTTATTCCTATTTCTTAATAAGCGTAATGAATTAAGTATGACAAGTATCGCAGCGCCTGTATCACTTAATACTGCCAACCAAAGTGTTAATAGCCCAGGAAATACAAGAATGAATGCAATCAATTTTATGATGATAGAAAAATATATGTTTTGCTTAATGATATTTTTAGCTTTTTTACTTATAGAAATCGTACGTGTTAATTGATTTATATCATCTGACATAAGTACGACATCAGCTGTTTCCATTGCTGTATCTGAACCAATACCTCCCATTGCAATACCTACGTCACTTTGTGCTAAAGCAGGGGCATCATTTATGCCGTCTCCAATCATAGCGACACGATATCCTTTATTTTGCAAATCTTTTATTGCAGCTAATTTGTCACCAGGCATTAATTCAGCATAAACTTCTTTAATACCTGAAAGTTGTGCGATTTTTTGGGCAGTACCTTTATTATCTCCTGTTAGCATTATAGTGTTTTTAATGTGAGTACCATTTAATTGTTGTATTATTTGCTTGATATTTGAACGTAATGGGTCTGCAATAGTAATCAAGCCATGAATCATGCTAGAAGATGCAATAATGATGACGGTAAAACCTTCTTGCTCATATTTGTTTATTTCTTCTTTATAGTTGTTAATTTTTTTGTTAATAGACTCAATTAATTTTACGTTACCAGCATAAACGTAACTTTCATTTATTTTACCTTTGATGCCTTGACCAACGATATTTTCAAAATCAGTTACATAAGCTTTTTTAACATTTAATTGCATTGCGTAATCTACGATAGCGTTGCTAATAGGGTGGGTTGAGTAGGATTCCAAACTCATAGCAATATTTAGCAATGTTGTTTCATTAGCATCTATAGTTTTAATCGTATCCACCTTTGGACGACCTTCAGTCAAAGTACCTGTTTTATCAAAAGCCAACGCAGATAAAGTACCTAGACCTTCTAAATGGTTACCACCCTTGATAAGTACGCCATTTTTTGCTGCACTTCCAATCGCAGTAACGATAGCTACCGGTGTTGAAATGACAAGTGCACATGGACATGCGATAACTAGTAATTCAAGCCCTTTATATAACCATTCGCCCCACGTACCTAAAGAGAATAGAGGTGGTATGACCATGACTAATAATGCTAATACAAAGACGATAGGTGTATAAATTTCTGAAAATCGATCTATAAAAGCTTGCGTCGGTGCTTTATTTTCTTGTGCTTCTTCAACCATATGAATGATTTTAGAAAGCGTTGTATCTTCTACCAATTTAGACACCCGGATGTATAAAGTACCATTTTCATTGATAGAGCCTGCATATACTTCATCGTTAATCGTTTTATCAACAGGTATCGATTCACCGGTAATAGGTGCTTGGTTTAAACTGGAACTTCCATCGGTAATTGTTCCATCTAAAGGGACGCGATCACCTGGTTTGATAAGTAAGATTTCACCAACTCGTATATCTGTCAAATCTTTAGTAGTTGTTCCGTTTTCTGTTATGACATTTGCTGTTGTGGAAGTAATATCCATTAATGATTGTATAGAATTACGTGTTTTATCTATTGAAATTGTTTGCAGCAAGGTTCCAATTGTAAATAACAATACAACAATCGCACCTTCAAAATATTCACCAATGAATATAGCGCCAATAACAGCTACGGACATCAACACATTCATATCTAAGCTTTTAGATTTAATGGCATAATATGCGCTTTTCAATGGTTTTATGCCACTAACAATAATGGCTATGATATACATTAAATTTGCAATTAATACTGGCAATGTTGTCAGAGTTACAACTAAACCAAGGATAAGAAATAATGTTGAAATGATAGGTTTTCTGAATACTCTCCATTTGGAATTACTACTTTTTTTTGTTGGACTTAATGTTGCAGAATAACCGATTTTAGAAACTTCTTTTTCAATATTTTTAGTTTTATTACCTTCAAAATCAACTTGCATTTTTCCTGTAGAAAAACTTACTTGAGCATCATTAACATATGACAAATTGTTTAAATGTTTTTCAATACTTTTAGCACAACTTCCACAATCCATACCTTCTACTGAGAAAGTTATATATTTTGAATTAGTCTTAGTTTCTTCTACATCATAGCCTAATTTTCTCACAGTTTGAGTTACTTGGTTGATATCATTTTGAGATTTCAATCCTACAGTAAGTTTACCTGTAGAAAAATTAACTTTAGGATTTGTCACTTCATCTAAAGGACTTAATGCTTTTTCAATTGTTCTTGCACAAGAACTACAATCCATGCCATTCACTTTAAAATTATAATTTGAGACAGAGGTGGCAACTTTGTCATTTTCTTCAGAGTATTTGTTATTTGTAAGATTCGTGGAATTCTGACTTGTGCATGTATATGTTTCATTATTTGAACAATTGTCATTCTTCGAATTTGTTACATGCGTTTCGTTATTGTAGCAATTATTATCCTTTACTACATTATTTGTACAACAAGTATTGGATGTTTGCTTATTATTACAGCAATCATTACTCATATATGTCATCTTCTTTCTTAGATAGTATGATATTGGCAACTCTCAATATCATCTTCAGTGTGCTCAACTACTGAATCAATCAGTTTGAGCAATTCTAAAATTTGCTTGTTTTTAATTTGATAATAAACATATTTACCTTCTTGTCTAGAAGTAACTAATCCGCAACCTTTAAGACAAGCTAAATGTTGGGAAATACTAGATTGACTTATTTTTGCTTTTTCAACAATTTCATTAACGGTCATTTCACTCGATTTGAGTAACTCCAAAATAGTTAATCTCACTTTATTAGAAAGACCGTGAATAAAATGTGCTTTTAAATCTATATTATTCAATATACCCACCTCATATTAATATTTTCTAATATGACACACATATTAATATTTTCTAATATGTATGTCAACTATCTTCTGTTATTGACTAAAAGAAATTCAACTATTAAACTGTTTAGTTTAATAGATAGTTTTATTTTAGGAGGCTTGAATATGCAAAGTTCGACAAAGAAATTGAACTGATGACCAGTGAAAAAGAATTGGTTAAATTTTACAAAAAAGTTTTAACTATTGTTAGTGTTTCTCAAATATTTGGTGGTGCAGGCCTTGCTGCTGGAATTACTGTAGGTGCTTTAATTGCTAAAGATATATTAGGTACAGATGCTTATTCAGGTATTCCATCTGCTTTATTTACTTTGGGTTCTGCAGGAGCAGCAATGATGGTTGGTATATTATCTCAAAAGTATGGACGACGGATAGGACTTTCAATTGGATTTGTTCTTGGAGGTATAGGAGCGATTGGAGTTGTAATTGCAACCTTACTTAGTAACATATGGATACTCTTCATTGCTTTACTTATATACGGTTCAGGAACTGCTACTAATCTTCAAGCTAGGTACGCTGGAACAGATTTAGCAAAGTCACATCAAAAAGGGAAGGCAATAAGTATTGCAATGGTTATGACTACATTTGGTGCGATTATAGGACCTAATGTATCTAACTTTATGGGAAGTATTGCTCAAAATTTAAATCTACCATCTTTAAGTGGCCCTTTTATATTAGCGGCAATAGCCTATATTATGGCAGGGATAGTGTTGTTTATTATGCTCAGACCAGATCCTTATATAATCGCAAATCATATTCAGTCATTCGGCAATAACAAACAAGAGGTTGATGAAACAATCAATGATAAAAACGGTATAGTGTTTGGCGGTTTTATTATGGTATTAACTCAAATTGTTATGCTTGCAATTATGACAATGACTCCTGTTCATATAGAGAATAATGGTCACTCATTAAACGCTATAGGTATTGTTATTGGATTACATATTGGTTTTATGTATCTTCCTTCTTTAATTACAGGTGTATTAGTTGATAAAGTTGGTACGAAAGTTATGAGTATTGCATCTGCTTTAACGTTACTATTAGCGGGGATAGTTTGTGCTTTTGCTCCAACAAATTCAGTGTTATGGATTGCCATTGGCTTATCTCTTCTAGGTATGGGATGGAATTTTGATCTTATTAGTGGGACTACAATTATAGTTCAATCTACAAGTTTAGATATACGCGCTAAAATTCAAGGACAAATAGATGTATTTATTGCATTATCAGGTGCAGCAGGCGGAGTATTATCTGGTATAGTTATGGCACAAAGCAATTATATGACATTGGCAATTGTTGGTGGGCTACTGTCTTTAACAATTATTCCCTTCTTACGTTTCAATAAAAAAATCAGAACATAATCTGATTTGACGCAATATATTTGCCTTTGATAACTTGAACTTGTTATTTTAATATTGAATGGTGGTGGTAATCGATGTTAAAAGATAGAAATTTTAAAGACTCAATATTTAATGAATTTTCAAATATAGGTAAATGCTTATCAAGTCCTAAGCGAATAGAACTTTTAGATTTACTTATAAGTGGGCCAAAAAGTGTAGAAAAATTAGCACGCATTACACAAATGTCAGTAGCTAACGTTTCAAAA
>OBUR01000259.1_pt1 | contig 19157 bp, 18 predicted proteins | sample 1475951 | NCBI WGS metagenome assembly OBUR01 (sample SAMEA2579957, study PRJEB22360) | human gut metagenome
TAATGAAATTCTATTCCTACGACTATGTGCTAAGTCAGATTAGCCAACAAAACTGGGTTATGGTTGCCATTATTGCAGGACTTATTTTAGTGACCGGCGTATTTGCTTTTAAGGCCTTCAAAGAACGCCATGATACTAAGTTTCGTGAACTCTCTATTATTTCTATTTTAACCTTAGTTGCCGTGGTTCTAATTGCTATCAGTAATTTCCAAAGCAATCAATCAAACAATGACCAATTTAGAGCATCTCTTCACTTTATCGAGATTGTGTCTAAAAATCTCGACGTTGATAAGAGTAAAGTTTATGTCAATACTTCTACTACTACAGATGATGCTATCCTCAAAGTTGGAAACAAATACTATCGTGCCATCTCAGGTTCAGAACCTGACAGCTACTTGCTAGAACAAATAAAACTTTACAAGTCTGATGTTGAACTCGTGGAGGTTAAAAAATGACATCTTTTTATCTTGCTGTTGCAATTAAACTAGCTTTGGGGCTTATTTCACTCGTCTTTGTTATCAATTTAACAGGTAAAGGAAACCTAGCACCTAGCTCAGCTGCTGACCAAGTACAGAACTTTGTTCTTGGTGGAATCATCGGTGGTACAATTTATAATAGTACCGTTTCCATCCTTCAGTACTTTGTTATCCTGATTATTTGGACTATTTTGATCTTACTTCTTAAATGGCTCATCACCAATATTCGCTTCATCAAACATTTGATTGACGGTAAACCAACTCTCATCATCAAACAGGGTCAACTAGATCCTGAAGCTTGTCGCTCTATAGGACTTTCAGCTTCTGATGTCGCTTTAAAATTACGTTCTCAAGGAATTTTTCAACTCAAAGAGGTTAAACGTGCAGTTATTGAACAGAACGGCCAATTGATTGTGGTCCGTTCTGGCGATGAAAATCCAAAATATCCAATCATTACTGATGGGGTCATTCAAACAGAAATTCTTGATACTATTGGTAAAACGGAAGATTGGTTAAATGAAGAGCTTCAAAAATTAGGATATGAAAACGTTTCGGATATCTTTATTGCTGAATACGATAAAGGAAACATTAATGTCGTTACTTATTAAACAAATCACTTGCATTACCGTTTAATATTGTCTACAATGGTCTCATCATAAAAAGGAGGTTCTACTATGGGAATCGAAGATAAATTGAATCAAGCTAAAGGCGCTCTTAAGGAGGGTGCTGGTAAACTGACTGGCGACAAAAAGACTGAAGTCGAAGGTGCTGTTGAAAAAGTGGTAGCAAAAGCAAAAGACGGTATCGAAGATGTTAAAGAAGGCGTTGAAGGTGCTGTTGAAGGCCTTAAAAATGCTTTTTCTAAAAAATAATAATAAATAAACAGAAGCTCTTTTCCTTTTTTGAAGAGGGCTTCTGTTTTTCTTTATGTTCTTAACTAGAATTACTTACGAGAATGCTTGCTTCCTTTAATTGCAAATGATGTTGTCATAAGTACAGCCCCTAATGCACCTAGTCCCAAACTGCTCACATCACCAGTATTTGGTAGACTTGATTTACTTGTTTGATTGCTTTGTGAACTTTTAGATGACTGATTAGCCTTAGAGCTTGTTTGGGTATTTTGTTTCTGAGCAAGATTAGTTTGTACGACTGAGCTTACATTTTCCTTTTGACTTGAAACTTCTCTTGTCTGACCTTTTGCTGCTTCAGAAGTTTGATTTTGAGTAAGAATCTTATTCAATTTCTCAGCAGTCTCTTGAGCTTGTTGTTGGGCACTGCTTGTCGCATTAGTCATTGTTTGTGTCGATTGCTCTTTTGTAGGCTGGTTAGCAAGAGAGGTATTTGATTTAAGCGATGCTCCTTCAGAGCTTGAAGGATTTGATGTTGGCGTATTTTGATTTGATAAAGCTGTGTTTGTCGCTGTCATTGCTGGATCATTGGTAGCTGGTTGATTACCACTGTTACTTGTCGTAGGGCTCATATTTATAGAGTTTGAGCTACTTGTTTGACTAGCAAAGTTTGGTGGGGTTGGACGTCCAGTATTAGCCGTCTGGCTTGTTGAACTTGTACTACTTGTGCTAGTTGTATTCTCAGAACTTGTCGAAGCAGATTGGCCCCATGCTGTGTTAACGCTTCCGGTATTGATAGAGCTTCCGCCATAGCTAGTCGGTCCACCGTAGCCTCCAAAGTTATCAGGCACTGAGCCATTTCCAAAGCCACCGCCTGGGAACCCACTCATGCCACCAGCACCAGGACCATTGTTTGTGCCTTCTTCAGTAGCTGTTGCAGTCACACTAGCACCACTTGATGTCGTAATGGTATAGGTTTCACCCGAAGTTAGACTCTCGGTACTAAAGACCACATTTCCAAATGAAGTTGTTGCTGTCGTGGTCGCTACAACATTTCCAGAACTATCTGTAACTGTGATGGTATCTCCAGCACTACCAGAGATGTTGGCCATGATATAAGACTGGCTTGAACCCGTTGTAAAGGCCTGAGCCATTCCTTGGTTACCTATGGCCCAAACGGTACCGCCAGAAATAATACCTGTTCCATCGTAGTCGATAGCAGCATTATCTGCACTTGTCTGAGCGACGTAGAGAGAACCACTTTTCACTGTCACATTGCCGTTACTGTCGATACCATCACCGTCTGCCAGAATAGTTACCGTTGCACCGTCAATATTGATGCCCACTTCATTTTCCAAGTCAGAAGTCGAATTGGTTAAGCTTGAAGTATCAGCGCTGTCCTTGGTCGTCCACTCAGTGGCGTTAATACCATCATCACCAGCAGTGATATCAACGGTTCCACCTGTCAAATTGATATAACGCCCTTCAAGGCCTTCGTCACCTGCTACAACTGTTACTTTAGAATTGCCTTCGACAGTCAATTCATCTGTAACCGTGATACCTTTATCAGTTGCATTAATGGTTACCGTTGAGTCGGTAATCGTCAAATCACCACTGTTCACATCTGTTTCGTCTTCGACCTGAATACCGTCATCAGTTGCTGTGATGTTGACTGTGGCATTTTTAATAGTTACAGCTGTCGTCGCATTGATACCATCTTTAGCCTCTGACGTCAAATCAAGCGTTACTGAATCAACAGTCACACTATCAGCCTTGATGGCGTGCTTTTCAGTACTTGAAAGGGTAAGGGTGCTTCCAGTACCACTCGTGATTGTTAAGGCACCAGCGGCTTCAATCGCATTAGCAGACGTTGAAGAAATAGAACTGTCTGAAAGGACATTAACAGTCAATTCTGCTGAAGAATTGGAAGTAATAGACGAATCCGTTAAGGTCACACCATCCAAGTAGATTGTAACTGAATCTGTCACGCTACCTGACACAATAATGGTATAGCTTGAACCATTTCCAGTTAAAGTATATGAACCTGATTGATTAATGGTAACGGTAGTGCCATCAACTGTTACTGTGCTACTATCACTCGTTACAACAGTTGTCCCATTAAAGGTAATCGTGGTTGTCGTGCTTTCTGAATCAGTACTGCTAGACTCAGTTGTCGTCGTTTCAGTAGCTGAATCTGAGGCGCTGTTGGTTAACACTGAAGCTGTTTCAGATGCAGTGGCTTCAGTGGTGCTTGAGCTTGTATTAGAGCTAGTGTTTTCGTCTGCATTGTTCGTTTCAGATGCTGAGGTTTCACTAGTTGTGCTTTTAGCAGTTTCAGAAGAACTTGCTTCTGGAGTTGCGGAAGTACTTGAATGATCAGATGTTTCACTGCTTGTTGATGTAGCAGTCGTGTCCTCTGTCGTACTTAATGTACTTATTGTTGACGAATCAGTGTCTGAAGTTGAAGCCGCAGTTGAAGTACTTGTAGCCGATTCTGTGCTTGTTTCAGTAGTGCTTGACGAATCTTCTGACTGCACACGTTCTTCAATCAAATCGGCAGTGGTTTCACCCGTCGTAACCGTTGAGAGTGTTGAATCAGTGTTCGTCTCATCGGCTGAAGCCTTATTTTCATTTAGGACGACCGAACTACCAAAAATTAAGCTAGCTACTAGGACTGATCCTGCTGTTTTCCATTTTGATGATTTTTTAATGGCATAACGTTCTTGTGTTTGTTTTGTATCTTTGTATGTCATATGTTGGACCTCTTTCTTACTTTTGAGATGCCTCTATTAAACACAAGAAACCTAAGACAAGACTTAAAGAAAGGTTAATCTTTCCTTAAAGTAAAAAAGTCCCCAAGATATTGGGAACTTTCAATCTCTAGGATAGACTACTCTAAATTCTTCTAAAACAACCAGACTTTCCTGACTAAAATGTAATCCAACCTCTTCCAACCAATTGCTAAAGAGATTCTCATGAATCTCTTGCCAATAGGTTAGCCCACGGTCTCCTTCACCTTCCTTGTAGGCATGGTCTTTAGAAACCTCTTTAAATGGGATGACCTCAACTTTCGTCGTTTCAATAATACAAATAGCATTCTCCTTATTATCAAGAATGACGCTCAGTTCATTTTCCTTGGGCAATGGTTCATTCCCCACTGCATACAAGTCAAAAGCTGAACTGGTTGCTGTCTTTTGCCCCATCAATACGAGTTCTGCCAAATAATCTGCTTCCACGCCAAAGGCCCAGGCATCAATCTTATCTCCGATTGTCTGATTTAAAATCTTATAGGCTTGCCACATCTGGTCTGATTTCATCAATCTACTCCTGCTTTTACTCTCCTTCCATTATATCAAAAAACGCTAGATCATCAGACCTAACGTTTTCATCTTAATACTTAGAATGTTTGTAACCGTAAAAGGCATAGATCGCTGACCCAATTAGCACTGCCAAACCAAAGGTTAACCATGTCTGCCAACTGTACTGACTCATAAAGGAGAGGCAGACGATAATTGAAATAATGGGCAAGACAGGAACAAATGGAACCTTAAACTCATCCTTCTGTGGCAAGCCCTTGTCCTTACGAAGAATAATGAGGGCAATAGCCAAGAGGACCAAGTAAGCCAAGGTCGCAATGTTAACCAAGGATGCCATATTGGCCAAAGAGAAGATACCTGCTGAGATAGCTGACAAAACGCCTGTCAAAAGCGTCGCATGATGTGGAACCTTATTAGTCTTTGAAACCTTTTGGAAGGTTTGAGGAAGGAAACCATCACGCGCCAGGCTATAAACCATACGGCTAAGGGCATAGGCCATTGAGATACATACCGTAATCAAGGTCATAATAGCAACCACTGATACGTAGTTGGCTGCCCAAGAAATACCGATATAGCGAAGGGCATAAGCCACAGCATCATCAACATTCAACTTGGTATAGTGAACAACTCCTGTCAAGACCAGCGAAACCACTGCATAAAGTGAAGCTACGATAATCAAGGCAAGAACGATACCTCGGGGAACGTTCTTTTGCGGCTCTTTAATCTCGTCTACTGTCATAGAGATAGACTCGAAACCAAGGAAACCAAAGAACATGAGGGAAGCACCTGCCATAATTCCTGTCTTTCCTCCATAAATTTGTCCAAAACCAAATGGTGCAAAATCTGCCCAGTTGCTAGGATTCAAATGGAAGAGCCCCACTAAGACAAAGACCGCTAAGGCTGAAAATTTGAGTACTACCAAGAGGGAGTTCAAACGTAAAGCCTGTTTAGAATTCATGAGAAGAAGAGCCGTCACCAAGACCAAGACCAAGACCGGCAAGAGGTCAATGTAAGTGCCTTGACTGGGATTGAAAGGTCCACTGATGGCTTGAGGCAACTTAAGACCAAAGCTAGCCAGTAGCCCCTTGAGGTAGGCACCCCAACCAGAGGCAACACTGGATACGGCATTCATAAAGACAATCATGGTCAACCAGCCACCCATCCAGGCAGGATACTCCCCCCAGACAGCATAGAGATAACCATAAACACCACCAGCCGATGGGTAACGTGAGGCAAACTCAGCAAAGAAAATAGCTGACATCCCAACACACACGGCTGAAATCAAGACCGAAATAATCAGGGCAGGACCAGCTAGAGTCGATGCCGCGGTACCAGTAATTGTAAAGATTCCTGTCCCAACCATGGCACCGATTCCCAGAAGGACTACATCCCTAAGGGTCAGATGTCGTTTCATCTCAGTCTGAGCGAGACCTACATCCTTTTTACGAAAAATACTCATTTTTATACTCCATTTTTTGCGAAATACCGAACTATTATACCATATTTCTTGGCCTAAAAGGACCTCTTTCTGTATTTTTATACTTTTATTGTTGAATGCTATGCCAAAATGGGGACTCCCAGTGGTTGCTTTTTAATTTTACATACAACTCTATCAAAAGAAACTTGCTAAAGTGGTTCTTTAGCATTCATTTTTGTTTCTAAAATCCTTATCTCGAAAGAATTTTCAATTTTTAGAAAAAATATGAAAATATTATGAATGCGTTTGATTCTTCTAATGAAAGATGTTAGAATGGGGTCATTAAAAAGGAAAAGGGGAACTTTTATGGAAAATAAAGTTCATTTTAAACTTCATAAAGTGAAAAAACAATGGGTTACCATTGCCGTATCTGGTTTGGCACTTGGTGCCTCATTGATTGGAGTTGGTGTCTCTGCCGACGAACAAGCTGCGAATCAAGTCACCTCAGCAAGCACACCTGAGAGCGTCAGCCAAGATCCTGATTTTGTCGTCACAGAAACAACTGTAGATACGACAAAAGCTGATCTAGTCGCAACCAATAATGCAGCTGATACAACTGCTACTGTTACAACGGAAAAGCAGCCAGTCCTTAAAGAAGATCAAGCAAGTAGCACTTACAATTTGGCTAGTGGCGAAACGAGAACTGCTACTTCAACTTCAGAAACAGCTAGCACAGTCACTGAAGTAAACAGTCAAGCACCAGAATCTGTTGAAACTACTGTCGTTTCTGGCGGTCAATTCAAGAGTGATGCTGAAGGCAACTGGTACTACCTTAAAGACGGGAAAAATCTGACAGGTGCCCAAAACGTTGACCATTTCGACCTTTATTTCCACGAGGATGGAAAGCAAGCCAAAGGTGAGATTATCACTGAAAATGGACAATCTTTCTACTATGACAAAGCCAATGGACGTAAGGTAACCAATACCTCTATCAACATCGATGGTCAAGCCTACAATGCTGATGCCCAAGGCCGTTTGACAGCAGTTTTCCCTGAAACGAAAAAACGCAACCAGTTTATTGAAGACAACAACCACAATTGGTATTACCTCGGCAAAGATGGGAAACCCGTCACTGGTGCTCAGAACATCGATGGCTTTAACCTCTACTTCCACGAAGACGGTCGACAAGCTAAAAATGAAATCGTTACTATTAATGCTGATAGCTACTATTTCGATAAAGACAATGGACGTCGTGTGACAGGTCGCCAATATCTTGATTATGCAAACCATAAATACTTTGGTTACTACTACTTCGATAAAGATGGCAAGATGGTCAAAGATGACTTTGTTACCGAGAATGGTAATCTTTACTACTTTGATGCTACTGGTAATCAACCTGATTCTGTCTTTGTCTCAGATAAATCGGGTAACTGGTACTACTTCGACAATTACAAGGCAACTAAAGGCTTCTCAGCCCCATTTGGTTTCCAAACCGAATTCCTAGACCGTAGCCAATCCGACTATAAGACAAGCGTTCAAAACCTAAATGGACAACAGTATTACTTTGATCTTAAGACTGGTATTATGGTAACCAATCGTTATGTTTCTGATGATAAAGGGAATTGGTATTACTTTGGTAAAGATGGTAAAGCGCTTCACGGTTTTCAAACGGTGGACGGCAACCTTCACTACTTCAATAATAGTGGACAACAAGTCAAAGGGGACTTCCTTTACTACGATAACGATATCTACTATCTAGATAATGATAATGGAAATCCAGTAACTAACCAATTCGTTAATAGAGATAACTCTTGGTACTACTTCGGATCTGATGGTAAAGCCGTGTCTGGTTTCCAAACCATTAACGGTCAGAACCTTTATTTCCACGAATATGGTGTCCAAGCCAAGGGACAACTGGTTACCATTGACGGCAAAACCTACTACTTCGATCCAAATACAGGTGACAAGTGGGTTAATCGTTCACTTACCTTAAACGGTACGGTCTATAATTTTGACAATAATGGTGTGGCGACGACTAAAGCTGACCAAACCACAAATCGAAACCAATTTGTTAAAGGTACTGATCAAGAATGGTACTACTACGATGCTAACGGCAAAAAGGTCACTGGTTTCCAAACTATTAACAAGGACCTCTACTACTTTAACGAGAAGGGCCAACAAGTTCGAGGAGGTATTTTCAACCTAGGTGATAACTACTACGTCTCCAACAAAGATACTGGTGCTATCCTTCGCAATGCCTTTTATCACGATACATCCACTGACCATTACGGTGACTTCTCTGAAACTATCTACTACGCAGGAAGTGATGGTGCCTTCAAGACAGGTTGGTTTGAAGTTGATGGCAACCGTTACTATGGTAGCGACTATTCTGATAATGATGCCTTTAAAGGAAGTCTCTACACAGGAGTCGTCAACTCTCAGCTCTTTAGCCCAGATGGAAAACTCTTGACAAACGGTCTCTATCCTGAATTCAAGCGTACTGGTGAAAATGCTTATGACCTTGAAGGCGTCTATATCACAGATGCTGATGGTAAAATCAAAGAAGGTCCTTATCAATATGATGGCAAGATTCTTGGATCAAAATATAGTAGTGTCCGCCAATCACAATGGTCAACTTTTGATGAATGGGATATTCTTAATGGACACCTCTACCATTTCGACTCTACACCAATGACCTTCACAGCACCAAATGGCCAAAAAGTGACCACAAACGTTGCCATTGCAACAACTAACAAAGCCCTTACCTATCGCGGTGTAACCTTTAATTTTGATGCCAAGGGTATTGATGCGACAAAAGAAAAAGCCATCCACTTCGACCAATTGAAGACGGATCCTAGCGGTACAAGTTATCTCTATGAAAATGGCCAAAAAGTCACTGGTTTGAAGACCTTTGATGGCGTCAGTTACTATTTCTATGAAGATGGCCGTCAAGCCAAAGGTACTGAGGTCGCAATCAACGGTAAGACATACCAATTTGACCAATTGACTGGTATCATGACACGCAACGCCTTTTCAAAATCATATAATTACGAAGGTTCTCCACGCTTCCCATACTACCCAACACGCTACTATGGTAACGACGGGGCTGCTCTTACTGGTTGGCAAACCATCGACGGCAAGGACTACTACTTCCGAACCAGCGGAAACCTTGAAACAGGACGTTTTGTCATTGGAGATAGAGCCTATAACGCTGATGACAATGGCGTGGTTGCTGACCGCAGGGGTGAACCTTCCTACCGCAATCGTATTGTCTACGATAAAGGCGACAACTACTATTACAATGACAAAGGTGAGAAAGTGACCGGCTTCCAAGAAGTTGATGGCAAGGTCCTCTACTTCGACGCTGAAGGCAAACAAGTCCTAGGACGCTTTGTCACAGTTGATAATTACACCTACTATTTCGACCCTAAAACAGGTGAAAGATACACTAACCGCTCTGTCCTCATCGATGGTAAACTCTATACCTTCGATAAAGATGGACATGTGGTGTCTTAAGATGAGATGAAACCGAGACGAAAGTCTTGGTTTTTTGTGGGAGTTAAGTACCATATAAACTAACATTACATTTAGGAAACTAAAAATAGGCTGAGAAATAACCTCAGCCTATTTTATTTATACAAGAATTATATACTCTAATTATAACTTATCAATGATGAATCAAATCATATATTCCAAATCATAACTAGCATCAGAAAGAATACGTGCCAAAAATTGTTGTGTACGTTTTTCTTTTGGTCTGTAAAAAATGTCTTTTGGACTCCCCTCCTCGATGACATGACCACCATCCATGAAAACGACATGATTAGCTACATCTCGTGCAAACCCCATTTCATGAGTAACAACTACCATTGTTGTTCCTTCATGAGCAAGTTGTTTCATAACATCCAGAACATCCCCAACTAGTTCTGGATCAAGGGCTGATGTTGGTTCATCTAATAAGATAACCTCCGGCTTAACTGCTATAGCCCTGGCTAAACCAATACGTTGTTGTTGTCCACCTGAAAGTTGTGATGGGTAGTAATCTTTAAAATCCAGAAGACCAACTTTTTTAAGTGCTTCTTCAGCAATCTGTCGCGCTTCACTTTTAGGAACTTTCCTAGCAATCACTAAACCTTCCAAGATATTCTCAATGGCAGTCTTGTTTGCAAATAAATTGTAGTGTTGGAATACAAAAGCTGTCTTCTTTCGGATATCTAAAATATCTTTCTTTGATAACTTATCCAAAGAGTAGTCCTTACCCGAAATTGTTAATTGACCTCCATCTGCTTTCTCCAAGTGATTAAGGCAACGTAAGAAAGTTGTTTTTCCTGAACCTGATGGTCCCAAGATGACAACCACATCTCCCTGTTTCACTTGTAGATTAACATCAACAAGAACCTGACGATCTCCAAATGTTTTTGATATATGTTTAGCTTCTAGCATAGTGACTCCCTCTATGTAAATTGCAATTTTCTTTCTCCAAGGTTAAAGAGAACTTGAATGATACCACAAATGATTAAATATAAAATGAAGATGACAAAATAAGATTCAAAATATTGATATCCATATGCTGCTTCAACTCGTGCAATTGCGGTAATATCTTTTATCGTCATAACAAAGACAAGTGACGTTCCTTTCACAATATTGATAACTAAGTTACACAAATTGGGAAGAGCAGACTTAAGTGCCTGAGGAAAAACGATTCTCAAATAAGCTTGTCTTGTTGTTAAACCTATGGCTTGTGCAGCTTCTAGTTGACCTTTATCAACAGTTTGTAATGCTGATCGAATGATTTCCGATAAACTTCCTGTCGTCATCAAGCTATAGATGATAAAAGCATAGTAAAGCGGATTAACTTTGAAGACATCTATGTGACTCCCAATTCCTTTAAAAAATTGATTTAACAAACTAGGGAACAAACTATAAAAAAATAAAATTAAGAGAATTGGAGGTGTTGCACGAATAAAAAGTCTTGACACCTCTCAACTTATAAATCTGCCCTAAAGCGAGAAATAAAGCAGGTAGAAAACTCAATAAAATTGCCACAACCATGATTCCCAGAGTTACCGGAACACCATATAAAGCCTTGATAAAGGTATCTATAATAAAAGTAATATTCATTTTTTACCTCTCTTTTACACTCAATTTGTGCTCTGCTATCCTAGAAATCAACGATAGAATTAATGCTATTCCCCAATAAACAAGGGCAACAGCTGTATAAGTCTCCAAAGAATAGTTTCCTAAATGGCGACTAATCAAAAGATTCCCTTTGCCCATAACATCAATAAAACCAATTGTATAAGCCAAAGCTGCATCGCGCATAAGATTAAGTATAGCTGTTGTAATATTTGGTAAAGCAACCTTAAATGCTTGAGGGGCAATAATTCTTACAAAGGTTTGTTCAGAAGTAAGCCCAATACTAAGCCCAGCTTCTAATTGTCCTTTAGGAATTGCTTGATATGCCGCTTTAAACACTTCTGATATCATTGCTGAGAATAGGAGAACCATGGTCACAAGAACGAATATCAATTTGGACCAATTATTAATATCTAATCCCAACCACCAATTAAGAAATTCTGGAACTCCGTAAAATACCAAGAATAATAGCACAATAGGTGGGGTACAGCGTAAGATAAAAACATATCCCTTAGCTAAATTCTCCAAAGCTTTATCCTTGGAAAGGCTTGCCCAAGCAATTAATCCTCCTAATAACGACCCAAGTAAAGTCGTTAATATGATAACCAATAATGTCATTGGTAAGCCCTTTATGACTTCAGGTAATGCTCCAAAAACTTTTGAAATGTCATAATTGACCATATTTTCTCCTAACTAAACTCACTTCAGAAGCTTATCAAAACATCATACTTTTACGACGTTACAATTTACTTATTTGTCTACGTATGAGAAGACATCCTCACCAAAGTATTTTTTAGATAACTTTTCAAGTGTACCGTCTTCTTTTAGTTCCTTGATAGCCTTAGTATATTCTTTTGAAAACTCTTCGTTCTTACTATCTCGATGGAAGAGTGGATAGGTTGGAATTCCTTTATAAGGGAACCAAGTCAATTTATCTGCATATTGATGATACGCACCGTCTTTATCAGTTACAGCCTTTTCAAAAGATAATTTAATATCAAAGTAAGCATCATAACGATTTTCCAAAACCCATGCATAGGCATCTGAAACTTGGAAAGATTCCGCAGATGTTAACTCAATTGGTTGATCTTTATGCTCATCGTTGTAGTCTTTGATAACATTCCACTGAGCATTTTGTGGTGAGATTGGCACCAAGCGACCATTTTGTTTTGCAAAATCAGAGATATTTTTATATTTATCTTTATCATCCTTACGAATGGTAAATCCAATAATACTTGCTCCAATTGGATCTTTAGGAATAATAAACTTTTTAGCACGTTCATCTGTGTACCACGCGCCCTTCGTACCGATGTCATATTTACCTGACTCTAAACCAATCAAAAGATCATCATCACTTGTTCCGGTATATTCAAATTTGTACTGTGGAAGCTTTTTATCAATTTCCTTTAATACAGCTACCTCATAGCCATCAGAATTACCATCCTTATCAACAAAATCATAAGGAACATAGTTTTGAGTATGGGCAACTTTTAATGTTGTTACCTTTCCAGAATCTGATTTTGCTTTTTTATCTCCTGTTAAGCTACGTCCAATAACTGTAGCCCCAATAAGTGCTACAACAACTGCTCCACAAATAATCCATGTCTTTTTACTCATATTAATCTCTCCTTTTTCTTACAAAATTGCTGCTTCACGTACCCATTCAATACGCTCATGGTTAATATCACTTGGAATCGTGCAATCAGCACCAATGATTAACCCATGGATTCCAGTATCAGCAATAATCTCCCTAACCTTTTCTTGAATAGCTTTTTTAGTTCCAGTATATAGAAGACCGTCTTTTCCATTTTCAAATCCTCCAAGAACTGTGCGACCTCTAAAAATGTTAAGACCTTTTGCCAAACTAATTCCTTCAGGACCGACCGCCCAATTAACTACCTGAGCAGGATAATCTTTAAAGAGTTCGATGTTATTACGGGCTCCTTCGTAACCGCAAATATGTAGAATATTATGTCCTTTGGCTCCATTAGCTGCTTCTAAAACCTTTAATTCACTTGGAGCAATGATTTCTTTATAAATTTCAGCGCTAACTCGCTCATCTTGAATACTTTGAACACTTAGGTAAATACCATCAGCACCTGCTTCTTCAATCACCCTCTGACTAAGACTCGCAATGTCTTCGGCAATAACATCTAAAACATGCTTCAAAGCTTTTCGGTTTTCCACAATGTAATCTGCGATAAGATCATCGCCACCTGAAACTTTTCCAACTAACCACTTTAAATAAGTAACCGGAGCGAAGATATTGTAAATTGCAACAATATCTTCAGGAAAATCAGCAATCAGACTTTTTACAAGTTCGACTTGTGCAGAAATCCAAGGATGATTTGCACCTAAAGGTTCAATCGTTTGCAAATCACTGATTGACTTAAAATCTTTAAAAGCAGGTTGTGGGTATGCGAAGAAACCATCACTCATCAATTTAACAAAATCAGGTTTGACTTCTTCAATAAATTTTTTATGACCAGCTTTATTTTTATCAATAATTTCTGGATTTTCAAAACCATGTAACCACTCGTCTTCAGTAGTAAAATGATGCCAAAATCCTACTGGGACACGATCAACACTTTCTCCATGAAATGCTTTCAAAACTAACTCTCTTTTTTCTGACATAAGAAACTCCTTTTCTTTTATCCTAAAATCAACAACTCAATGAATTCACCTAAAATACTATAATCTCTTATTATCATTGGTTGCTTCAAAACTGAATGACATTATCTTATCAGAGATTATCACATCCGAAAAATAAAGAAATGTTATTCCTAGCCATAAATAAAATTTATGATATAGTAATCTAAATTACGTTAAATCCTATTGTTACTTCTTTTAAGCATATATCCCTACATAGTATTATTAACATCAGTTATAAGTAATTCTTAACACCAAGATAGAGAATTACTATCACAAACATCATTTAGTCTCTAGTCTTCTTGGAAAATCACTTCTCTGACTAACTTTGCTATAATAGTCTCAAACAAATAAAAGGAGATTTTCTATGACATCCTTATACGATTTTACAGTTTCAGATCAAGCTGACCAACCCGTGTCTCTCCAGGACTATAAGGGCAAGATCGTCTTAATCGTCAATACAGCAACAGGATGTGGTTTGACGCCACAATATCAGGGCTTGCAGGAACTTTATGACAAATACAAAGACCAAGGATTCGAGATTCTTGATTTTCCTTGTAATCAGTTTATGGGACAGGCACCTGGTAGTGCTGAAGAAATAAATAGCTTTTGCACCCTCAATTACCATACAACCTTCCCACGGTTTGCCAAAATCAAGGTCAATGGAAAGGAAGCAGAGCCACTTTTTGATTGGCTTAAACAAGAAAAATCCGGACCCCTTGGGGCTAGAATTGAATGGAACTTTGCTAAGTTTCTGATTAACCGTGAAGGTAAAGTCGTAGAACGCTTTTCTTCCAAAACTGATCCACTAAAAATGGAAGATGCTATCAAAGCTCTTCTTAATAACTAAAAATAAAACGAGAGTAAAACTAGAACGACAATCTCTGACTGTCGCTAGTTCTGCTCTCGTTTTCTGCGTTAAGAAAAATAGTATAAAAAGAAATTTCGCTTTATTTTAGAACAAAGCTGTCAATGCTGTAATCAATCCAAAGATGATACCTGGCGCATTTGCAGCAGCAAGGGGAAGGTCACGTTCTTTTTTAAAGAGACCATAGTAAACCCAAAGGCTACAGTTGATAGCCGCTACCAAAGGTTGGATAAAGTTTCCTTTATGACCAGACAGATTGTCCATGATTTGTGGTACGTAAGATACGTACATCATTACTGACATAAAGGTTGCTACCCAACCAAGGGTTTTCATTTGTTTATCTGACATTCGAGACTCCTCTTTTATAAATTTTTTCCTTGTACATCTTAAAAAATATTACAAGGCATGTTTTAATGCACTAGAATTAAAACAGTGTCTATCTTACGCTTTTACAATAGAGAATTCAAGAATTTTGGGGTAATGTTAATAAGATGTAAACTATCACAAGATTGTGATTGGTCACAATCTTGTGATAGTGAATTTAGTCTCTTATGTAGCGTTTTCATAAGAAAAAAAGACCTTCATAGTGGTCTTCAAATGGTTATAATACCGACATTTCCTCAACAATCGCCCTACAAACCTGACGGGCCATGGCTGCATTATCACCAAAATTAATATAGAACGGTTGTGAAGAGCTCGTCTTCATACGGACACAGTAATTGTGGTAAATGTGGTTAGACCACCAGTAAAGCCAGAAGCCACAAATACCAAGCAATAAAAGCCCCAAAAACGGATCCTTTCCTAAGAAAATCAATCCCAGAAACACTCCCAAAAGAGCAATTTTCGGAAATGCACGCTTGTCACAAACGACATCGACGGCATTAATCTTGTTAATAGCTACTGAATGGCCACCCCATGACAAAATTTTACCTGTTGAACTGACACCACCAATTTGAAAACTCATTTATATACTCCTAATCCTCTTATTGCTTGAGACACATAATCTCGACAAGTACGTTTATTTATCTATTAGCCTACTGGCGGTACACGCCAGCCTTTAGTCAAATCATTTGACATGATATCTCCTTTCTATCCCTCAGAAAGTGTCTGCCTAAATTGAGCTAACTTGTCCAAAGTATCACTTGTAACTAAACCTTTGATATTTTCATTTGAACGATGATTAATATTAGCTTCCCATGCCTGTTTGATACTATCCCTCTCATTATTGAGCTTTGATTTTGACAAAATATTAATAGGATTTTTTCGTTCCAAGCTAACTGCTTGGGGGGCCTCGAGACGTTTCACCTTACTAGAGAAAGTTTGCTTCAAACAAGGTAAAACTTGGCCCACTTTCTTTTTCAAAAATGCTTTAATTGAATAAATCAAATGATTTCTAAGTCGCTTAAAGATTGAGCGTTGAGCATTTGCTCCATAAATTTTTGGTGGCTCAATAGATTGACCTGAGAGCTGATAATGTAACTCCTGTTTTGATAAACGATAAGTCACCTGACTAATATAGGTATTGTGTTCTGGTAACTTCTCTAGATGGGCACTTTTAGATAACTGCTGCCATGCATTCTGAAAATCATTATCCTTTCGCATTACTTCCAAGTAAGCATACGCTGCCTTTGTCAAATATACCAGTTTCCTTTGATGACATGCCAAGAGCCCGCCCCTTAAGAGTTTCTTTAAGGTCTTTTGATAAGTCTGATTAAATTGGTACTTGAGACCTGATCCCTTTTTCGAATCAGGCACAAAAATGTAAAATTGAGGATCTTTAGGTTTATAGAGACGCACATGCACACCCTCCGACTGTAAAGATTGAAGAAGTCTCAAAGCCAGATACTGACTCTGATCAAAGTAATACCAGTTTCCTTCTTTATAAAGCAAATTACTGATAGACGACTTAAGCCAAAAGTCACTATGACGGTTAGAAACAGTCTCTTGTCCAAAAGATTGTAATGCTTGATGACCACTCAAACGAAAAATCTTGTAATAATAGGTGTCTTTAGTAATGGCAACATAGATTGACTCAGTTCCATGAGCTTGTGAACACGATAACAGTTTCTCAGTCTTGCTAAGTCGTGACTGAATTAAAGTTTTAACTGACTCTACATCAAGTGTTTTCATATTAAGTCTCCTCTCATTTTTATAACTCAGATAACATCTTTGATGCCATTATTATTGCACAGAAAAATAAGAGATTCAACCTCGAAAACAGCTAAAAACGTAGTCTAATGTGCGTATACCAAAAGTATTTATTTCTAAAAATCCACTACAAAATAAAATGACACAAAACACAGTATTTTATGTCATTTGATATATGAAAAATACATTATAAAAAAATAGGTTTTTAGTGGTAAAATTAACATTTTCAAGACTGGACAGAATAGTATTTCAATACTTTTCTAAAAAACTTAAGCTATCCAAAGAAGACATTCGACTGTTAAAACTCTACAACATGTTCTCAGCTACTTAAAAATGAAGGTCACAAAAAGAAGTTACTAGTACAGTACTAGCAACTTCACAGAATGAAGAGATCAATTTTTCATAATACTATCTTTTGCTCCTTAGAATAATTGACTCTTTATGATTGATTGTAACGAAATCATTCTGCTAAGAGTACTTCTTTGATGGTTTGTTTTTGGAGTTTTCTGTTGGATAGATAAAAGAGGCTTTCATAAACCACCGCAAAACCGAGCAAAGTCCAAAAGCACACATTCCAGTCAAAGTTGTGCTCAATCTTTTCAGGTACCGTATCTTTGATCACACCAATCAAGATTTCCATGATGCCGTATTGATAAGCCGTCCCAAGGGCAAATCCTAGATAAGCCCAGAAACGATAAGGAGCGAGAATATGACTTTGGCATTCACGATCGGTGTAGCCAAAAGCCTTCATCAAGGCCAAGGTTTCGCGACTTTCTGAGACCACAATCCCCAATGACAAAAAGAGAATCGAGAAAGAAAGAATCAGGCCAATCATAATCATCATCGTTTGGATGATGTCATCTGTGTAGTCCCTTAGACCAAAAGACAATTGAACCATGGCCGCAAAACACATGGAGCCAAAGACCACAAAAAACAGAATCGATTTTCTCCCCCAAATCAGCGACGAAGACAGCTCTTCTAGGAAGGATTTCTCTTTCTTGGGGGCCCTCTTTCTCCTTTTGACCTTAATCGGTGTTGGAGATTTTTTCAATAAGCGAAGGGCCGGCGTTTGTAATTGTCTTCTAGCATAGCCAATCGCAAGGACCATAAAGAAGGTCGTTGGCAGCATCACCAAAGCAACCAGGAGCTGCCAGTGAAAATGAATGGTAATTTCTGGCAGAATTCCCTTTTCATTTCGAAAGTCATAAAAATGTCCCATCATAAGAAAAGAAGCGAAATAGCCAAGAAGAGCCCCAACTCCAAAACTGAGTCCAAAAGCCCAAAATCGTTTCGCCAACTGGCCATTGCTATAGCCTAAAGCCTTTAAAATCCCTAATTGTTCCTTGTGGTCATCGACAAATTGTTTGATATAAAAACACATGAGAAGGATCGACGTCAAGGACAAGACGACCCCACTGACCATGGCCACCATCCAAGATAGCGAAACCTGGGCATCATAGTAGGTCTGCATCATGGGATTGGTTTTAGAAATCTCCAACTGCTCGATATCCAGGTAAAAATTCAAGAAGAGATTGGCCACAAAGACCGCACAAGCCCCAATGATACTAACGACAACTAATTTTCGAATATCTTTTACTGAAAACATGGCTTACCATCCAATCTCATAGGCAGTCTGAGGCTGATCATTGGTCACAACTTGGGTAATCTTGCCACTATTGACACGAATGATGGTTCTGGCCATATCCGCAATATTTTGGTTGTGCGTCACCATGATGAGAGTAAAACCAAGCTTTTCCTTTAACTTCCAGATATAGTCGAGAATCTTGCGCCCTGTTTCTTCATCCAGGGCTCCCGTCGGCTCATCTAAGAAAAGAATCTCTGGCTTTTTGGCCAAGGCACGAGCAATGGACACTCTCTGCTGTTCCCCACCAGACAATTCACTTGGATACTTGTCCAGCTTATCGCCAAGACCCAAATCCTCGATGATCTGCAAAAAATCATGATTGTTTGCCAGATCAGCTCCCATCTTAACATTCTGTCTAACCGTTAGATTCGGCAATAAATAATACTGCTGAAAAATAAAGGCAATCTTCTCACGTCTAAAGGCTGTCAATTGAGCATCCGTGAGTTGCGATAAATCCTGTCCTTGAATGAGAATATGCCCATCATCTACCTTTTCTAAGCCTGATAATACATTTAAGAGAGTTGACTTCCCCGATCCAGAAGGACCTAGGATAACCACATCATCCTGGTCTTGAATCTGCAAATCAATCCCTTTTAAAACCTTGGTTTGGCCGTAACTTTTGTGAACATTTTCTAGTTGAATCATTTCTTTCC
>OBUR01000269.1_pt1 | contig 18367 bp, 10 predicted proteins | sample 1475951 | NCBI WGS metagenome assembly OBUR01 (sample SAMEA2579957, study PRJEB22360) | human gut metagenome
AACAAGCCAAAACACCGGCGTGTCGAAAACCACGAAAAAACACCAAAAAAGCATGCTATCTGATATTGAATCTATAAAAACTTTTTAAAAAATAATAGATTTCTTAAAAAAATACACAAAAATAGGATAAAAATACGCAAAAAATCAATAACGCTCACGCATCAACACGCATATTAAAGATTTCTGCCAGACCTGCAATATCTGGCTCACCATATTTCGCAACCAATTGCATCCAACGATTAGCATTGTCTTCGCCAAATCGCGCAGCCTTGCGACGATAAGAATCGACTGTCAAAAAACGAGGAGGTATCGATTTGCTGTTATATTTATCCGCAACCATAACAATTTCTTGCTCAACTGTTTGCGGAATATAGTCTTCAGCAGGAAGAGACAAATTTTGCGCAATAACTTGCTCTCGAGTTAAGCCAACTCCAGTATGATTGCGCGCAAATTGCGCAGCATCCTCACTAAAACCATTATCAATTAAATATTTATATCCGCGCAAGCCATGCAAAATATAATTCGGACCATCAAAGCGCAATATACCACCAGCGTTGCTACTGCCATCACTTTCAAGCACAAAATACGTGCCAATATCGTGCAACAATCCACCTATTAAAGCTGCGTATTCATCAATGTACTGTTTTGGAGCTAAGCCACCACTAAGCGCAGGTAATATTGCATAACTATCTCCGACAAGCTCCTGAAGGCAATTTTTTGCTATTTCAGCACGCTTACGCAAAGTTCCACTCATTTGAGCAGCACGATTTTCAGCGGACAAAAGCATATTGCAATGATGGGCAATTTGCCAAGCAATTGTTGAGATTACAACACAATGACCGTGAATAAGCTCATAAGCAGCAGAAGATGGTGCAGTTGCACTATGCAATTTCTCTACTTCACCAAAATCAGGTAGATTAGCGAGTTTTATCGAGTTGCAATTAAGTATGCTTTCTGCACCATTTTCCATTTTAAGGCTCTTCCTTAAGATTCTTACTTAAGATTATTTTTTGCACTCTTTTCAGTTGCTGCACTCTTTTCAGATTTCACACTATTCGCATCATTGGCACGAGCAGCATCCTCCACAGCCTGCACAACAGCATGCGTTACATTCGCTGCATCGATATTTGCCCCATCTTTATTAAGCTTCTCCACGCTAACTTTTTTTGTCTCTTTAATTGGAACTGGGCTAATTTTCCCAGTATTGGCAAGTTTTTCGTTAGCAAACATCACATTAGCAGCAGCAATATCTCGTGCGTTCATAACAGCAGTCTGCTCAGCATCAGTAGGTCTGATATCTTTCACAACGTGAATATTAGTTTCAAGCGCTGAGGCACCTTGCAAAGATTGAACTGCTCGCTGAGAACAGTCTTCACGCTTCAAACGCGGAGGTCTGCGAGTAGAAATAAACAACGGCTGCACTTCAACAACTGGATTGTAAGGAGCCAAACCAAACCATTTAACAGGCGTACCAGCAACATGTCTAATTGCATATTTCATCTTTAAAGATAACGCTCCACGCACAGAAATATTAGATTCCGGCATCAACGCTTTGTGCAACAGAACATATCGAATTGGTCCAATATCTGGATCTGCATCAACCTTCGGATACACGGATTTTTGCTGAGGAAGTTCGCCCGTGTGCGACAAGTCATGCATAATTTGGTGAAGATACGCTGGTATAGAAGGCGACACTTTAAATCCGAGTTTAATTTTTACGCGGAATAAGTAGTCCGTACCGAAATTCTCTACACAATACTCACGAGTAAACGGAGCGTCATCTGTTTCTACAGAAACAGCCCACCAAGCTCTAGCACGCTTTGGATGGTCGGCAAAAATAGAGAAGAAGATTCCAGTATCGAGACGCTTCATTTCACAATCGGAAGTCAAATACACAATATTGTCAGCGAAATACGGAATACGGAAATCTCCGTGCAACTTATCTAGCACAGGTAGGAAATCTTTCGGTTTCATGTGCAAACGTTGCGAACGCTCAATTTTAGTTCCATCTTTCCAAGTGACCATAATGATCAAAATTGAAACACCGAGCAGCATAGTAAACCAGCCACCGTGCATGAATTTCGCCATGGAAGCCACAAAGAACATCATCTCAATCATGAGGAATACGATTGCAAATATGAAGGCACCAAATCGCTTCTTCTGATACCACATGTGCACTGTAAGCAAAATAGTCGTAGCAAGCATAGTTAGAGTTAAAGCTAAACCGTATGCGCCAGAGATATGTTCAGAATCGCGGAATACTGCAAGAACCGTAATAGTGGCAACACACAGCACAACATTCACAACTGGAATATACAGCTGTCCACGAGTTCTAGCAGGATATCGCACTTGCAAATGTGGCATCCAATTTAGGCTTGTTGCCTCAGAAACCATTGTGTATGCGCCTGTAATCAGTGCTTGAGAAGCAATAATGCCAGCAGTAACCGAAAGAATAACGGCAACATATCGCACATTCGGTTCAAGCATTTGGAAGAACGGGTTCAAACCTTCTATTGACCATAATGCTTTATCGTTTTGATTTTTCAACATCCAAGCGCCTTGCCCAAAGTAATTCAGCAGCAAAGCAATTTTAATAAACGGCCAGGTTGCGTACACATTGCCTCTACCAACATGACCCATATCAGAATATAACGCTTCAGCACCGGTAGTAGAAAGGAAGATCACACCCATAACCGCTAATCCCTGCACATTATGCGTGCTAAACAGGAATTTTATGCCATAAATCGGGTTAAGTGCTTCAAAAATAGTCCAATCTTGGCCAATGTTCATGACACCAACCAGCGCAAGGAAAGCAAACCAAAGCATCACAACAATGCCAAATACTTTGCCAATTCGCTCGGTTCCGCGTTGCTGTACAGAGAAAAGTATGACGATTATAATAACCGTAATCATCATCGACAAATTCTCATTTTCTAAGAATATTGGCTTAAACACTGCAATAGTGCGCAAACCTTCAACTGCTGAAGAGATGGAAACTGCAGGAGTCAGCACAGAATCTGCCAAAAACGCGGCTCCACCAATCATTGCCGGTATTGCAAGCCACGCGCCTTTTTTACGTAGAAGCGAATATAAAGCAAAAATGCCACCTTCGCCTTTGTTGTCTGTTCTCATTGCAACAAATACGTATTTTACGGTTGTAATTAATGTGATTGACCAGAACAGTAGCGAAAGCATTCCGTAGATAGTCGCGCGATTTATGTTTTGCAAGCCGCCTTGACCTGCTAAAAATGTTTGCGCAGTATAAAGCGGAGAAGTACCAATATCGCCATAAACAACGCCAAGAGCAACAATTGCCATTCCCAATGTAAAACGATCGGAACTGGTTTGCAATTTTGCCCACCATCTACCTAACGGACCTCGTACTGCACTAGCAACAAGCTTTTCTGCTTCTTTTACCTCTTGCGCTTGCTGCTGAGCTATTACTTTGCGCTCTTCGCGTGTTGTCGTTTTTTTTGACACCTGAGGAGCCTTAGTAAACGAGGCAGCTCGCAATATAGCATCCTTAGTACCTTTTAAGGATTTAGTGCTTTTCTCGGAATCTTTCGCGCCGTTGCGAGGATCCTTTGTACTATCGTTTGATGGTACAGTAGTGCGTGACTTAGTCATGCTTAATTGTTCCTCCATATATGAGGTTTCTTCTTGATGCCAACAAGAAGTCGCATAAACCTCACACCTCACAGTTTTATTTCCGTACTTGGATATTGTATACAACAATAGTGCATCGCGCAAAAAATATTAAAAAATCCTTGAAAATTAAGGATTTTATATTCCTAAAATTCGTAAATTTTTCGCGTATTTTCGCGTGTAACTTTCGCTGCTTGCAATAACGATATATTTAGAACTTCAGAAAGTGTTTCTAGCGTATAAGGAACCATATAAGGCGCGTTTGGCCGTCCACGATACGGCATTGGCGTTAAATAAGGCGCATCCGTTTCAACAGTTATATGGTCTTCGCCAATAATTCGCGCAGATTCGCGTAATTCATCATTGCCTTTGTAACTTATAGTTCCAGAAAAACTTGCGTACCAACCGTGCTCTTTCAATATTTCGGCTAAATCCACACCACCAGCATAACTGTGAAATACTGTTCGCTCAGGAGCACCATCTTTTAGTAAGACTTTTACTACGTCTTCATGCGCATCACGATCGTGAATTTGTAAAGGTAAATTCAGCTCTTTTGCGAGCGCAATATGGTCGCGGAAAGCCTCTATTTGTGCTTCTCGCGCAGGCTCTCCCGTACGAAAGTAGTCTAAACCGGTTTCACCTATTGCCACTACTTCTTTTGGATGAGCAATTACTAGCGAGCGCAAATGTTGCATAGCTTCGTCAAATGGAATATCGTGATACGGCTTGTAAACTATCGGCAGTCCGTCAGGGCCTTTAGCTCCTTTGTGACCGTGTAATACTGCTTCGTTTGGGTGTATTGCTATTGCTGCGCGAACTGAATTTTCATGCGTTTGAGCAAACTTAATCGTCGGCTCCCAATCTGGATATTCACATCCGACTTCTAGCATGTGCGAAACGCCTGATGATTTTGCTTGAACAACTAAATCGTCTGCAGTAGGTTCCGCTATTACATCGCGGCCTTTTTCTGCTAATTCTTGATTTAGATTATGCGCAAAATCCACAACGCTAATCATGTGCGTGTGATCGTCTGCAATTGTTATTCCTTCTTGTAGCAGATTTTCCCATACTGCAGATTGCGTTGCTAAAGCCGGCGCCCAATTATGTTCGCGATGATGTTTACTCATATTTTTAAGTCTACTCGCAAACTCAACTGTCAATTTTTATTGAATGATAAGTATTTATAAAACTGCTTTGCGAATTGCATCATATTGCGATTTTACAAGACGATAATACGCTCCTCTTGCCTCCATAAGCTCGTTATGAGTGCCTTTTTCAACAATTTCTCCATGATCGATTACACAAATCAAATCCGCATTCTCAATCGTCGAAAGCCTATGCGCTATTACAAAAGATGTGCGATTTTTAAGTAATTGAGCTAATCCTGCTTGTAATGCTTCTTCTGTACGAGTATCAATATTACTTGTTGCCTCATCTAGAATAAGAATTCGCGGATTCGCAAGCAATACTCGCGCAAACGATATAAGCTGACGCTGACCTGCAGAAAGAGTGGCTCCGCGCTCTTCAATTTCAGTATCGTATCCGTTCGGTAATCCTTCAATAAATTCGTGAGCATGAACTGCACGCGCTGCAATCTCAATTTCTTCATCAGTGGCATCGAGCTTTCCATAACGGATGTTCTCGCGTACGGTTCCACTGAAAATAAAACTATCTTGCAACATTACGCCCATTTGTTTTCTAAGAGATGCGAGCGTTACTGAACGTACATCGTACCCGTCTATAGTAATCGAGCCTTCTGAAACGTCGTAGAATCTAGAAAGAAGACTTACGAGAGTTGTTTTTCCTGCACCAGTAGGTCCCACAAGAGCTACAGTAGTGCCAGGATTAACATGCAAATCAACCAAGTTTAATATTGGCCTTCCATCTTCTTCGTAACGGAAAACAACGTCGTTTACGTCTACTTTTCCTTCGATTTGAGGCAATTGAATAGCATCTGGCTTATCTACGATATTTGGCTTAATTCGTAGAGTTTCAAAAATTCGTTCCAAATAAACTGAGCACGTTACAAGTTGCGTATAGAAGTTTCCAATATTTACTACTGGATCCCAGAAAGTAGTCGAATACCAAACAAATGCTATAAGTGTTCCCGTGCTCACGTTCATTGCACCTAAGTTTGCTATGCCAGAGTAATACAAAAGCGCTATTGCTGCAGTCTCAATAATTGAAGCACCAGGCCAAAGTAACATTTGCACTCTAACGTTTCGCATCCAAGCACTTCTTACTTCTGCTTGTTGCTCTTGGAAAGTAGCGTATGCTGTAGCTTCTCGCGCAAAAGTTTGCGTTGTTTTTACTCCTGCGATTGATTCGTGCAAATACGCATTTAAATTACTTTGTTTATTTGATAATTTTTTAGACGCTTTTCTTTGCAAAATTTGTAAAGTTCGCGTCCAAATTATAAATATTGGGAATAGCGCTAAGCTCCACAAAGCCATTCGCCAATCTATAACAAACATTGTTATTAATGTAATAATAAGCACAAAAACGTCGGAAAATACGTTAATTAAACCAGACGAAAGCGTGTCAGAAAGCGTATTGATGTAGTTTACGATGCGAATCAGAATTTTCCCATGCGGACGCGAATCAAAATAATCAAAAGATAATGATTGAACATGCGTAAAAATATCGCGTCGCATGTCTTTGATTATCATCTGGCCGATGCGCGTAATTGCTAAAGTTCTGTACGCTAAACCAAGCTCATACAATATAATGAGCAGTGCGAATACGGCAATAATTGTATATAAATAATTGACGTTTTTCTGAGACAATACAACGTCGATTAGCGTTTTCGTAATCATTGGCATCGCTGTCATAATGATGCTGCCGCTAATAACTACCATAATTACGAATAGAAGTTTAGTAGCATACGGCTTCATATATTTTCTAACGCGCATAAGTTCGTGCACGTTTATGTGTTCTTCTTGACCTTCGTCTTCACGATAAGTATTACGTTGTGCCATTTCTACTCCCCCTTCGTTTCGAATCCTGCAGACCTGCCAGTTTTAAAGCCAAGTTGCTTTCTATAGATCTCCCAATACCTCCCGTGCGCTGCAACAAGCTGAGCATGCGTGCCGCGTTCAATAATTTTCCCGTGATCTAGCACAACAATCATGTCTGCATCTTTAACGGATGAGATTCTGTGCGCAATAGTGATTATTGTGCGCGTGCCATCAAGCTTTTTCAGCTCCTGCTGAATATGCTCTTCCGTTTCCATATCTACAGCAGAAGTTGTATCGTCCATAATCAAGATTGCAGGATTATTTGCCAACGCTCTAGCTAAGCTCAAACGCTGCTTTTGCCCACCAGAAAGACCTACCCCACGCTCGCCTACTACTGTTTCATAGCCTTCTGGCATATCCATAATAAAATCGTCTGCTGCAGCAATTGTTGCCATCGTGCGAATGGTATTATCTAATTCCTTACAATTTTCTTTAGTTTGAGGTAATCCAAAACTAATATTTCCTGCAATAGTGTCCGAAAATAGGAATGTTTCCTGCGCAACTATGCTAACTTGGTTACGAACAGTTTCTAACGGCCATTCGCGCACGTCTTTTCCGTCAATTAAAACACGACCACGCGTAGGATCATAGAATCTTGCTATAAGACTTACGAGAGTTGATTTGCCGGAACCAGTTTCACCAAGAATACCCAGTTTGCTTCCAGCAGGAACGTCTAAATCAATATCTTTTAAGATTGGAGAGTCTTGATCGTCTGGGAATGAAAAATCAACATGCTCAAAAGTAATTTTACCTCTAATTTTAACGGTTTCGTCCGCTTCTTTTGGATGTCTAATATGCGATTCTTGCGTAAGAAGTTTGCGAATATTCACGCATCCTGCGTTAAAACGCTGCCAATCATTAATAAGCCAGCCCACCATTCGTACAGGCATGTGTAGCATCCAAAGGAAGCTATTAAAAGTGACGAATGCACCTAAAGTCATGTTGCCATTCAAAACAAGCCATCCGCCGAAACCAACTGTTATAAGCTCAAGCACAAAACCCATGCCATCGAGCCAAGGCATGTATTTTTGAGTATTTTTTGCAAGCGTAATATTGCAATTAAAGTAGTCTTCGTTGCACTTATCGAATTTCTTAGTTTCGTAATCCTCACGCACGAAAGCTTTTACTACGCGATTCCCCTCGATATTTTCTTCCACCATTGAATTCATGCGCGCAAAGGATTCACGAATTGCAAGGAATTTCGGTCTAGCTTTTTTGCCCATAATTTTTGCGAGCAGAAACAAAAATGGCGTAATTGACATAAGTGCTAAAGCGAGCTTCCACTGAATTGAAAACATTATAACCAGCGCTAGCACGAACATTACTACACAATCTAACGCCATATACGAAACCCAACTTAAAATATGACGAATCGCGTCAGTATCCGATGTCATACGACTCATAATGTCGCCTGTGCGCGTGTGATTAAAGTACGTAAAATCGAGAGAATGAAGCTTTTCGTACTCGTCGCTCACCAGGCGATACACGGCATTTTGACCAAACTTTTCCATTAAAAGCTGGTAAATATACCTTGAGCCAACGCGAACAATCATCATTGCTACCATCAAAACGCATACGCTTATAAGCAAATTATGCTGTTTGCCAATAATGATTTTGTCTACAATAAAGCCCGAAAGCAACGGCATTGTCATTGCCATCGTGTCATTGATAATAAATAGAAAAATAGCAAGCCAAACTTTCCACATGTCCGGCTTACAGTATTGCAATACCCAGCGCACGTTACTCGCATCTTTGCGTTTATTCGGATTGACGTACATGCGCCAGCTTCTCCTTTGTTTCCGATTTTGCTTTTTGAGACTTAATTTTAAATTTATACTATTTTCTCACATTAGCATACACAAAAAGATGTGGCGTGTAGCCAAAAGACTACACGCCACATGCTATAAGTTAAGCAATCAGCTTAGTAAACTTGCGCGAATTATCGCTACAAATTTACTTACTTCTGCCAGCCCATATCCTCTGGGTAGGTGCTTGCGTAACCAGCAGGGCCGTTGTTAGCAAAGCCCTTCTTGAACACCTGGTAAATAGGAGGAGCAGAAACTGGAAGAGTTCCGTAGAGTGCGAGAGCTGCAGACTCTGCCTTGTTTGCATAATCAGTCTGTTCCTTGTAATCGTAGGTCTTGCCAATCTTGTTGAGCATAGCATCAATCTTCTTATTGCCAACGAGACCGAGGTTGGAATCGCTATCAGACTTGTAAAGCTGGCTTGCTGCAGACAAGAAGCTCAATGGAGATGTGGACTGCCATGCCAATGGAAGCACCTGGTACTCGTGCGAAGCAACAACCTCGGAGAACTTAGCAACAGCATGGTTCACAGTCTTGCACTTAATTCCAGCCTTCTTCATCATGGCCTGGAATGCGTTAGCAAGAGCTGCCTGAGTAGAATCATCGCCGAAGAAGGTGAAGGAAATCTCAAGAGTCTTGCCATTCTTGGCGTAGTAGCCATCCTTGCCCATCTTGTAACCAGCAGCTTCAAGGGTCTTCTTAGCGTTTTCGGTGTTGTACTTGCCGTCAGCAGGAAGATTGTTCTTGTAGCCAGCCTGGAACATGGAGAGAAGCTCAGAACCTGGCTGCTCGCTCTTCCAGTTCATGCCCTGGAACTGAATCTTGTTGTAGGTAGCAACGTCGAATGCCTGAACAACAGCCTTACGAACTGCAAGCTCGTTAAGTGGCTTGGACTTAGCGTTGAAGTTAAGCACGCGAACCTTGGTGCTGTAGCCGTAACGCAGCTGAGCACCCTTAACGCTACGAGCAGACTTGATTGCGTCCTTAGAAGAAATGGTATCGGTTACAGCATCGATTTCACCGTTCTGGAAAGCGTTCAAAGCTGCAGTATCTTCCATACGCTTTACAACGACCTTATCGAGCTTTGCCTTCTTACCCCACCACTTTGGATTGCGGGTGAAAACAACCTGATTTTCGGTTGCGGATTCAATCTGGAATGGACCTGCACCCCACTCGTTGTGAGGATTGTTTACCCAACCCTGGTTGAAGGTCTTAACGTCACCGGCCTTTGGATGAACCAGTGGAGCGAAAAGCATTTCCCATGTTGCGCATGGCTTCTCATAAGTCACTATAACCTGCTTTGGAGTGGAACCTTGTTCAACACTCTTGATGCAGTCATAGCCTTCAGTACTTGGGACGGAGTAATCCTTGTTCTTTCCGTTCAAAGCCTGCCAAGTAGCCTTAAATGCGGTGTAATCAATATCAGTGCCGTCATTCCACTTGGCCTTTGGGTTCAAGTTGTACTGAACAACGAGTGGCTTATCGCTAACCTTCTTGACGGAAGTGATGTAGTCAGGGTTGTACTTAAGCTTTTCACCCTTAACGGTGTCATAAGCCATAAGATTTGGCTGGTAGAAGCCCCACAAAGTATTCATGTAACCAGAGTTACCGTCGTTAGAAGCGTAATTCCAGTTTGGGCCGAGAACAGGAAGAGCAACGGTGTAAGTGCCGCCGTCCTTAACGTTGTCACGTGACTGTGGATTATCGTAACGCTTGTTGACATCTGGCATTGGAAGTTCGCCAGTGTAAGAAGTGTCAACACCAGCAGCTGGCTCTTCAGTCATACCTGCTTTACCAGCATTGTTAGTAGCACCGCCGCAAGCGCCGAGCAGCATTGCAACAGAAAGTGCAGCTGCGGCAAATACAGTCAGTTTACCTGCATTTGTATTTTTCATGATTCCTCTCATTCCCCGGATGATGTCCGTCTTCCGGTATGTTGTATGAGTATATACAACTCTATGACATTCGACAAATCGTTTTCACAAAATATTGATTTTTTTCTTTTCAACTTTATGAAAATTAGGCAAAAAAGAATAATTTATTATCTACAATGAGCAGAACAGAAAATTTTTTAGTTTATTTTGGCTAAAAAACAAAATATATTACGTTTTTTAAATTTATGTTACACAATAAAAAATCGCGCATGTTGTAATAAACATGCGCGACTAAGTAATTTATTCAGATTGATGAAGATTAACTAAAATCAACAAGTCATGAATTACCTAACATCGTCAAAATTATCTTCTTCAGAAAGAATAATACGCTTACGGTTCTTCTCAATTGTAGGATCCGGAATTGGCACAGCGCTAATCAAAGCCTGAGTGTAAGGGTGCTTTGGATTATCAAACACCTCATCCGTTTCACCAGATTCAACAATTCGACCGTGATACATAACAGCAATACGGCTAGAAATATGTCGAACAACAGCCATGTTATGCGCCACGAACAAGTAAGCAACACCCAACTTGTCTTGCAAATCTTCAAGCAAGTTAATAATTCCAGCCTGAATAGAAACATCCAAAGCCGAAACTGGCTCATCAAGAAGCAAAAGCTTAGGATTCACAGCCAAAGCGCGAGCAATAGCGATACGCTGACGCTGGCCGCCGGAGAACTGCGTTGGGAAGCGATCAACTTGATCAGGATTCAACTCAACCAATTGCATAAGCTCAGCAATACGCTGGCGAATTTCTTCCTTCGACTTCTTTTGCACGAGCAAAGGCTCGGCCAAAATATCGTAAACAAGCATACGAGGATCAAGCGAGCTCATTGGGTCCTGGAACACGTACTGAATCTTAGAACGAAGTTCGCGACGCTGCTCACGAGTCAACTTATCGTTCAACTCAGTACCAAAAACTGTAATAGAACCAGACTCAGGCTTCTTCAAGCCCATAATCTCCATCAAAGTCGTGGACTTACCAGAACCAGACTCACCAACCAAAGCCACAGTTTCGCCTTCACGAACTTCAAGATCAATGCCGTCAACAGCACGAACCTCACCAACCTTACGGCGCAAGAAGCCGCCGCTAGTAATTGGGAAGGTCTTAACCAAGTTCTTAACATCCAAAACAACTTTTCGTTGCTCACGAGGAATGCCATCAAACATAGGCTTGATTGGCCTTTCAGTTTCAGCGTGGAGCAAGGCGCGAACGGTTTCACTTTCGGCTTCAAGGCCCATCATTGTGCCGTCGTCCCCACCTTTTTCTTCAGCCATAAGCATATCCATAGTTGGCTTAGAAATTGGGGTTAAGCGGCGAGTGCGCTTTTGGTCAACGCGAGGAACAGCGCCGAGCAAGCCGATTGTGTAAGGCTGAGTTGGGTGAGCAAAAATCTCCTCAACGCTATTATGCTCAACCAAATGGCCCGCGTACATAACAATAACTTCGTCTGCAACGCCAGCAATAACGCCCAAATCGTGAGTAATGAAAATCATTGCAGCGCCAGTTTCTTTCTGGGCCTTCTTCAAAACTTCCAAAACCTGAGCTTGGATTGTAACATCCAAAGCGGTAGTAGGCTCGTCTGCAATAATAATATCCGGATCGTTAGCAATTGCCATAGCAATCATCACGCGCTGGCGCATACCACCAGAAAACTCGTGAGGGAAAGCCTTCAAACGCTCAGCCGGCTTAGTAATACCAACCAAATCAAGCAATTCAATAGAACGCTCGCGAATCTGCTCTTCGCTCATGCCCGGGTTATGAATAACCAAAGCTTCCTTAAGCTGATCTCCAATAGAGAACACTGGAGTTAAAGCAGAAAGAGGATCCTGGAAAACCATGGCAATATTCTTGCCACGAATCTTACTCATTTCTGCATCAGACTTAGTTAAAAGCTCCTCGCCCTTATACTTTACAGAGCCTTTAACGCTAGCGTTTTTATCCAGCAAGCCCATAACAGCCAAGGACGTAACCGACTTACCAGAACCAGATTCGCCAACGATACCAATAGTCTTTCCGCGGTACAAATCAAAATTCATTCCGCGCACAGCATGCACAGTACCAGCTTCAGAAGCGAAGCTAATTTGCAAGTCGCGTACTGAAAGCAACGGTTCGTTGTTTTGATCTTCCATCGTGGTTTCTTCCTTAATAGCGTTATTTGCAATATCAGTCATGTTTATCACTCCAAACGCTCGTTAGTCGGCCTTACCAACAGACCTAGAATATGGATCAATGGCATCACGCAAACCGTCACCAATAAGCTGCACGGAGAAGGTTAGCAAAACAAGCACTGCAGACGGCACCAAAAGCACCCACGGAGAAGTCTGCACAACGCTTTGGCCAGCATTAAGCAAAGTACCAAGAGAAGTATCCGGAGCCTTAATACCAAGGCCCAAGAAGCTCAAAGCAGTTTCGCCGTTAATCGCACCAATAACACCAAGAACCGTGTTAATAATCAATACAGAACCCAAGTTTGGAACCAAGTGGCGCACAATAATGCGGAACGAAGAAACGCCCTCGAACTTAGCTGCACGAACATACTCACGTTCGCGCAAGCTCAAAGTCAACGTACGAAGAGTACGAGCGTAACCAATCCAACCAAAAGCTGTTAAGCCAAATGCCAACCACAGCCAATCGCTACCACCACTAGAAGCACTAATGATTAAAGCAATCAGCAGGAAGGAAGGAACAATCAGCAGCCTGTCCAAAAGCCACATACCAACCTGCTCAAACCATCCTTCGAAGTAAGAAATAGCAGTACCAACCAAAGCAGCAATAACTGTAATGGTAATAGAGCTGACAATACCAATGGAAAGTGAACGACCAAGTCCGCGCACAACCATTGCGTACATGTCTGAACCGCCTGGCGTAGTTCCCAGCCAATGCTCTGCAGAAGGAGGAGTTGCTAGAGAAGAAAAGTCTGGTTCGTCGTAGCTCCACTTTGAAATCTTTGAGCCAAACAAAGCAAAAAGAATCAAAATTACGAACATAACCAAGCCCACAACTGCAGACGGGCGACGGAAGAATCGACGCGTATAAAGCGTCATCTTACCAGTGCGCTTAAAGTTGCCCCAGGCACCAGCAGTAGCTTTTCTATCTGCAGCAGATTCTTGAGGTTTTGAAGATACATCTTTTTTATTCATATCAAATTCACCTACACTGTTCTGCTAGTTCAAACGAATACGTGGGTCGAGCCAAGCAGAGAAGATATCTGCAAGCAGAGCACCAACTAAGGTACATACAGCACCAAACGCTGCAATAGCAACAGAACCGTTAATATCGTTCTGCATAATGGTCTGAACGAAGTAGCTACCAAGGCCGTTAATAGCAAACACGGTTTCAGTAATCACAGCACCCGTAAACACGCCTGCAATAGAGAAGGCGACGTCAACAGCTGTTGGAATCAAAGAAGTACGCAAAGCGTGGCGGCGAATAGCCAAATTCAAAGGTAAGCCCTTAGCGCGAGCCGTACGAACGTAATCAGCATTCATAGTATCGAGAAGATACGTGCGCTGCGTTAAATGATACCCAACCATGCCAGGAATTGTCATAACAATCGTCGGCAAAATCAAATGCTGAAGGAAGTCAAGAAGGAACATGAACGGGTCAGAACCTTGGTAAGAGTGCAAACCAGTAACGTAGAAAAGTCGCACGCCTGTTGCGTGGTTAATGCTAATAGCAGCAAGCACAACCATCAAACCCAAAACTGCTGCAGGAACAACCAACAGGAAGGTTGCGGTGGAATTAAGAACTCTATCTTGCCACTTGTACTGACGGATAGCAGTGTAAACACCAACGCTAACACCGAGAACAATGCCAAGAATTGTAGCGCCAGTAACCAGCTGAACAGATGCGCCAATACGAGACATAATTGCCGGGCCAACTGGAGCCTGATCTGGGCTCAATCCCCAATCCCACTTAGTAAAAATGTTGTAAATCCAACGGCAATAACGAGTAAACACTGGAGTCTGGTCGTTAATATTTGCCAAATCCAAAGAACGGTTGATTGATGCAATAGGTGGATGCGGATGCCTAGACATGTAGTTCGAACGCGGTCTCATAAAAGCACTTGTCAAGAAATACGTCATGGATACGGCAACAAACAACATCACCACATAATTCAGGCATCGTTTAACGATGTATCGTATCATTGTGACTCTTTTCTACGACTAGCCATTTTTTACCTCCATTCGGCATCCATAAATCTTGTGATTTACAGTATTGCCGATCTAACACTCGACCTTGAAAAGGGCGTGTTTGAATCAACCCTTGTCAATCCGGGACACATAATTAGTATATTTTTAGCCAAGCTATGTACAAAGAGACAAACAGAAAATATTTTTACACAACACTTTTCTCAATACCCAAGGGAAAAATTTCGTATATATAAGTTACATTATACATATCTAAACATGCAAAAAAACGCAAAATATCAGTGATTTCTAGCTATATTTTTACACAAAGACATGTATTTTAAAATCAAAAAAGTATTTTTATACATACAAAATACGTTTTATAAGCAAATATAATAAATTCAAAATTTAATTACAAAAACTGAATATTTACCGAAAAAATTGTAGTTTTACTAAAATAATTAATAGTATTCAAGCAAATGCCGAAAATAGGCATAGACAAGAAACACACGCGAGACATTGAGCAGTATACAATATTTTTTATTCGTACTTTCAACTCTAAAAGGAGAATGAATAAGCTCATGGCTGAAAACGTCAAAGCCGTAACTCTGGAACATGTAAAAAATTATTCCAAACATTTTAACGAACAGCGCGCAAATCTTCTCGCCGCGAATGCAGCAGTAACAAATGGTGTGCTTAAAGCCGCAACAAGCTACCAAGGCAAGCGTGCTCTTCCTCGCGAATTCTCAATAGAATTAAAACAAGGCAGCATTACCAATCAGAAGCGCTCCGGACGCTGCTGGATGTTCGCCTCACTTAATACTTTGCGATACGAAGTAATGCATAAGTGGAATTTAGACGACTTTGAGTTTTCAGAAAGCTACCTATTCTTCTGGGACAAGATTGAAAAAGCAAACGCTTATTTGGAAAATGTGCTTTCAACACTTGATGAAGATGTTAATAGCCGACTTTTTGAGAGCATTAACTATGGTCCAATCGATGACGGCGGCTGGTGGCAAATGTTCGTCAACTTGGTAAACAAGTACGGACTTGTGCCAAAGAGTGCATATCCAGATTCACAGAACTCAGTCGACTCTGATGCATTCGTACAATACATCAATACCAAGTTGCGCGAGTTTGCATACGAATTGCGTGAAGCTCATAAGAACGGAACTTCTTTGGAAGAATTGCGCGAAATGAAAGTTCGCGATTTGGAAACCGTTTATCGTATGACAACTATTGCCCTGGGTGAACCACCTGCACAGTTTGACTTCTTCGCACGAACTAAAGATGACGATGACGATAAGAAGGACGGCGAAAAAGACGAAACCAAGAAAGATGGCGAGAAAACCGGCAAAGCTGACAAGCCAAAAACCGGCAAAGATGAGCGTCCAATGATTTGTGAATACGGAATTACTCCACTTGAGTTCGCAAAGAAGTACGTTCCAGTTGACGTAAACGACTTCGTAACAATATGCAACGCACCTATGGAACGCACACCATTCAACAAGCTCTACCAATTTAAGTACAGCACCAACGTAGCTGAAACAAAGGAAATGGAATTTGTTAATGTGCCTCTCGATGTATTCAAAAAAGCAGCTGTAGACCAATTAAAAGATGGTCATCCAATCTGGTTTGCATGCGATTGCACGCAGTTCTCCTTGCGTGACAGTGGATTCTTCGATCCTGCAGTTGTGCGCGTAGATGAATTGTTTGACGTGAAGTTTACATTCGATAAAGCTCACGGCTTGGAATATATGGATTGCCCAGGAAATCACGCAATGACATTCACTGGCGTGAATCTTAACAAAGATGGCGAGCCAGATCGCTGGAAGATCGAGAACAGCTGGGGCAAGGATGCTGGCGAAGATGGCTATTATGTTGGCTCAGCAGAGTGGTTCGATCGTTATGTGAACGAAATAATCATCAACAAAAAGTACCTTGACAAAGAAACTTTAGCTGTATTGGATCAAGAACCAGTAATGCTTGAACCGTGGGCGCCACTTTCGAAGCGTTGCCGTTAAATCGTTACCATTAAAATTAAGTTTGGTAACTATGTGAGCGCAGATTGTTTTTGCAGTCTGCGCTTTTATTGTTGTTTTACTTTTTTCACAAATTAAAAAGAAGCCCGGCGGGAAGAGAAACCCGCCGGGGCAGAGAGAAAGAGAGAAGAAGGTTTCAATTATGGGGTTCGAAAACGAACCTCGCTAATGGCGAACCATTAACATATGTTAGTATAGCTAAACATTCGTCCAAAGAAAAGAGTTTTTCCTTAAAATTTCCTTAAAATATTTTCTTTTAGAGAACCATTTGCTATGTTCTTTAATTTTACAATTTATTTATTGAGAATTTCAACCTATTTCTCACTATTTTCCAAAGATTTTTTTGCTGCAGCAAGTCTTTCCGCCTCGACACGCTGACGCTCGGACAAAGCAGATGCAAAACGCTCAAGCTCCTCCTCAACTGCTTCTTTTGGAATCTTGGCAAAAATAGGACTTGGCTTAGGCACAGGCGTACCTGCTACCAACTCCTCACTCTCCCAAGGATGAACAGTTTCCCCCAAGCGATAATCGCCCGTAATAATCGGATACTTGAAGTCTGGATTATCCAAATCTTCAACTTCTTCAATATGAGGCAAAGGCGAGAATACGCCAGTGCCACCAAGTGCTTCCCAAACTTTTTGAGCTGCATGAGGCAAGAATGGCGCAAGCAGATGATTAGCATCCGAAACAGCCTGAGCTGCAACATGCAACACAGTACCAAGGCGATCCTCATCATCTTTAATTTTCCAAGGCTCAGTTGCAGAAATATATTTATTAATATCCGCAACTACTCGCATTGCTTCAGTAAGAGCATTCTTCTGACGATGACGCTCAATCAAACTACCAACCAAAGCAAAAGCATCAGAAGTTTGATCGAGAAGAGCGCGATCCATTGCAGTCATAGAATCTTCATCAAGAGGAGGAATTGCACCAAAGTTCTTATTAATAAGATTTGCCACACGATTGACAAGATTACCCCAGCTTGCAGCAAGTTCTTCGTTATTGTGACGAGCAAACTCAGCCCAAGTAAAATCAGCATCAGAATTTTCTGGACCCGCAATAGAAATGTAGTAACGCACAGCATCTACAGGGTAACGTGCCAAAATATCCTTCACATAAATCACGATTCCGCGCGAAGAGCTGAACTTCTTGCCTTCCATAGTCATGAACTCAGAAGCAACAACCTGTTCAGGCATGTTCAATGGGCCATAAATGCCAGCCTCACCACCTTTAGAACCAGCACCGTTGTAGGCAAGCATTTCCGAAGGCCAAATCTGAGAATGGAAAGTAATGTTATCTTTGCCCATGAAGTAGTATCCAGGAGACTTAGGATCACACCACCAATCACGCCAAGCGTCTGGCTTGCCTTGTCGACGAGCCCATTCAATAGATGCAGACAAGTAGCCAATAACAGCATCAAACCAAACATATAAACGCTTATTTGGATTATCAATCCATCCTTCAACAGGAACAGGAATGCCCCAATCAATATCGCGCGTAATAGCTCGCGGCTTTACTTCATTAAATAATCCAAGCGAGAAATTAATAACATTCGTGCGCCAACCTTCGCGAGAATGAAGCCAGTTAACATTCGCTTCAGCCAAAGCAGGCAAATCTAGGAAATAATGTTCAGTTTCTTCAAAGCGCGGAGTTTCACCATTAATTTTAGAAACTGGATTAATAAGCTCATCCGGATCAAGCTCGTTTCCACAAGCATCACATTGATCGCCACGAGCACCATCTGCGCCACACAATGGGCATGTGCCTTCAATATAACGATCTGGCAAAGTA
>OBUR01000298.1_pt1 | contig 16535 bp, 14 predicted proteins | sample 1475951 | NCBI WGS metagenome assembly OBUR01 (sample SAMEA2579957, study PRJEB22360) | human gut metagenome
AATCCGAACGATTTGCCTAATCTGAGTTAGAAAATACAAAACTAAATATTAATAGATAATGTCAAATAATCTTCGAGCTTAAAGGCGGTAACAATGGTAAACCACGATATTCTTTCGACTATGGGCGATTTATTTCCTGATTTAGGTCCGGAAACTCCTGTTATCTCTGGCGTTGCTCATGATCGCAGTGAGGCAATGATTACGGTTCGCGGTATTCCAGATATTCCTGGTATGGCTGGGGAAGGATTTACAACTCTTTCAAAAGCAAATGTAAATATTGACATGATTGCGCAAGCAAGTGCTTCTACTGGTACAGCAGATATTTCTATTACTGCTCCAGGAGCATCAATGGAAGCAGTCCGTAAAGTTCTAGAAGAAGCGCATGATGAATTGAAATTTACTTCTATGGATGTCGTTCCAGTAGTAGGAAAAGTAGCTGTTGTTGGCGTTGGTATGAAAACACATTCAGGCCTAGCTGCTACCTTCTTCACTGCGCTAAGTGAACATGGTATAAATACTTTGATGATTTCTACTTCGGAAATTCGTATTGCTGCCATGGTTCCTGTTGAACAAATTGATGAAGCTGTTCGCGCTTTGCATACTGCTTACGGTTTGGACGCAAGTCAGGTTGAAGCAGTAGTGTACGGCGGAAGCGGGCGCTGAAGCAATTTAAATTATTAAATTATTAAATTAACTAAATTATTTAAATTGTAGAATTGTAAAAACTGTAGAAATTATACGTGCTTACTTTTAAGGGAGTCTCGATGACAATTATCAACGAAAAAGGCGTGAACGTGGCAGTACTTGGCGCAACTGGCCAAGTTGGTATGGTAATGCGTCGAGTGCTTGACGAGCGTGATTTCCCAATAAAAGATTTACGTTTTATGGCTTCTGCTCATTCTGCTGGCACAGTTTTGCAATATCGTGGCAAAGACGTAGTTGTAGAAGATGTAGAAAAAGCAGATTTGCACGGAATTGATATAGCTATTTTTTCTGCAGGCGGCGGAACTTCAAAAATTTGGGCTCCGGAATTCGCTGAAGCTGGCGCAATTGTAGTAGATAATTCTTCGCAATGGCGTATGCATAACGATGTGCCTTTGGTAGTTGCGGAAGTAAATCCTGAAGATTTAGATACTATTCCAAGAGGAATAGTAGCAAATCCAAATTGCACAACTATGGCTTGCATGCCTGTATTAAAGCCGCTTGCTGATGCTTTTGGATTAAAACGTTTAATAGTTTCGTCTTATCAAGCTGTTTCTGGTGCCGGTCGAGCCGGTGCTTTGCAACTCATGAATGAGGCTCAAGCTGCATTAAACCAAGGAGCAGATAAACTCGTTTTCGACGGTAGTGCAATAGATTTCCCTGAGCCTACAAAAGTTGCTCGTACTATTGCTTTTAATGTAGTGCCTTTTATTGGTTCAATAGTTGATGACGGATCTGAAGAAACTGACGAAGAACAAAAATTGCGCAATGAAAGCCGTAAGATTTTGCATTTGCCAAATCTTGCAGCCTCATGTACTTGTGTGCGAGTAGGTGTTTTCACTGGTCACGGCATGAGTGTAAACGCTGAGTTTGAGCATGATGTAACTCCAGACATGGCTCGCGAAGTATTGAGCAATGCTGAAGGAGTTGAACTTAACGATATTCCTACTCCTCAGCTAGCAGCCGGAAAATCTGCAAGTTATGTTGGCAGAATTAGGAAAGATCAAGCAGTAGATGGAAATAAGGGATTGGCACTTTTTATCACTAACGATAATTTGCGAAAAGGTGCTGCATTAAATGCTGTGCAATTGGCGGAAATTATTGCTAAAAAGCGTAATTTCCTAAACTAATTATGGTTATATTGCGCTCGCGATTATGTAAGATTTTGCGTAAACTGGAATTATGTCAATAGCATCTGAAGAAATACAGCAGCAACTCGATCGTATAGTGGCACTTGGGTATCCAGATGTGGCTGATATGAGTGCCAATGCTTTTCGTAAGTTGGCAAATCCTATATTATGTGCGCTTGAAAATAGTAGTTTAGGTGCGAATATTTTATTGATTCCTACGCGTGAATTAGTTTCGCCTGAATCGTTGATTTCTCGGACGAGTATTAATCGCATGGCTGGATTCACTACTATGCCTCCGCGAGATATCATAAGTTTTCTTCCTAAAGACGGGTATGAGTTTCCTGAAGGTCCGTTCTATATAGTTGTCGATCCGCATACTGGCTCATCGTATTTGAATCGAGAGCCTGATGTTGCTCGTAAGCTTATTGATTCTGATGAGCGTTTGCCTCTTACGCTGGAAGAAGGGCTTGCTATTGCAACACAACATCCAGATTGGCTTGAAAGCAAGAATGGATTTAATTTGCTTGGTTCGCAAAGCGCAGATGGGCGTGTGCCAAGTATATGGATGAGTCAATGTGCTCCGCGTTTAGGTGCTGTCTGGCCAAATTCTCGTCATACTTGGCTTGGTAATGCGTATTGCATGGAAAGATGAGTGTCATCGCTGAAGTAAGTTAGCGAATTTTGCGCTCATTTAGTAAAATAGTACGAAATATAACGGTAGATAATACAAATAAATAGAAGTTGAATTTTTATAGTTTCTCATATTGTGAAGGTGTGTTGTGGCATATATAACTTTTGATCATGTAGTGAAAGAATACCCATCAGGTTCTGGTGCTGTGCGAGCTTTAGATGATGCCAGTTTTACTGCACAGAGCGGTGAGCTTACAGTAATTTTAGGTGCATCTGGCGCGGGAAAAACTACAGCATTAAATATTTTGGGTGGTATGGATACTGCAACAAGCGGTCGTGTTGTTGTTGGCGATTGCGATGTTACTAAGCTAAAAGGTCGTAATTTGGTTCGCTACCGCAGAGAAGACATTGGTTTTGTTTTTCAATTTTATAATTTAGTTCCAAATTTAACTGCTCTTGAAAATGTAGAGTTAGCTTCGCAAATTTGTGCAGATCATTTTGACCCTGCTCAAACGCTTATTGATGTTGGCTTGAAAGAAAGACTACATAATTTCCCAGCTCAACTTTCTGGCGGTGAGCAGCAACGCGTATCTATTGCGCGCGCTCTTGCTAAAAAACCTAAATTATTGTTATGTGACGAGCCTACTGGTGCCTTGGATTATGAAACAGGTAAGGCAGTATTGCAATTATTGCAAGATATTTGCCGAACTGAAGGCATGACAGTGCTGATTATTACTCATAATGCTGCCATTGCTCCGATGGCTCACAAAGTTGTTCGTTTCCGTTCTGGAAAAGTTGTAGACGAAACTGTGCAAGAACATCCTATGGCTATAGCCGATATTGAGTGGTGATTAGGTGGTTGTTATGCGGAAAGTAACAGCAGTTTCAAAGCAATCTGATAATAAAAATGCCAATAATGGCAGTGAAGGTAAGTGCACGCACTCATTGCTGCCAATAGTATTTATTAGCGCAATTAGAATGTGGGTTCGCGAATGGCGTCGCTTCTGTGTTCTTGCGGTTATTGCAATGCTTGGCGTTGCTGTTATGACTGGTATTTATGCAGGCTGCAACGACATGTTTCTCGCTACTAACGATATGTATGCGAAATTGCATGCTTATGATTTGCAAATCGTATCTACTCTTGGTTTAACTAAAGACGATGTTGCAGCATTACGCGCGTTGCCAAGTGTGAGCGAAGTTGAAGCAGAGCGTTCTTGGAAAGCAACAGCGCACGCAACAGATGATGCAAAGTCTTCATACGCAATGAATTTCGTGCATTATGTAGAATCGCAAAAAAATCTTAATCGTTTGCATTTGCTTAAGGGCAATATGCCTAAAAATAATAGTGAAGCTGTTGTAACTCAGCGATTTTTACACGATAGTGGCTTGAGCATTGGCAATGTGATAGTAGTCAACATGCAGCAAAATGTGGGCGTTGGAAATCTTGATTCTTCTAATTCAAAGTCTAAAACTTATCGTTTGCGCATAACTGGTAGCGTGCTAGATAGTAACGATTTAAACAATCCTGATGGCTATCAATCTAAAGCATTTCGCAACTCTGTGACGTCTAGATATCCAATATTTACTTCTGCTGCTCCTGATAACGTGACCGGCTTGCCGTATACAGCAATATCGGTACGTTTGAATGATACTCAACATGTCAATGTTTTTTCTAAAGATTATCGGGGCATTGTCGACGATGCATCTGAACAGATTCAAGAACGCGTGCAATCTAAGCGAGAAACAGCTCGACGTAATCAAATTATCGACAAACAAGTTAACTCAGAAGTAAAAAACATTATTGCAAACGATCCTAGGCTTCAGCGCGCTCCAAATTTTGTTAAAGAGCAGGCAAAAAAGCAAATTCGTAAACAAATTAAGTCAGAGATTCAAAAACGTGTTCCTCAAGCTCAATGGCATATATCTACTCGTATAGCTAACGATAGTTATGCGAGTTTGCGTTCTGACGTTGCTTCAATACAGTCACTTGGATACGCTTTCCCGGCAGTATTTCTGGTTGTAGCAATGATGATGAGTTTAACTGCTATGGCTCGTATGGTTGAAGAAGAGCGAGGGCTTATTGGCACATACTTAAGTTTGGGATACGGTCGTTCTACTGCAGTAACAAGACATGCTTTCTTCGCAATATTTGCGTGCTTTGTTGGCGGCGGAATTGGCGATATTATGGGTTTTCTTGCAATCCCTTCACTTTTACTAAAAATCTTGCGTGGTTTATACGCCGTTCCAGACGTTAGTATGACTGGCTATATGGCTCTTTGTGTGTGCTAGCATTTGTGATTCCTGTTGCAATATGCACAATCGTTGTTAGTTGGCGAGAAACAAAGCAAGTTCCTGCAGCTTTGTTAAGACCAAAAGCTCCAAAAGCTGGTTCTCGCGTTCTTCTTGAAAGGTTGCCTTGGATTTGGAAGCGAATGAGTTTCTTAAATAAGGTTACTGTTCGCAATTTGGCGCGATTCAAAGGCAGATTGTGCATGACTATTGGTGGAGTTGCCGGTTGCACAGCGCTTATTGTTTGCGGTCTTGCTTTGAACGATACTGTTGCGACCTTGGGTATTCGCCAATACGAGGGAATTTATCGATACGATATGATTTCTATCTCGGCTCCAGGATCTTTCCAAAATATGAAGAAAAGCGTTGAGCGAGACAAGTCAAATAATAAAGTAGAAACTATACTTCCAGCTTATGTGGGCTCTGGAGAAATAGCTAAAAATCAATCAAATAAGTCGCATAGTCGTCATGTTGAGGATGCTGAAAGCGTGCAGTTGATTGTTGTAAAAGACACAAAAGCTTTGTCTTATCTTGTAAATTTGCAGGATGTGGGCAATAATTTGCAAGCTATTAAACTTACGGATGAAGGTCCGTTGCTTTCTCAAAGTGCTGCTGCATCTCTGGACATTACTCGTGGTAGTGAAATTAATGTGACGAATACTAGTTTTAAACGTGCGAAAGTTAAAGTTAAAGCTATTGTTCGTAATCTTATTGGTTCTAATATTTACATGACTGAACGTTGCTACGAACGCTTATTTAATGGAGAAAACAGTAAGCTTTTGAAACATAATGCGTTAATTTTGCGTTTGCGAGGTAGCGATAATAATAAAATTAAATATGCCGACAAGGTTTCTGAACGTGACGGTGTGCTTGCTGTTATGAATATTACGCGTATGAAGCATGCTTTTAGTTTTGATCTTATGAATGCTGTTGTTGCTTTAATCGTAACTTTGGCTGCTGGCTTAGCTTTAGCTGTGCTTTTTACTCTTGCAAGTACTAATATTTCGGAACGTACTCGCGAAATGGCTACGCTAAAAGTTCTTGGTTTTTATCGTAGAGAAGTTCATTCCTATGTGCATAAAGAAATGCTTACTTTAACTGTTATCGGCATTGCAGTTGGATTGCCATTAGGAAGGCTTATTGCAGGATTGTTGACTAGCGCGCTTCGTATGCCGTCTTTGTATTTTGAAGTTGAAGTAGCTCCTTTAAGCTATTGCATTGCTGGCGTTGCAACACTAATTTTTGCGTTAATTGTGCAATGGGCTACCAACCCAGCTTTGGATCGCATAGATCCAGTAAGCTCACTTAAAAGTGTGGAATAGTTGCGCGAATTGTGGAATGCGTAATGAATAGTTAAGGGTTCCTATAAAATTAGAAATTCGTGGCTATTAAGGAACGGAGTTGTAATAATGAGTGAGACTGTGAATAGTGACATTAATGTAGGTTCTAAACAAACAGAATCTGCAGAGACGCACAATAGCACATCTTCTCATAATCAATCTTCAAACCAATCTTCTCGCGTATCTGCGCAAGAAAATGCAAGTAGCAATACAAACCAAATGGAGCGTAGTCTTACCAAGCGTCATGTGCAATTTATTGCTATTGGCGGCACAATTGGAACAGGTTTGTTCCTTGGTTCTGGAAAATCAATTAGCTTAACAGGTCCGAGTATTGTATTCGTTTACATTATTGTGGGCTTGATCATGTTCCTGCTGATGCGTGGCATTGGTGAGCTAATGTACAAGGATCCAAACCAGCATACTTTTATTAGTTTTATTACGCGTTATCTTGGCAGAGGTTGGGGTAATTTTGCTGGATGGTCGTATTGGTTTGTGCTTGTACTTATTGGTATGAGCGAAATTACGGCAGTTAGTACGTATTGTGTCACATTCTTCCAAACTTTCGATATTGACGTAAGTCATTGGAAATGGCTGATAGAAGTAGTATTTTTAGCGGCTTTAGTGTGCATAAATTTGGTAGCTGTAAAGCTATTTGGGGAAACTGAGTTTTGGTTCTCAATGATTAAAATTACGCTAATTGTTGCTCTTATTGTCACAGCCGTAGTTATGGCTTTAATTGGTTACCATTACTCTGCAACTCCTTTGCATGGTGGTGTAATGAGTCCTGCTGGTCACGCTGGATTAGATAATATTTTCAACAATTTCTCGCTTATGCCAAATGGCTGGCTTTCCTTCTTAATGAGCTTCCAAATGGTGTTTTACGCGTACCAGCTTATTGAGTTTGTTGGTGTGACTGTTTCGGAAACTAAGAATCCTCGCCAGGTTTTGCCAAAGGCTGTTAACGAGATTATTGTACGCGTTCTGGTTTTCTATGTTGGTGCTCTCATAGCGATTATGCTTATTGTGCCGTGGCAACAGTTTAGGGCTACGAATGCGGAAGGCGTATTTATGTCACCATTCATTATGGTGTTCCAATACGCGGGATTGCATTGGGCTTCTGCGCTTGTGTTCTTTGTGGTTATTACAGCTGCTTCTTCTGCGCTTAATTCTTTGCTGTATTCTGCTGGTCGCCACATGTATCAAATCGCGCTTGAGTCACCTTCGCCTCTTTTGGGTAAGTTGCGTAAGGTTTCACGCACGAAGGTTCCTGCTCGCGCGATTTTGTTCTCGTCTGCTTTGATTCTTCTTTCGCCAATTATTAATTCGATCCCTGGTATTCATGGTGCGTTTATTTTGTTTGCTTCGGCTTCTTCGGCAGTGATAATCATGATTTATATTTTGATTATGGTTACGCATCGTAAATACCGTGAATCTGCTGATTTTATGCCAGATGGCTTCGTTATGCCGCATTATAAGCTTTTGAATTCTCTTACTATAGCGTTCTTTGCTTTTGTGTATGTGACTTTGTTTATTAGCGACGATACGCGAGCTTCTGCAATTGGCGGACTAGTGTGGCTCGTATTGTTCGGCGGATACTGCGCCTTACATCAACATTGGCAGAATCGCGATTTAGCTGAAGCTTTGGGGAAGTAAGGTACTTCTTTACTTGATTTCTGTTATGCTTGCTGTGTGCGAATTATTGTTGCAGATTGCAGTGCAGAGTATACAGGTAGGTTAAATGCCACGCTTCCTTTAGCTAAGCGAGTGTTGCTTATTAAAGCAGATGGCAGCGTACTTATTTTTTCTGAGCTTGGTGCATATAAACCTCTTAATTGGATGGTAGCTCCTTGTAGTATGCGTGTTTTACGTAAAGAAGATAGCGGCGAATCCGATGCTGGCGTTGTTGTAGATGGCTGTATTTTGCGTGTTGCTGCCGCTAAAAGCGATGATTTGCTTATGGTTTCGCTCGAGCATGTTTATAGCGATAATACTTACGATTTGGGTGAGGATCCTGGCTTAATTAAAGATGGTGTTGAGGATCATTTGCAACGTTACTTGGCTGAGCAGATTGAACGAATCGGCGATGGTGCAACGTTGGTGCGCCGTGAGTATCCTACGGCTATCGGCCCAGTGGATATTATGGCTCAGGACGCGGATGGTGTACATGTCGCTATTGAGATTAAGCGGCATGGCGGTATCGACGGCGTTGAGCAACTTACGCGTTATTGTGAGTTGCTGAATAGAGATCCGTTACTTAAGCCGGTTAGAGGTATTTTTGCTGCGCAAACTATTAGTCCGCAAGCTCGCGTTTTGGCTGAGGATCGTGGATTTACTTGCTTAATATTGGATTACGATGAAATGCGTGGAGTCGAGTCCAACGATCTTCGTCTGTTCTAAATATGTGTTCTAAATATGTAAAAACCCCTCGGGAAGGAGGGGTTTATTATTTATGAATCGCTAGTTAATTTTGCAACAGTTTGCAAAATTACAAATCTCACGAAGCATAGAGAATATCGACTACAAAGTACAGCGTGGCATTTGCAGGAATAGTTACGTTTCCGCGCGCGTCCTTCTTTTCTTCTTTACCATAGCCATCTTCTGGTGGGATTACCAAAAGAACTTGGGAGCCAACTTTCTTTCCAGTTAAGCCTTTAGTCCAACCAGGGATTACTCCTCCAGCAAGTTGGAAGTCTGCAGGTATGCCACGAAGCCAAGAAGAATCAAATTGATGCAATTTGCCGTCTTTATCAGTAGTCCAGCCAGTGTAATGAGCAGAAACTGTGTCTTTTGCAGTTACTTTTTTGCCGGTTCCTTCAATCAAAGTCTGAGAAACAAGCTTTCCGTCTGGAACGTAGTTATTTTTATCTAAGGTTGGTGCTCCAGATTTATCAAGAGTTACCTTCGGCAAATTTGCGGGAATATTCGTAACAGCCTTGCCCGTTGCTCTAGTTATAGCCTTTGATCGCGAAACCATTGTAAGAACCATAACATATGAAGGATTTTTATATCCTTCACTTACGCCAAAAGCAATAGTTGTATTAATTTTCTTGCCTTTAATCAAAGCGTAATATGGGCGGCTTGTAGAATTTTTATTAATGTAAATCGAGCAATCAACTTTGCCTTTTTCCCAAGTATTCATAAGCTCTTTGCCGGTTTTGGAGTCGAACACAATGCCCTGAGAGCATACGCGATCGCCTTCTTTAATTGTTTCTCCGTTGCCTCGTTGCAAAACAGCATAAGTATTTTGCTTTACTTTTACAGGCGTTTTCAGCGTTATTTTAGGCTTTTTCCCAAGTGCTCCAGATGCGCTTACGCCTTCCAGCAACTGCATTCCAGCTTTTTGAGCGTTCTCATCAGTTAAATTGTTTTTGTTGTTGGAACTTTCTCCGCATGAAGCGAGTACTACACACATTGCCACTGCACTAATAGTTGCAAAAGTGCGAAGCAAAAAGGATTTTTGTTCTAATGTTTTGATTTTTTTCATAGCCTCACATTACCGCTTGACGCTGATTTTTACATCAAAACATGCAAGTAATATTAAAAGACTGTAGAATGGTATCGTTATGACAAATATAGAAGATGCTTCTGATACAGAAGGACGACCAATGCGACGACCAATGCGACGGCTCACTTTGCGCAGTAAAATCATGCGCGGCGTTGTAGCTCCATTTTTTGCTTTGCTTGCAGTATTAAGCGTTGTTCTTGGAGTTGCTAACGCAACATTTTGGAAGCCTAGCAACGTTGTTATTGCGTACGCTAACGTATCTGGAACTCGTTATATTGTCACTGATCCTGGTGTTTTGAATCTTGTAGATAACAGGGTTCGTATTAGTGTTGCTGCTTTGCATACGCGTAAGCCTATTTGTGTTGCTGTAGGTTTAACGAAAGACGTAAGAGGCTGGGTGGCAGGTTCTCCAGTACAAAGAATTACTGGTTTGCGTGATTGGAATAATCTTTCAGTTTCTGAAGTGTCTGGTAAAACCTCTGTGCAAGCGGGTGACTCTGTGGACATTAAGGATCCTGACGTAAAATTCCAAGAATCTAATTTATGGCCTATAGTTACATGCCAGCTTGGTTTAGCGAAATTGGCAATAAATACTGCAGATTATGTTCAATCTTCTGGTTCTGCGTCGTATGACCATGCTGTTGCAAGCGGCACAATGCCTAAATCGGGCACTCGCGCTAGTAAGTCAAATAGTCATGATGCGTCTTCTTCTTCACTGCGCTCGCAGGCTGCTAGACGTGTTTTGCTAATTGATTTGGGGGATAATGTGCCGGAAGCTTCCGTAGAATTGCGGTGGCGTCGTAATCAAATTCCAGATTTTGCAACGCCTTTATATTTTGTAGGAGTGCTTTTTGCAGTATTAGCTATACTTTCTGCAACTATTTTTGCAATGGCTCCGCATCGTCGTCGTAATAAGCAATTAATAGCTAGCCGTTCAGGAGTGTTGGCAGTAAAGTCTGCACAGCGTGACGAAGTCACCTTTGCTGAGGCGATTTCTGGAACCATGTCTGGTATTTTTGGTCACAAACGACACAAGAAGGATTCTGGAAGCCACGCAAGGCATGGAGATCATGCGCGTCGTCGCAAAGATTCAATGCAAAGCGGCGACTCAAATGGTATGCAAACTCGAATTGCGTCTGCTTCTACAGCGGTTGCATCTACTGATTCTTTGGCTGAAACTACTGTTATTGCGCAAGATGAAATGCTTGCGTTTGCCACGCGCTTTATGCAGCAACATGACGATAATTCTTATTTAGATGATTTAGACAATGCTGATGATGAATTTAATGATTTGCACAATCAGGATGCTGCGGCAAACGGAGAAGATTTAGCAAATGCGGAAGATATAGGAAATGCGAAATATTCTGGAAATTCAGCAGAATCAGCAAATTCAGAAAATAAGCAATATAAGCGGAATTCTCAGAATATTAAGACTCCGCGAAATAAGAAAAAATCTTACGCAAGCGCGTCGGATGGCAATAGTCTGAACGATTATAAGAATAAGCGTCAGCAGCAAAATAAGTATGCACAGCAGAATAACAAGAGGCGTAATCGTCAGAACGATAGAAATAATGCTAATAATTCTGAAAAGTTTGCAAAGAAACGTTTAGAAACGGTCAAGCCTTCAGATAGTAATAGCAAGATTTCACATGAATCTAGTAAGAAAAAGCTTAATGAGCACGAAAACTATCGCAACTCAGAATCAAACAAACGTCAAAATTCGTCTAAAAATAGCAACGATAAGCAGTCTCGCATAAAACGAAATGGGTTTAGAGGAGACGGCGGTAACGGTCGCTACAGAAAAAATGGGAAAGGCTACCGCGGTAATTCTTCAAGTGAGCGAGGAAATGAGTAAAATGCGTAATAGTAATGTCGATATTCACCGAGTAAAAAGTAAAAATAGAGGCGTATTGCGCAACAACGTAGTCACATTAATAGCATGTGTTGTATCAACGGTTATGGTAACCGGATTATCTGCTTGCGATGGGCAGGTGCCGAAACCTGCTGAAGCGCGTAGTAATCAAGAGTTACCTAATGTGACTATGCTGCAAGAAAAAGATATCCGCTTGGGGTTGCTTCGCACTCTAGAAAAGGCAAACGACGAAAAAGATGTGGATTCATTATCTCAAGCAGTTTCTGGACCTGCTCTCGATATTCGTACGAGCGAGCTTACGATTGCAAACAAAACTGGAAACTTAGATCCTAAGGCCACTATTCCGCGTGAAGCCGCGCAAACTATTGTGCCAACTAATTCTGGTTGGCCAAGAGATTTAATGACTATTACAACTACTACTAAAGATCAGCAGTCAAAACGTTTGCTGGTTTTACGTCAACAGAGAGCGCGTTCGAATTATAAACTTTGGGCTGTTGCGCGCTTATTCCCTGGAGTGCATCTTCCTAAATTTGCTGTGCCAAGTATTGGTTCTTCAATGGGTAAATCTAACGATACTGGTTTGGTGATGACTCCAGATGAAGCGGTAGCTGCGTACGCTGACGTTTTACAAAATGGTGAAAACAGCAAGTACGCAAAGCATTTTGCTGACGATTATTTGCGTAAAAAGTTAGTTGAACTTTCTAAAGCAGTGCAAGCTGGAATGGAGCGAAATAAAGGCTCTCAAGAACAAGTCTTTACACCAAATCTCAAACAAATAAGCATTATGCGTTCAAGCGATGGAAGTGATTTGGTTGTTGCGCGCATAGATTCTGTGTGGACTCGTAAAGCTGGTGAAGGGCGTGAATCTCGTCCTGCTTCTGATGAAGAAAAAGCATTATTTGGCGACGGTAAAGCAAAAGGTACTATGCGAGTAACTTACGTAAATGTTATTGCTCTAGTAGTTCCTCCAGCTAGTTCTCATATGAAGATTATTCCTGTTGGTGCTGAGCGTCAGCCTATTAAGGTAGAAGCTTTATAAATTTTGTAAGTGCAATGTAGTGTGCTTGGAAAAGAGGAAAAATGGTGAGTAGCAAAGCGCAAGGCATGAATCCTGGCGGATTTTCGCTTGCTGGGGCTGTAGATTTAGAAGGCGTAAAGCGTCGTGTAGAAGCTCAAGCTAAGCAAGCTGCTAAAGCTGCATCGGGTTCTACTGGTTCTTCTGCTCCAAAAGCTGGCGGCTATGTAATCGATGTTAATGAGCAGTCTTTTCAGGCGATGGTGCAAACGTCTGTAAGTTTCCCAATTGTTATTTTGCTTTGGCAAGCTAATGACGAGGCCTATTATGATGTGGCACAGAAAGTAGCGGATGCTGTTAACGCGCTTGACGGTCGTATGCAGTTAGCTCGTATCAACTCTGATGAAAGCCCAAGTATTGCTCAAGCATTGCAAGCGCAGCAGCTTCCTGCAATTTACGGTTTAATTGGCGGACGCCCTATGCCTATTGCGCAAGGTTTACCTAGCGATGAGGAATTACAGCAGATTTGTGGCACTATTTTGCCGCAATTGGTTCAGGTTGCTGAACGCTCTGGTGTTGCTGGAACTGCTCCTTTTGTGGAATCCTCGGTTGAGAAAAAGTCTGAAACGTCTAAAGACTCAGATCAAGATAGTTCCGAGAATAATTCTGTTGAGAGTGTTCCACCTGCTCATGAGCAAGCTCATTCGCTTGCTATGAAGGGTGATTATGAAGGTGCTGCACGTGAGTATGCAAAAGTAATGGAAGCGGATTCTCATGATGTGCTCGCATCGCGTGAACATGCAAAAGCTTTGTTGCTTTCGCGTAATACTAATACTGATGTTGCTGCGGTTAGAAAGGCTGCTGGCGATAATAAGGATGATTTAGATTCGCAGCTTGCAGTAGCAGATGTAGATATGATTGACGGTCATATTGATGACGCTTTTGGGCGACTGCTTGACTTCCTTGCATCTGGTCATAAGAGCGATGCGGATGCTATTCGTTCTCGTATGCTTGAGTATTTTGCCATACTTCCTGCAGATGATGAGCGTCTTGCGCGTGCTCGTCGCCGTCTTGCAATTCTTCTTTACTGATTATTGCGCGATGACGCATTTTTGACGACTTATGTAGTATTAAACAAAAAAGCCAAGAACCACAACAATCGTGAGAAATTTGTGTGGTTCTTGGCTTTAGTAGCGGGGCATGGATTTGAACCATGGACCTCTGGGTTTCCTAACTAATCTCTTACAAAGCCACAAATTTTAATATCTTTCCTTTCCTAAAAATTAAGATAGCTCAGAGCAATACCTCTGAGCTATCGAATAAGCCTTTTCATCAAGAAACAATGCGGAGTCTTTTGATGAAAGTACTTAATATTTTAACCAACCCAGATGATAACGTCAACGATCTTGTAACGTTTAATGCTCCTTCCGCAGCTCTCCAGTTTGACGAGGAAAAACGGGAAGAGATTCGCTCTCTTAATCCTGATGCTCAAATGAATTGGGCACATACTACTACGCAACAGTTGCGCGAAAAACTTGTCACAACGATTGATAGCGTAGAGCTTGCTAACAATAATGTTGCAGACTTCTGCATTGCATTAAATACGGCGCTTTCTGGTGAAGCATGGGCTATTCTTGGAATAAGGCGGGCTCTAGTTGGGAGACATAGTCTTTATCGAGTGTCCAGTTGTGGATGAAGCGTAGGTCGCACGAGTTTTCGTATGTGTTTTCAAGCTCGCTTATGGGGTGGATGGTGTATCCGGTTTTTTGCGCGTCTTGCTCATCTTGTGTGTTTTCGCAGATGTAGATTTTGTGGCATCCGTCGTATGCGAAGCTTGTGCCGGTGACTGGCTTGCTGTTAATTTTCATTCTTGTTTTCCTTTCTACTTGTATATGATTTTTCTTATGGTTTGGTTTTATATAAAAACCCTGGTGTGATTATTTTTCGTTCGTGTTGTTGAACACTGGAAGGGACAAAAACGGAATGCGCTGGAGCCAACCCCTTGCGGGCCCTAGCTTCGCGCGTGTCCGTAACGCGAGTGGAGGACGCGGGGAAGTTGGCGGAAGTGACCCGTTTTTTAGAGTGGGAAGTGTCAAGAACACGTCATAAAAAGCAAAAAATGAGAGTACACCGCAGGTGTTCCATGCGATGATAATGGGTCTGCCGCCATGATAGTGGTGGCAGATTCTTTGTTCTGCTGGTGGCGGCTGGTTCACACATCTTTGTGTGAACTTATGGAAGCATAGTAGCCACCCTTCTCGCGTGGTAATAGCGCGGCTTGCTCCTGGGGGTAATGCCCTAAAATTTATGGAATTTTGTTCAGGGCATGCCCTAGGGGTAAGACGCGCCCCGCGCGGGAGGGTGGCTGCGATAAGCCACCAGGGGCTGGCAGAAAAAGTTGCGCTTCTTTTTCTGCCAGCAAACCCTCTGCTTACTTCTGGCACCAGTGGGGTGTGATGTGGTGAAGGAGCGCTGTAGTAGTGATGCGTGCAAGCCAGTACTTCTCGTCTATCGTGAGTGCTTTCTGGGCTGTGATACGAGCGTTTGTCGTGTCATTTTTCAGCCAATACAAGTATGACAGTGTGCCATAGACTGTGACAGTTTCCCTCTGACTTAATCCTTTAAGTTCCAGCATGGTGGTCAGCAGTGCTATTGCACGATGGATGCGCCGTGTGTCGAGGGTGAAATTGTCATCTCTAAAAACCAGGTCGAGGCTTGAACGCACATAGTGGACAGTTTTCTCAGCGAATGGGTGCTCAACGTTATCGAGGAAGTCTTGCATGGTGCAGCCATGGAAACTATCAATAAGGAACATGTCACGCACGATGAGGAGACTGCTTAATGCTTGGATACCGTAGCGTAGTGTGTTCTCGTCCAATCCTTTCGTGGTAAAGCCTGCTAGGTAGTTGTGGAATGCTACGAGAGCTTCTACCTCTCCTATTAGGAGTGTGACCGTGTGGTCGCTGTTGATGGTAACCATTTTTTTTATCCTTTCCTTGTGTGTTGGTAGTTCCAGGGCAGGCACACCCGTAAACCCACAAGAACACTCCCAGTCCTTGTGCGACGCTCCAGGCTCGACTCCGGTCAGCCCGTGGAACATGTTGTGGAATGGGCTGGCAGGGGTGAGCTTGTTGGGTGGCGTGACAAGGCTGGCGTGTGGTCTTTGGACTGGGTGTGCTAGCCTCTGGGCTACCAACACGAGAAAGTGGGGGCGGCGACCGGTGGCAGCATTCTTGCTGCGCCACAACAGTACAGTCTCCACGAGTGAAACTCGTGGAGACAATAGCCGCCCAGACTTTTTAGTGGATCCGGGTATGGTGCTGATATTTCTTTTAATTCTCATGATGTTAGTCAAAAGAATTTACAGACGGGACATCAGTTATAAATATCCTAGATATAGATGTTGGTGCTATTTGCTCACGGCACAAATGAACACTCTATGACAGATAAAGTATGGTTCACTCGGTTAACTTAGATGTCTGAATTGAAAGCGTTCTAATTTAAAAATAAGCTGCGCTGTGAAACTTCTGTAGTGAACTTTCACAGCGCAGCTTGTAGTTGTGCTCGTATTTACAATATTTATTGCATCTTATTCTGCTTTAATTGAACGCAATCGCTTATCGAATATGCAGATAAGCACCAGTATAAAGTGGATAAGAGCAGCTATGACAATTATTCCTGACTCTGCATGTAGAGATGGAATGGTCATGTGGGAATAAGCGTAATCCCATAGCGGATAGCTTACTGCTCCTATAGCGGCAACAACTGAGATGAATACAGACATTACCTGTCCAACGAGATTATCATCTACTGCATGAATAAATACTGTTTGGAATGGTGGATTTACTACTCCTTGGAAGAAAGCAAAAAGGAAACCAAACACGGCTGCTGCTATAGCGTTAGGCGCTAATGCCAGTCCTATTATAGAAAGAGTCACTAGTATATGTGAAAGAGTGAGTAGCATAGAGAAGGACATTTTGCTGGACACTTTTGGCGCGATGAGATAGCTGAGGGCATACCCAAGTGACATTGCGCTTAAATCCCAGCCATA
>OBUR01000300.1_pt1 | contig 16481 bp, 7 predicted proteins | sample 1475951 | NCBI WGS metagenome assembly OBUR01 (sample SAMEA2579957, study PRJEB22360) | human gut metagenome
GAAGCGACGCAACCGTTACATACGACACAATGAAAGCGAATGTAACAGTTACAGTGAAACACGATGGTACAGCTAAAGTACTTATCGCGACTGTAGGCGACATTGCGGATAAAGAATTTAACAACCGTGTCACTCCTCCAGAAGAACCTAAGTTCAATCCTGAAAAATATGTTGTTTCTGAAGCGAAATTTGATGTAACAGGTACGAAACTCGTTGATGATGACAAAGAATTGGCTAACAAGGTTGCGGATACAAACGCTAACCCATATGCGGACGATGCATCAAACAACGAAGAAGAAAACTTGAACACCAAGACTGTGAAACGTGGCCAAAAACTTTATTACCAAGTATGGCTTGACACGACTCAATTTGATGCAGCTAACAAGGATAACATCCAAACAGTTGGTATCACAGATGACTTCGATGAAACTAAGTTGACTGTGAATGCTTCAGACATCAAGGCATACGATTCAGTATCAGGTGCGGATGTTACATCTAAGTTTGACATCTCAATCGCTAACGGTGTAATCACAGCTAACCTCAAAGATGGCTTCACTAAGTCACTTGGCGACGCTGAAAACACTCAAATCATTGACACTACTAAGTTCGAGTTTGGACGCTACTATAAATTTGATATTCCAGCAACTGTGAACGCAGACGTTCCTGGCGGTGCGGATATTGAAAATACTGCGACTCAAGTAGTTAACTACTACAACCCAACGACTAAGAAAGTTGAAAAACCTAAAAAACCAACTGAAAAACGTGTTAACAACGTTCCAGTTGAAGTGGAATTCAACTTCACTAAACGTTTGGAAGGTCGTGAGCTTAAAGCTAACGAATTCAGCTTCGTGCTTAAAGATTCAGAAGGTAAGACTCTTGAAACTGTAAGCAATGATGCGGCTGGTAACGTTAAGTTCAAAGCTCTTGAATTCAAGAAAGGTCAAGAAGGCGTTCACAACTACACAGTAGAAGAAGTTAAAGGAAGCGACGCAACCGTTACATACGATACAATGAAAGCGAATGTAACAGTCACAGTTAAACACGATGGAACAGCTAAAGTTCTTATCGCGACTGTAGGCGATATTGCGGACAAAGAATTTAACAACCGTGTAACACCTCCAGAAGAACCTAAGTTCCAACCAGAGAAATATGTTGTTTCTGAAGCGAAATTTGATGTAACAGGTACAAAACTCGTTGATGATGACAAAGAATTGGCTAACAAGGTTGCGGATACAAACGCTAACCCATATGCGGACGATGCATCAAACAACGAAGAAGAAAACTTGAACACCAAGACTGTGAAACGTGGCCAAAAACTTTATTACCAAGTATGGCTTGACACGACTCAATTTGATGCAGCTAACAAGGATAACATCCAAACAGTTGGTATCACAGATGACTTCGATGAAACTAAGTTGACTGTGAATGCTTCAGACATCAAGGCATACGATTCAGTATCAGGTGCGGATGTTACATCTAAGTTTGATATCTCAATCTCTAACGGTGTAATCACAGCTAACCTCAAAGATGGCTTCACTAAGTCACTTGGTGATGCTGAAAACACTCAAATCATCGATACTACTAAGCTCGAGTTTGGACGCTACTATAAATTTGACATTCCAGCAACTGTGAACGCAGACGTTCCTGGCGGTGTAGATATTGAAAATACTGCGGCTCAAGTTGTAAACTACTACAACCCAACAACTAAGAAGGTTGAAAAACCAAGCAAACCAACTGAAAAACGTGTAAACAACGTTCCAGTTGAAGTAGAATTCAACTTCACTAAACGTATGGAAGGCCGTGAGCTTAAAGCTAACGAATTCAGCTTCGTGCTTAAAGATTCAGAAGGTAAGACTCTTGAAACTGTTAAGAACGATGCCTCAGGTAACGTTAAGTTCTCTAAACTTGAATTCAAGAAAGGTCAAGAAGGCGTTCACAACTACACAGTAGAAGAAGTTAAAGGAAGCGACGCAACCGTTACATACGACACCATGAAAGCGAATGTAACAGTCACAGTTAAACACGATGGTACTGCTAAAGTTCTTATCGCAACTGTAGGCGATATTGCGGATAAAGAATTTAACAACCGTGTAACACCTCCAGAAACTCCAGAATTCAATCCAGAAAAATATGTTCTAAACGAAAAAGAATTTGATTTGACTGGAACTTCATTATTAGATGATGATAAAGAGTTGGCAGACAAGTACGCAGATACCAATGCGAACCCATATGCGGACGATGCATCTAATAACGAAAAAGCGAATATCAATACTAAATCAGTTAAACCAGGTCAAAAACTTGTTTACCAAGTATGGTTGGATACAACTAAATTTGACGCAAACAACAAAGACCATATCCAATCAGTAGGAATCTCAGATGACTACGATGAGGCAAAAGTCGACGTTGAAGCTTCAGCTATTAAAGCATATGATGGTAAGACTGGTGCGGATGTAACAGCTAAATTCGATATTACTGTGAACAACGGTGTGATTACTGCAACCCTTAAAGATGGCTTCACTAAGTCACTTGGCGATGCGGAAAACACACAAGTCATCGACACAACTAAATTCGAATTCGGACGTTACTACAAGTTTGATATCCCAGCTACAGTGAAAGCTGACGTTAAAGGCGGAGTAGACATCGAAAATACTGCGGCTCAAGTCGTTAACTACTACAACCCAACTACTAAGAAAGTTGAAAAACCAAACAAACCAACTGAAAAACGTGTAAACAGCGTACCAGTACAAGTAGAATTCAACTTCACTAAACGTTTAGAAGGACGTAAATTGCAAGCGAACGAATTCAGCTTCGTACTTAAAGATTCAGAAGGTAAAGTTGTTGAAACTGTAAGCAACGATGCATCTGGTAACGTTAAGTTCTCTAAACTTGAATTCAAGAAAGAACAAGTAGGCGAACACAAGTTCACAGTTGAAGAAGTGAAGGGTACTGACGGAACTGTCACTTACGATGCGATGAAAGCAGTAGTAACTGTAGAAGTTAAACATGACGGAACAGCGAAAGCTCTCATCACTAACGTAACAGATCCAGCAGACAAAGAGTTCAACAACCGTGTAACACCTCCAGAAACTCCAGAATTCAACCCAGAGAAATACATCTTGAACGAATCTAAATTCGATCTGACAGGTGTGAAACTTCTCGATGATGATAACGAGCTGGAACATAAAGTTGCGGACACCAATGCGAACCCATATGTGGACGGTACTGCCAACAACGAAGCTCAAAATATCAATACGAAGACACTTAAGAAAGGTGATAAAGTATACTACCAAGTATGGTTGGATACAACTAAATTCACTGAAGCACACAATATTCAATCTGTAGGTGTAACAGATAAATATGACAGTGCAAACTTGAATGTTAACGGAGCTGATATTAAAGCATACGACTCTGTAACAGGAGAAGATGTGACAGCTAAGTTTGATATCAAGGTTGAAAATGGTGTAATTACTGCAACTTCTAAAGCGGACTTGACTAAGTCACTTGGCGATGCAGAAAATACACAAGTGATCGACACAACTAAGTTGGCCTTCGGACGTTACTACAAGTTTGAAATCCCTGCAGAAATTAAACAATCTGCTCAAGAGGGTGTGGATATCGAAAATACAGCTTCACAAATCGTACACCAATACGATCCAACTAAGAAGACTGTAGAAAAACCAGAAAAACCAACTGAAAAACGTGTAGTCAACATTCCAGTTAAGGTTCAATTCCAATTCACTAAGAAATTGGAAGGACGCACATTGAAAGCTGGTGAATTCAGCTTCGTTCTGAAAGACGAAAAAGGTAATGTGATCGAAACTGTGAAGAATGATGCGGCTGGTAAGATTACCTTCTCAAATCTTGAGTTCAAACGTGGTGAAGAAGGAACTCACCTCTACCATGTAGAAGAAATTCGTGGTACAGATTCTAGCGTTGTTTACGATAAGATGGTTGCGACCGTTGGTATCGTGGTGAATAAAGAAGGTAAAGTATTAGTAGCTACTACTAAGTTGCCAGAAGATACAGAGTTTAACAACACTGTTATTCCGCCAACAACACCACCAACAACACCGCCTAATACACCACCAACACCACCAACAACGCCACCAACTCCTCCAACACCACCAACAACACCACCAACGACTCCTCCAACACCACCGACACCAACAACTCCACCAGCTCCAGGACTTCCTAACACTGGTGAAGAACAATCAGTATCAGCTGCATTGTTAGGTGCTGCACTTGGTATGGTTGGACTCGCTGGACTTGCAAAACGCAAGAAACGTGAAGACTAAAATTGAGGAGACATCGACATCTTTGTTGATGAGGTGACAATTTTAGATCCAACAGGAAGAGGCTTTGCTCGAAAGAGCAGGGCCTCTTTGTTATGGAAAATAAAAAAATATACAGGTAAATAGTAAAATTTTTTAGAAATTCTGTAACTAGTTTCAGAAAAATTTCATTGACTTGCAGATGATAAAACAGTATACTAGTAAAGTAATTTGATCTTTCAAACTGCCGGCAACAAGGGGAATGAAGCCACTTTGAATTGGAATTACAGTAGGGTTTGGGGTGGTAGAACTTCACACCCTTATTGTCGTCAGTTACCCTATTAAGACCAGACTTGTGAAACAAACACAGGTTTCTTTTTTGCATAATTATAAAAGCTTATAGAACCCTCCTGCTCCAAATAATCAGGAGGGTTCCGTTTTATTTTTAAAAAGCTGGTGATCCAAGAAATATTGTGAATTTCCTATAGGTTCTCCTCCCTATTTATGTTACAATTAAACTACTATTATCGAAGGGAGAAACTATGATTAATTCAATTGTTTCACAAGGTTTGATTTGGGCCATTTTAGGGTTAGGAATCTTTATGACGTTCCGAATTCTAGATTTTCCAGATATGACGACAGAAGGTTCTTTCCCGCTTGGAGGAGCGGTGGCGGTGACCTTGATTACCAAAGGGGTCAATCCACTCCTTGCGACGCTGGCTGCTATTGGAGCAGGGTGCTTGGCAGGACTTGCGACGGGTCTTCTCTACACAAAAGGGAGAATACCAACACTCTTATCAGGGATCCTTGTGATGACGTCTTGTAACTCGGTCATTCTATTTGTCATGCAGCGGGCCAATTTGGGACTTCTGGGCTATAAAAAAATTCAGGAATTTCTTCCTTTTGCCAGTGGGTTCAATGAGATTCTGATTGGCTTGATTTTCGTCACGCTTGTGATCCTTGGTTTGATCTTCTTCTTGGATACACGCTTGGGTCAAGCCTATATTGCGACAGGGGACAATCCAGATATGGCCAAGAGCTTTGGGATCAACACAGACCGGATGGAATTGATGGGCTTGGTCATTTCAAATGGGATTATTGCTCTTTCTGGTGCACTGATGGCCCAGCAAGAAGGCTATGCGGATGCTTCACGTGGAATTGGTGTTATCGTTATCGGGCTTGCCAGCCTCATTATTGGAGAGGTGCTCTTTTCAAATGTCACCTTGACAGAGCGCTTGCTCAGTATTGCGATCGGATCGATCGCCTACCAATTTTTGATTTGGGCCGTGATTGCGCTTGGCATCAATACCAGCTATATTCGAATCTTCAGTGCCTTGATCTTGGCTATCTGCCTGATGATTCCAACCTTTAAGGGAAAAATCATGAAAGGAGCGAAACTCAGTAAATGACAGCAATTGTAGAATTAAAAAATGTAACCAAAGCCGTGAGCAATGGGATGAACGAAGAAAAAGTCATTCTGGATGATGTTTCCTTGGAAATTCGAGAGCATGATTTTATCACGATTTTGGGGGGCAATGGAGCTGGAAAATCAACCCTATTTAATACCATTGCTGGGACGCTTCCGGTGAGCAGTGGGAAGATTTATATTTTGGGGGAAGATGTAACCAACTATTCTCCTGAAAAGAGAGCCAAGTACCTATCGCGGGTCTTTCAAGATCCTAAAATGGGAACGGCACCTCGCATGACAGTAGCAGAAAACCTCTTGGTAGCGAAGTTTCGCGGAGAAAAACGTGGCTTGATTCCGCGTCACTTGGCCAGCTATAAAGAAGAGTTTCAAACAGTCCTTGCTAAGATCGGCAATGGCTTGGAAAATCATATCGATACAGCCGTTGAGTTTCTATCAGGGGGGCAACGACAAGCCTTGAGTCTGTTGATGGCGACACTGAAACGTCCAGAACTCTTGCTTCTAGACGAACACACTGCTGCCTTGGATCCCAAAACCAGTCAGGCGCTCATGACCTTGACGGATGAGTTTGTGAAACAAGATGCCCTCACAGCTCTTATGATCACTCACCATATGGAAGATGCTTTGAAATATGGAAATCGCTTGATTGTCATGAAAGACGGACACATCGTCCAAGACCTCAATCAAGAAGAAAAAGCCCAAATGACCATCGCAGACTACTATCAATTGTTTGAGAAAGACTAAGATACAAAGCCCGTAAAATGGGAGTAGGACAGAAGCGACATCACTTAGGTTGTTTGATGTAGAAGTAGTTTGTCTGCATGCTAGAGAGTGGGACAGAAATCGGTAATTCGTTAGAATTCGATTTCGTCCTCCCACCTCCGCACAGTTAAGTAGGGCTGTAAAAGCTGATGAAATCAGCGTACTAGAGCCCACTCAACCACTGCGTCTTGCTCGACAATCCAAAAATAATTGAGAGGCTAGGACTTTTGTCCCAGCCTCTTTTCTTTTTCTTAAATCATCAATAAAACCGCATAAAAATTGGAACTAGTTTCAGCTGAAATCGCTTGCAAATACTCAGGTAGGTGAGTATAATATAGTTAGAAAGATAAAGAAGGGATTGATACCAATGCCTTATCGAGTTAAAATTTAGGTTACTTCGTTTTAGGCCTGTTTTGCTGATATCTGTTCATGCTCTTATCGTAAAAGAGCAGTTATGTCGTGTGTGTCGGATCGGTTGGACGGTCGGGCAAGCCTGCTTAGTTTGTCCGGAGACATAAGAAAACGTGGAAATAGTAGGTAGAAGCTTTTTATAAAGGTTTTCAAACTTCAATGCGTCCAGTCGAAAGCTCATAAATTTAGATTTGGGATAGCAAAGAAAACCTCTGGTATTTTACACAAATACTATTAAATGAAATCAACATCATAAACATTGTTTTGTTAGCCAAAAGGTTAATTGCACCAAGTCAGTGAAGCAGACCAGGCCTCTAGTCCCGTAAGACTGGAGGCCATTTTTATAAAATACTCAGGAGGAGGTGAGAGTATGGGATTGTCGTATGCGCAAGAATATAGTTGTCGGGACCATTTTCGGCAAAGAGCTTTTGAGCGCTTTGGCGTAGATGATCAGCACTTAAATAAGTGGATCAACCAACACCTCTCCTCCCTCTCTCCTTATGATAGTAATGTGGTTCAACCCGCCAACACAGAAGCCTATGTAGCCAGTGATGGCGTCATCTTTGTTTGCAATATCAAAAGTCGGGAGTTTATCACCTGTTTTAAGGCGGTTAATTACCAAGAGTCTAAGGAAGAAGAGGAAGCTTATACGGACATTCACGAAAGCAATGTCGCTTCTTTCAAAAAAGACATGAACCACTTGGTCAATCGCTATCGACTCAAGGAAGCCAAGGAGCTGTTTGAAAACATTGGGGAGGATTTGGATGACTTTTATCGCCTGTCCCAAACGGTCAAAAACGGCCAATTGAGCGAACGAAATAGTCAGCGCTTAGAGGAATTGTTGAGCAAATTCCATGTGATCAAGGCAGCCATGCGGATCATTGAAAATAAACGGGGAGATTATCATTTTTAGGGTCTTTTCCCCCTAAAAATAGGCGCCTAGAAGTCCTCTCATCTATTTTAGATGAGAGGACTTTTTTGCCGTGGAAAGCTTTTTGAAAAAAAGAGAAAAAAATTGTATAATAGAGTGGATATGCAAGTATTTGCAAAGCTGTAATTCGACTTGGGCAACCAAGGACCGTAAGTATTAAAATAATCACACTAAAGGAGACAACAGTGAGTAGTATTAAATTAGTCACTCTTGGCGGTGTTCGAGAAAATGGAAAAAATCTCTACGTTGCCGAAGTGAACGATTCAATTTTTGTCTTGGATGCAGGTTTGAAGTATCCAGAAAATGAGCAACTTGGGGTGGACGTCGTCATCCCCAATATGGATTATCTATTTGAAAATAAGGACCGTATTGCGGGTGTTTTCTTGACCCACGGTCACGCGGATGCCATTGGGGCTTTGCCTTATCTTTTGGCTGAAGCAAAAATCCCTGTATTCGGGACAGAGTTGACCATCGAGTTGGCTAAACTCTTTGTCAAAAGCAATGACAGTGTTAAGAAATTCAACGACTTCCATGTCATCGATCAAAATTCTGAGATTGATTTTGGCGATGCCGTCGTATCTTTCTTTCAAACTACCCACTCCATCCCTGAAAGTATCGGGATTGTGATTGGCACTCCTGAGGGCAATATTGTCTACACAGGAGACTTTAAATTTGACCAAACTGCCAGTGAGTCTTATGCGACGGACTTTGCTCGCCTAGCTGAGATTGGACGTGAGGGTGTGCTTGCCCTCTTGAGTGATTCGGCCAACGCGGATAGCAAGATGCAAGTTGCTAGTGAGCAAGAAGTGGGCGATGAAATCCTGGATACCATTGCGGACTGGGATGGTCGTGTCATCGTAGCGGCGGTAGCCAGCAACCTTTCTCGGATCCAGCAGGTCTTTGATGCTGCGGCTGGGACTGGCCGCAGGGTGGTCTTGACAGGGTTTGATGTGGAAAATATCGTCCGCACAGCCATCCGCTTGAATAAATTATCTCTTGCTAACGAAAAACTCTTGATCAAGCCAAAAGAAATGAGCCGTTTCGAGGATCATGAATTGATCATTTTGGAAACAGGCCGGATGGGTGAACCGATCAATGGTTTGCGTAAGATGTCGATTGGTCGTCACCGCTATGTGGAAATTAAAGATGGGGACTTGGTCTACATCGTCACAACGCCGTCTATTGCCAAAGAAGCAGTGGTGGCACGTGTAGAAAACATGATCTATCAAGCAGGTGGAGTTGTCAAATTGATCACGTCAAGCTTGCGCGTATCTGGTCATGGAAACGCGCGGGATTTGCAGTTGATGATCAACCTTCTTCGTCCTAAATATCTCTTCCCAATCCAAGGAGAATACCGCGAATTGGATGCCCATGCACGAGTGGCGATGGAAGTCGGTATCTTGCCTGAAAATATCTTTATTCCAAAACGCGGAACGGTGATGGAGTATGAAAAGGGGGACTTCGTCCCTGCCGGTAGCGTCTCAGCAGGAGATGTCATGATTGATGGGAATGCCATTGGTGATGTGGGCAATATCGTCCTTCGTGACCGCAAGGTCTTGTCAGAAGACGGGATCTTTATCGTGGCGATCACAGTGAACCGCAAAGAGAAGAAGATTATTTCCAAAGCGCGCGTGCACACCCGTGGTTTTGTCTATGTCAAGAAGAGTCGGGATATTCTTCGTGAAAGTTGCGAATTGGTCAACCAAAGCGTTGAAGACTATTTGGCACAAGACAGCTTTGACTGGGGTGAGTTAAAAGGTTTGGTACGCGACAACTTGTCTAAGTTCTTATTTGAACAAACCAAACGCCGTCCAGCCATCCTACCAGTCGTGATGGAAGTAAAATAATAGAAGAAATGGAAACGCTTGGCGGGCGAAGGCTTGCCGAGTGTTTTTAACAGTAGAAAGAGGAAAGCAAATGGCAGTTATGCAGATTGAGTATTATTCAGAAGCTTTGAAGATGGAGTGGGGGGTGTCCGTCCTTTATCCCGATGCATCGCGCGTGGAAGATCCAGCGGATACGGATATTCCTGTTCTCTATCTCTTACACGGGATGAATGGCAACCACCACTCCTGGTTGAAGCGGACCAATGTGGAGCGCATCCTGCGCAATACCAATCTGATCGTGGTCCTACCCAACACCAATAATGGCTTTTACACAGATACCCAGTATGGCTACAACTACTACACGGCCATTGCGAAAGAATTGCCAGAGACTCTTTCTCGCTTCTTCCCGAATATGACTAAGAAACGGGAGAAAACCTTTATTGCGGGTCTATCCATGGGAGGCTATGGCTCAATGCTCTTGGCCCTCAAGACAAATCGTTTCTCTCATGCGGCTAGTTTTTCTGGTGCTTTAAGTTTCCATGATAGAGACTTTGAAAACAATGACTTGGAACAACCAGCTTTTTGGAAGGGAATTTTTGGAGAAATTGAGGATTGGACGACCAGTTCCTACTCGCTAGAGACGGCTGCCAAGAAGTTTTCAGATAAGAAGACCAAACTATGGATCTGGTGTGGGGAGCAGGATTTCCTTTATGAAGCCAATAATTTTGAAGTCAAGGAATTAGAAAAGTTAGGCTTGGATGTCACCTATACCCACAGCCCAGGTAAGCACGAATGGTTCTATTGGGAACGTGAGTTGGAGCACTTTTTACAAACTCTACCAATCGACTTTGAATTGGAAGAAAGACTAAGTTAAGATACAAAGGGCGTAGCGGATACAGTCAAAATAGGGAGTAGGACAGAAGCGATATCATTTATAAACGCTTCGTCGTCCTACCCCCACAAGGCTGATTAGGTATTCTTCTGAGCTTAGAAAGCGACAGAAGAATCCAATCAGCTACTGTGTCTTGAATTAATTGCTATTCAGCTTGCGTTTTTGACACAATCCGCAGCCCGTGTTCGTTTAATAAGATACAAATAGATTGGATATCAGTCAGAGCATTTGTTCTGGCTTTTTTATATATATAGGAAGAAAAGCTAGAAAGGCCACTTATTCATTTCAGTCCTGCTTTCTTTATGGTATAATAGGAACGATTGAAAAATGAGCTAGAAATAGCGAACAAGATAAGAGGAGAGAAATATGGCAAAAGATATTCGTGTGCGTTATGCACCAAGTCCAACAGGGCTACTACACATTGGAAATGCTCGTACAGCATTGTTTAACTACTTGTATGCGCGCCACCATGGTGGAACTTTTATCATCCGTATCGAAGATACGGACCGCAAACGTCACGTTGAAGATGGAGAACGTTCACAGCTTGAAAACCTGCGTTGGTTGGGCATGGACTGGGATGAAAGTCCAGAAACTCATGAGAACTACCGCCAGTCTGAGCGTTTGGAACTCTATCAAAAGTATATTGACCAACTCTTGGCGGAAGGAAAAGCTTACAAATCTTACGTCACTGAAGAAGAGTTAGCGGCAGAACGTGAACGCCAAGAAGCAGCAGGTGAAACACCTCGCTACATCAACGAATACCTTGGCATGGGCGAAGAAGAAAAAGCAGCTTACGTTGCAGAACGTGAAGCAGCGGGCATCATCCCGACGGTTCGTTTGGCAGTGAATGAGTCTGGTATCTACAAGTGGCATGATATGGTCAAAGGCGATATCGAGTTTGAAGGTGGTAATATCGGTGGGGATTGGGTCATCCAGAAGAAAGATGGCTACCCAACTTACAACTTTGCCGTTGTGATCGATGACCACGACATGCAAATCTCTCACGTTATCCGTGGAGACGACCACATTGCCAACACCCCAAAACAGCTCATGGTCTATGAAGCCCTTGGTTGGGAAGCACCAGAATTCGGTCACATGACACTTATCATCAATTCTGAAACTGGTAAGAAATTGTCTAAACGTGATACGAATACCCTTCAATTTATCGAAGATTACCGTAAGAAGGGCTACCTTCCAGAAGCAGTCTTTAACTTCATCGCTCTTCTTGGTTGGAACCCTGGTGGGGAAGACGAAATCTTCTCTCGCGAAGAACTCATCAAGCTCTTTGATGAACATCGTCTCAGCAAGTCTCCAGCTGCTTTCGACCAGAAGAAAATGGACTGGATGAGCAATGAGTATATCAAGAATGCGGATCTTGCGACTATCTTTGAAATGGCCAAGCCATTCCTCGAAGAAGCAGGTCGTTTGACAGACAAGGCTGAGAAGTTTGTAGAACTCTACAAGCCACAAATGAAGTCGGTGGACGAAATCGTTCCATTGACAGACCTTTTCTTCTCAGACTTCCCAGAGTTGACAGATGCAGAAAAAGAAGTCATGGCTGGTGAAACGGTTCCGACTGTACTTGAAGCCTTCAAAGCGAAATTGGAAGCCATGTCAGACGATGAGTTTGTGGCAGAAAATATCTTCCCACAAATCAAAGCGGTTCAAAAAGAAACTGGGATCAAAGGGAAGAATCTCTTTATGCCAATCCGTATTGCCGTTTCAGGTGAAATGCATGGTCCTGAATTGCCAGATACCATCTATTTACTTGGACGCGAAAAATCCATCCAACACATTGAAAGTATGTTGGAAAAAATCAGATAATTATCAGAAAAGTCCCTATTAAATGGGGCTTTTTGTTTTACCTCTAAAGTAAAAGTATTATAGGATTTTTTCAAAAAATTGCCCCGGTTTGACAAATTGATCCTACTGAAAACGATTTTATTACTATCTAAAACAAAAATTATAAAAAAATAGCAATAATTAAGGATAATTGCTTCCAAAAATCGACACATTAGTCTATAATGTAAGGGAAATAAAAAATGTAATAAGGAGACAGAAATGTTTTTTAAACGTTCTAATGGTGAATTCCGTGAAACGGATCGAGTGACTCGTTTCAAATTGATCAAGTCAGGTAAAAACTGGTTGCGAGCAGCGACTTCTAACTTTGGTCTTTTGAAAGTCATTCGTGGTCAAGTCGAAGAGACTGTTGTAGCTGAAGTGCGTGAAGACGCAGTATCAGTGAAAGAAATGACAAGCCGTGGCTTGCTCAAAGGGATCGTAGCAGCTGGGGCTGTTTTTGGTGCAGCTACAGTAGCGAATACTGCAAAAGCAGATGAAACAGGATCAGACGTTGCGACTGCATCTGAGCTTTCAAGCGAAGCACTTGTAGAACAAGGAAGTACAGTCCTTGGAACAACATCAACAACAGAATCTCAGTCTGAATCAACAACAGCATCAACAACTGAGTCAACTACTGAATCTCAATCTCAATCAACAACAGAATCAGCTAGCGCTTCTGCATCTGCAAGTGCTTCAACCTCTACAAGCGTATCTGTATCTCACTCAGCTTCATTGAGCGAACAAGGTTCAGCAGAACTTTCAGCAGCTCTTAGCGAATCAACTGTAGCAGCTGGATCTGAAGCAACTTCAGAAGCAACGACAACTGTTGCCAAAGCTGATGATAAAGTTGATGATAAAGTTGTTTTGGAACAAAACACTTCAGAAGCAGAATTGTTGAACAAGATCGCTAGCGACTACTCAGCAACTGTTTCAACTCCAGAAAAGAAAGCAGCAATTGAAGCTGCCATTGCTAAAGTTCAAACAGAATTGACAGCAAGCAACAGCTTGATCAACGCGAATGCTTCAGCTCAATCATACGCAGACCAACGCGAACGTTTGAGCAAGTCAGTAGATGACATGATGGCAACCTTGACTGCAGCAGGATTTACTGGTAACACAACAGTGAATGGTGCTCCAGCAATTTCAGCACAATTGGCACCAATCTCAACAAGTACTACTGGTAGTGTAGATACTAACCCAGTTATCTCAAATGCGAATGGTGCAACGATTGAAGATGCAGCCTTTAACGAAGCAGGTTATGCTTTGGATCCAAACGCTGATCGCTTCACTTTTGGTGTATGGCAATTCCTTAAAACGAACCACGCTACTGGAGCTAAAACAAACTTTGATTACTATGCGACTCTTGCAGTAGACCGTTCAGCTATCACTGGTAGCCTTTCCGCTAATCCAGATGTTTACTTGCGTATTGTGAAGAAGTCTGATGGATCAGAAGTTTACACTCGTACCATCAAAGCTGGAGAAAGCAACATCTCACTTCCAAGCTACATCACAAACAACAACTCTGATGTAACCAATACTTTGACATACGCGGGTGCTAACGGAACTAATCCAGGTAACGTAACTTTCTCATTGGTAAATGCTAACCTTGAGTATGAAACACTTCAAATCCGTGATACCAACTACCCAGGTAACCAAGGTGAAGACAAACAAAACGTTCAAACTTCTGTTCCTTATGCGAAAGCTGATCAAACAACTTACTATAAAGTCGTTGACAGTAGCAAGTATACAGAAGGTCAAACATACAAACCAACTGGAAATGAAACAGTTCTTGCAAGCTATACGCAAACAGGTCTTGCAGGGCAACAATTCACAGCTTCAAACAATCGCGAGATTGCTGGTTACAAACAAGTACCAGCAACAACTGACTCAACTCAAAAAACATCTGGTATCCTTGGTAAGGGTGTTGTTGGACAAAAACTTGTCGAACTTCAAGGTGGTGCCAACCACTACTACGTGAAACGTATTTCTGAAATCGTTGATACTGATGGCTCAACTGTAACGAAATTCTACGCTCTTGATCCATCTCAGGTTAACAACTTTGCGACATCAGATATTGGTACTGAAGATGTATCGAAGTACACACTCATCTACACAAGTAAAGTTAACAAAGCTGCTGAAGTGTGGAAAGCTGATGAGACTAAAGTTACAAAAGTAAACAGCAAAAATGGCGACTACTATATTGAAGTCAACGAAACTGCTGGAAGTAAAGATCTTATTATCACTGGTTGGCAGTCTGCTACTGAGACAGATACTTATAAACAAATGGACGGAACTCTACACACTTATCCACGTCCATTCAAAGGTGCTCCAAGCACATCATTGACACCTGCCGGAGCTGGTAATAACAGTTACAACGTCATCGCTGGTAAAGTTCCAGAAATCCAAGCAGAAGGATCTGTTGCGAATGACCCAACAGCACCAACAAATGGTAAAGTATACTCTAATTTGAAGGGTTATTCATCATTCTCAAACAACTACTCAATTCCAACTGCGATTAAACCATCAACTGATGTGAACTATTACTTCGTGAAGTCAGACGAAAAAGGAAGTGTTTACGTTCACTATAAAGATACTGAAGGAACAACTATTAAAGCTTCAGTAACAGATGAAGATAAACAACCTATCAACAAAGCATATGATACAGTAGTAGATAATCGTCCAGATACAATTGAGTACAACGGTAAAACTTATGAGTTGGTACCAGCAGGTACATATACTGTTGGTGAAGTTGACTCAGATGGTCACCTTACAACTTCAGATGATGTTAAAGGTTCAGTTGCTAAAGAAGATAAAAATGTAACGTATATCTACAAACTTAAAGAACAACCAAAGGGTAATGTTTATGTTCACTATAAAGATACTGAAGGAACAACTATTAAAGCTTCAGTAACAGATGAAGATAAACAACCTATCAACAAAGCATATGATACAGTAGTAGATAATCGTCCAGATACAATTGAGTACAACGGTAAAACTTATGAGTTGGTACCAGCAGGTACATATACTGTTGGTGAAGTTGACTCAGATGGTCACCTTACAACTTCAGATGATGTTAAAGGTTCAGTTGCTAAAGAAGATAAAAATGTTACCTATATCTATAAAGTGAAAGAAACACCAAAAGAAGGTGAAGTTGTTATCACTTATGTAGATACGAAAGGTAACGAAATCCAAAAATCTCGTCAAGATACACCTAAATCACCATATGATACACCATATGATACAACTGAAAAAGGTGAAAAACCAAATATCATCAAGACCACTGATGGTAAGACATATAAGATTGTACCTAAAGGTGATTACCCAGTAGGAGATGTTGATGAAAACGGTCATTTGAAGTCTTCAGACCCTATTACTGGTAAAGTTGACAAACCAAAATCAACCATTACTTACGTTTATGAAGAAGTTGGAAGTGTCTTTGTTCATTATAAAGATATTAACGGAAATACGATCATGGGATCTGTTATTGATGAGCAAGATCAACCACTTGAGAAGGATTATGATACTGTAGTAGATAATCGTCCTAAAGAAATTAAATTTGAAGGTAAAACTTACGAACTTGTAGAAGCTGGTAATTACCCAGTAGGTCAAGTTGACAGCCAAGGTCACTGGACAGGTGATGATGACACAACTGGTAAAGTGGCTTCAGGTGAGAAGAATGTTACTTATATCTATAAGTTGAAAGTGGAATCTCAATCAGATTCAGGTTCAAATTCAGCATCAGAATCAGCTTCAGCTTCACAATCATTATCAGAAGTTGTATCTAACTCACAGTCTGTATCAGAACAAGCTTCTACATCATTGTCTGAATCAGTACAGGAATCAGCATCGGTATCAGCATCTGAGTCATCGTCGTTGAGCACGTCGGCGCAAGAATCAGCAAGCCAATCAGCATCAGAATCAGCGTCAGTATCGGCATCTGAGTCAGCATCGTTGAGCACATCAGCGCAAGAATCAGCAAGCGTATCAGCAAGCCAATCAGCATCATTGAGCACATCGGCTTCAGCATCAGCATCTACTTCAGCAAGTCAATCAGCGTCATTGAGTACATCGGCTTCAGCATCAGCATCTACTTCAGCAAGCCAATCAGCGTCATTGAGTA
>OBUR01000307.1_pt1 | contig 16068 bp, 15 predicted proteins | sample 1475951 | NCBI WGS metagenome assembly OBUR01 (sample SAMEA2579957, study PRJEB22360) | human gut metagenome
GATTGCCACGCTTATGATTAAATGCGCGTTGATTCTTACTGCAGCACAGCATACGCCACTTTTGTTGCAATGTATTGAACAGTTGGGTGGTCGCGTGTTGAACGGTGTTCTCGTGTCGCATAGTGTGCAGAGCGTGGTTGGAACAACGGGTATTGGTGACCAGTTGCGTCAGCAGATTCATGATAGTGGGATCCCGGGGCAGGCAGCTTGTTGCTTGCTGGTTATTCTCCCGTTTCTGCTTTCGCATGTGGTTTCAATCATGGTAATCGTGGTAATGATGCTTAGGTTTGTGCAAGTATATTTGTTGGCGGCGTTTAACCCGCTACCGATCGCGTTTTTAGCGCATGAGGAAACGAAGTCGTGGGGTGTGAATTATTTCAAACAGTATGCGATTTACATTTTTCAAGGCGCGAGTATTCTGATTGCGTTACTCATGTATCGAAGTCTTGCACAGGACACGTTAAAGCCTCCAGGTGAGGGTGTGCAGTTAACGGATTGGGTGTTTGGAAATTTTGGCGGTCTGTTTATGAACTCAGTGCTTTTGGGCATGCTGGTGATTGTGGCGAACGGGGTTGCGAAACGCTTGTTCGGTGGAGAATAAGGAGTGTTGCTATGGCGTTGCAAATGCCGGTGTATCGTGAATTGACCACGATTGAGTCGCGCGTGTTTATGGGGATGAGCTGGCGGCAGCTGTTGGCCGCAATCATGCTCACGATTGTGTGTGGAGGAACTTTTATGCTGTTGTGGCTTGAGTTTCAAGTTTCCACGGATCTGGCTATGTATGTGGTGTTTCCTCTGGGTGTTCCTATCGCCTGCTGGGGGTGGGTGCGTCCGAAGGGGTTGAAACCAGAAGAGTATTTACAATACGTGTATCGTCATTACACGCAGCGCAATGTGTATCTTCTTGATGGTCAAGCAAAACCATTGGTGAAAACTAGTAAGCCGAGTGTGAAGGAGTGAGTATGAAAAGAACACGGCAACCGCAGCAAGTAAATAAAGAGCATGCTGGACAGCTAAAGCGTAAGCATACGTTTGCTAAGAGTGTGAAGCAGATGATTGGTTACGATAGTATGCTTAAAAATGGTATCGCTTATCTTGGTGATAATAAGTGGAGTGCTTCCATCATGTTTACTGATATTAACTATCAGTTAAGCGCTGAAAATCATCAAATGGAGCTGGTTGACCGGTGGGCTAAGCTCATCAGCTCGTTTGACGCTGAGCAAATGCTGCAAATTTCCTCGTATACACGTACTCGCGGCATAAGTCAGTTAATGCACGAGATTATGATGCGTGAAGCCTGTGATGGTTTGGACGCGTATCGCAAGGATTACAATCAACTTGCGTCAGCTAAATTGGAAACTGTTTCTCGTAATACGGATACGGTGAAAACGTTGACAGTGACGATTCTTGAATCGGATAAGGACGCGGCTCAAGCGAAGCTTAACGCTCTTATGAACTCGCTGATCGCGCAAATGCGCAGTATTGATGAATGTCATGCGACGCGTCTTGACCGTGTGCACCGTCTGCAGTTGTTGGCGGAAGTGCTCCGTCCTGGTGAACCATTCACGTTTAGTGAAACCCATTTTGCGCGTCAGCCAGGCCGACATAGTACGAAGGATTATGTGTGTCCGTGGAGTATTGATGCGAGGGATGCTTCTCATCTTGTGGTGGAGAGTTTAGACTCGAAGTTTTATCATCGTACCCTGTGGGTCAGTGAGTTTCCGCCAGAATTGTCTGATCAGCTCGTTAATGAGTTAACATTGATACGCGCGCGCGTAAACGTTGCGATCCATTTAGCGCCGATTGACCGTAGTGAAAGCATTAAGATCGTGCGTCGTAAAGCCGCGGAAATTAAAATGCAGACCATGGAAATCGCGCGTAAAAACCGTAAACAGGGATTGGATTCGGATGATCTTCCAGATGATCTTGCTGACCAGCAGGATCAGATAGCAAGTTTGCGTGATGAGCTGATGCAAACGAATCAAAAACTTATACGATCAATTATGGTGATTGGTGTGAGTGCGACTACTTTAGAAGCGTTGGATCTTGCGTGTCAAACGGTGAAGTCAAAAGTGGCCGCGCAATCGTGTAAAGCGGAGAGTTTGAAATTCATGCAGTTGGAAGGGTTAACTGCGGAACTAGCGTTGGGTAATAATCCTCTTCCGATGACGCGAACGCTTACGACAAACTCGGCTGCAATTCTGGTACCGTTTACTACGCAGGAAATATTCGAAGCACATGGCTTGTTCTACGGATCAAACGCGAGGAGTGGTAATCCGATAGTTGCTGACCGGCGCGCACACATGAACTCGAACGGGTTCGTGCTCGGCACGTCTGGTGGTGGCAAAAGTTTCACGGTGAAGCAGGAGATTGCTGGCATGTTCCTGAATAGGGATGATGAAGTGATTATTATTGACCCGGAGCATGAGTATATTCCACTCGCGGAAGCGTTTCATGGTGAGATTATTCGCGTGTCTGCTGGTACGGGTACGCGTATCAACCCGTTAGATATCGTATTGGATGATCAGGATGCGGATCCAGTAAAAGAGAAAACCAATAACGTGGTTGCGATGATTGGTAGTCTCATTGGTGGTAATAGTGGATTGACTGCTATTGAAAAAAGCTTGGTTGACCGTGCAACGATGCAACTGTATGCACAGTATAGGAATACGGGTGGGTTAACACAACCGACGCTTGCTGATTTACAGCAAGCTTTGGAAGATTCTGGTGAAAAAGTAGGGCATAATCTAGCGTTAGCGTTGAACTCGTACACGGCTGGTAGTCTTTCCGGATTCAACGGGCAGACAAACGTGGATTTAACGAACCGGTTTACCGTATTCGATGTGAGTGCCTTGTCGGGTGAGCTACGCACGTTTGGCATGATGGTTGTGATTGACCAGGTGTGGAACAGGGTAGCGAGGAATAAGAAACACGGCAGACGTACCTGGTTGTATGTGGACGAGTTTCACCGGTTTTTTGGTAACCAGTATTCTTCCGCGTGTTTCCGTGATATTTACAAGCGTGCGCGCAAGTATGGGCTTGGTATTACTGGTATTACCCAGAATATTGAAGAACTCCTTCGTGATGAGGATGCGAGCCTGATGCTTGCGAATAGTGATTTTCTGATGCTTTTGAGCCAGAATCCGACAGACGCAGACGCGTTATGTGACTTGTTGAAACTCTCGGATGAGCAACGCCAGTATTTCACAGGCGTGCTTCCTGGACAAGGATTGATGAAAATTGGTCAAGCGTTTATCCCGTTTGACTCGCGTATCCCTCAGGGTGGTTTACTGTATCAACTGTTTACTACCGCTTTTAGTGACCGCTCCTCATGACTCGCGCACATCCATCATCAACTGGTGTCTCCTCTCAGCATATTTATGCAACGCACGCGAGTGTTACGAGTAGACGAGTGAACGTGCAGGGGAATGTAGTTGCGCGTGAGAATCAGCAGTTAAAACAGAAGAATAATCATGCGACGGGTCGTGCACGGAATCAAGCATCGTCTCGTGTAAAGGCTTCTCAGCATACGAGCTTGACGGGTTTACGCTCACCAAGCTTGTTTGCGCGATCGAAACATGGTAGGTTGCATGCTCGGCAGTTCGCAAGGAGCCTGGTGTGTCACAGTGGAAACATAGTAAAACAGGTTGTGCCACGTGTATCGCGCTCTACGTTGTTGGACTTGTTTGACCAGGATGATGAAGATCAGGAAAACACGCTGAGTACACGGCTTGAAGCAGATGTAATGCGCGCGACCAGGTTGACTAGTCGAGTGAGCACGCGTGGCGTGACTAGTAGTGCCCGCTTCCTGTTCCGGCATCGTCATGCGCCGAAAAAACTCATAAAAACTAGTGTGCGTGCTGCTAAGCAGAGTGTTCGTGTGGCGCGCGTGTCTGCACAAATCATACGGCGTATGATTCAAGCGGTAGTGAGTGCTATTGTCAGCGCGGTCAGTGCGATCAGTATGCCGATCATCGCTGTTATTGTGGCGATTCTCGCGGTGATTATGGTGATCATGAGTTTCTTCAGTATCTTCTTCTCCTCACCGCATCACGAAGATGCCACGAGTGTTCCGCAAGAATATGTTAGTGACGTGCGGCGTGCTGGAAACTTGTGTGAACAGATAACGCCAAGTATCATTGCCGCGCAGATTGAGGCGGAAAGCGGTTGGAACTCGCGCGCACAGTCGCCTGCTGGCGCTCAGGGTATTGCTCAGTTTATGCCATTGACGTGGGCAAGTGTTGGTCATGATGGTGACGGGGATAAAATCGCTGACGTGTTGAACGCGCATGATGCGATTTACTCGCAAGGCATTTACATGTGTAGGCTCGCTAATCAGATTGATGAAGTCAAACGAAACGGTCGTCTCACTGGAGACACGGTCGAACTGACTCTGGCAGCATATAATGCTGGGATTGGCAGCGTGTTGCGATATCAAGGTGTGCCACCGTTTTTGGAAACACTTATGTATGTGAACCGGATCATGGGTTTAGCGCAAGACAAGTATGCGAGTGAATCCATGCGCGCAGAAGCGTCAGCAGGCGGCGTGGTGCAGGTCGGTGCTGATGGGACTTTGAATCCACCACTCGTGATGCAAGATGGTATGCACGTGAACATTACGCGTATGGGGTTAGGGTTCTATCCGATTCCTGACTATGACGTGTATCAGTGCACGTGGTGGGCTGCAATGCGACGCAAGCAGATTGGTAAACCGGTTGATAGCCACATGGGTAACGGTGGTCAGTGGGATGATACCGCACATCGTTTGGGTTATCCGGTAAGTAAAACCGCGTTTCCTGGGGATGTGATGGTGTTTGAAGCTGGCGTGCTCGGCAGTTCGCTTGCTTACGGGCATGTAGCCGTGGTAGAGCAGGTAAATCCGGATGGCAGTATTCTTATCAGTCAGTCAGGAACCGGGTGGATGGCAGTGGTGACACAAACCATCAGCCGCGCACAGTTACAAGCGAACGCGCGTGGTATCAGTTTCATTCATTAAATGGAGAGGGAATATATGAGTCGAGTGTCATGGAAAACATGGTGTTTTTTTGCGTTGAGCATGCTGATGATTGTCTTGCTGATCGCTACGAATTTTCTTATCAGTGCACATGTATATGAGTCACATCAGACTCACAATATTACAAGCTCGCGTGTTCCGATGAGCGGTAAATCAACCCGTGAACAAGCTAAGTCTACTGCTGGTATTGATGTTCAAGATGCGAGCGGCTTGTGTGTGCGCTACGCGCCACGCGTGTTGCAAGCCTATACGACTGATACGCCTAATCGTGCAACGTTAATCGCCCAGTATTATACGAAACATGCGAATGGTTTAAGTATTCCGGTGACGCGTATTGCCCGCCAGCCACTCGACGAGTATACGGGGTTCCTCATGACTTCTAGTCAAGGAAGCGTCACATGCAGTGTGGGCACGGGTTTGCAAGCACCATGGATCCTTGAATTTGGCAAGCAGATAAACGGCCGCTGGTTGTGTTCGAGTGTAGCCGGACCGTGGAAAGGCGCATACAACATTGTAGGCGACAAGCTACCAGTAAATCTTGATATGGAAAGGTAGTGTGTCAGTGAGTAAGGAATTTCATCTTCCAAAAAATTTGACGCCGCGTCAACTGTGGATGATGGCGAACGATCCAGACTGGTTTCAATTTCTTGATTTGATTGCTGCGCATCCTCACGCGTATCCAACGCTTATTCAATGGGTGAGTCGTGTGCAGCAAGATGGTATAGTTCAGGCTGGTGGCGCTCCAGAACCAGACGCAGATGTTCAATCGCGTTCGCGTGTGTTTTTCAAGGCTCGTATTCCAATACCGCCTAGTGTACAGGATGCTTGTGTTGATGATGTTCTTGATCCCATGGTAAGGCAGGAGCGTATTGTTCCTAACTCGTATAATAAGGTATTCCAGGAAGAGGCGCAAGATGCGCAGGCTGACAGTCCTGTAATTGATACTACGCGTGATACTCGTGATGTGATTGATGAAGTAACTCGTGTTCATACACAAGACTTGTTTGATAGCGATGATAGTGATGATGTGTTTGATGATGAGGAATCTTCTTCCTCATACACCGGCGGTTTTTTACCATTGCTTACACGTACAGTGAGTAAGCGTGGGGTGCGTGTTGGAATACTGATAGGTGTTCTTCTTCTTATCGTCCTGTTGGCTGCAGGTATGCTGATGGGTAAGACTGCTCGTCACGCAGAGAGTACGAACAGGGACCATCGGCAAGTTAGCCAGCAATTGCAAGCTTATCAAAATTGTAAAACCGTGTACGAGCAGGCAGTCAAGTCGAGGAAAGCTTGGATAAAAATAGTAAACCAGGTAGATGCTGAGCGACAAATCATGGAGGTGATAGGTATAAGCGCAAGTGAACTGGATGCATATAATCAGGCAGTCGCTGATCCTATGATCACGATACGCGCATGCAAGCCAAGCATGACATCGGAAGATTTACGTGTACAAACACGGGAATTACGGTCAACGAGCCGTGTGTATAAGGTTAAAACTGGTAAGCTTACAAAAACAGTGGATCTCATGCGTGAAAGGCAAGTTAAACTTCTTATTGAGGCGCGTAATCTTGCTGAACAGGCGAAAGGCAAGGTAGCGGATCAGGCGACACTTGACCGGTTGAATCACGCTATTACAGAAAAACAGTATGCGCGTCTTTGTTTCCTCATGCGCCAGGTTCATGAGAGTATGCAGAAAGAAGGTAAAACAGATCAACATGCACCGGTTTCACGACCGTTGCAAGCGTCAGGAGAACACCAGGATTCAGTCTCTCAGCAGCCAATGTTGCAGTCTGTACGACCACCAATAACGCCACGAACTCAAACTCCGTACGTGCAGTCTTCTGCTCCTGACTGGCATGTGCCTGATTCTGTTGACCATGAGATGATGCCTAATCGGGATCCAAGCTTATGAGAGTCGCGTGTTTTATATGTGTTACGCTAGTGTTTTTTAGTGTACTTAATGGTGGTTTTATTTTGCTACGATCCCAGAGTTTGCGACTTTTAAACGGGTGCACGCCGCGCAGCATGTAAAGGCATAGATTATTGTCGAGGTGCGCGATTTCCTCAGGAGTGAGTAAGTCTCGACCAGTACGCTGATAGTTGATCGTGTAACTTCCGTTTCTACCTTTAGACGTGCTACTGGTACGCGTGTCAATGGTTTCCTTACCGAGCATTTTCGCGATCCACTCGGTGGTAGAGGGTTCTGCTCCTCCAAGAAACAGGGTATTATCACAGTTTCCGGTCACGGTTTCCCAACTCTTGTCGTACATGGTTTTCAATTGGCTCAATGCTTGCAGAATAATACTGACGCTGACATGTCTAGAACGGATAGTTCCGATGAGTTTATCGAAGTTTGGGATTCGACCAATGTTGGCGAACTCGTCTAAGAAACAATGTAATGGGGTAGCCAGTTGTTGGTTTGGGTAGGTGCGGCATCGTCGGATAATACTATCAAAAAGGCATTGGTAGAAGATCGCAGCGATAAAATTAAATGTAGGATCTTCGTCAGAAAGCGCTAGGAAAATCGCCATTTTAGGAGCATGTGGTGCGCCAAGCTGGTCAATATGCATGGTGTCTGTGCTCAAAATCTGCCTGACGACACTGACCTGGATAGGAGCTAAGCGCACGCCGAGACTAATGATAATGCTTTTCTTCGTTTCACCAGCACCTTGCGTGAAAGGTTTATACTGGGTGAGTGCGAACCGTAATCCTTGCATCAGCTGGTGACGTTCAATGATCACAGGATTCGTAGTGCGAGATTGCATCTGGTCTTCTTTCCAAAGTGTTTCTTCTTCACGGATTGTTTCGCTAATACTTTCCATGAGCATGTCAATCTTACTTTGTTTCGACTCTTCTTGCTCACTGGCTTCCAAACAATTCACGAGATCAGCAACAGTGTTCAACGTGTGGCCAGTGTGTGAACTGGTTAAAGTAGCGAGAAGATCATCGTCTAAATAGTAAACGAGAGCCATCATGCTCGTTAGCAGGCTTCTCTCAGCCTTATCCCAGAAACTATCATTACTGTTGGTTTTCTTCGAGTCTCTAGGATTCGTGTTATCCATAATATTCGTCACCAGGCGCATGATACTCGTGTCGGGCATACTGGGATCAATGTAATTGAGCGGGTTAAACTGTGTGCTGGTAGTAAAGTCTACAAGGTCGAGTTTTTTCACAGTATATCCATGAGTTTCTAATTGCGTGTGGGTTTGCTCGTAGAGTTCACCTTTCGGATCGGTACACGCGTAATTCATGTTCATGGTAAGAATGTTCGGAATCACGTGGGTACGAGTTTTACCACTTCCTGAAGATCCGATTACGAGCGTGTTTAAATTACGTTTCGTTTGGCGTGTGTCAAGCGCTAATCCTTCAGTTTGTGTCATTTGCAGATTCTTACGTGGATCACTACTGGTGTATGGAGCCATGTCTCGAGGTGAAGCCCATCGTGCTGAACCGTATTCGATACCATCACGGTATTTTTTCTGTTGTTGCCCCCACTGGTATATCCAGATAAGCCCTATGATAGCGCTACCAGCAAGTCCGGCGAGAATACTAATACGGTCAACGCCTAAATGCCAGGGAGGTATGAGCGCGGTTTGTATCGATGCAATTGTTTGACTTGCGCTCATATCGTGTGCAAGCGCGTCTTGGATACGGTAGGCGATGAGATTACCGGCTATAAACCCGATTATTAATGTAATGATAAAGGCTAATAGTTTCTTTTTCATGTACGTGCTCGTTTCTCTTCATACTTGGTTTTAATTTGTTGGATTATGTCATTTTTTGATATCAAGATTGGTTTATTACGCTGCTTGCTTGCAACTGGTTTTTGTGTTGCATACTGATGCGTATGTGTGTGTTGTGGATCGTGTTGTGTTTGACAATGATGTTCACTGTTGACTGTGGGCCGTGAAGTGATACGTGTGAAGTCACCATCAAAGACAATCTGACATGGCGGGGTCACTCCTGGGCTGAGGGATAAGCGTCTGCCAAGTGGCGAAGAAGCTAGAATCATAGCTTCTTCACCACTTGGCATGCTATAGGTAAGCGTGAAGCAAGACACGTGGTTACTCATCAGAGCCTGTCTTACTATTCGTGCTTACTTGGAAAGCAAGACACTTCACGCGCAGACTGGCTCCTGTAATGTCTTGACAAGACAACAGTTCACATTGTGCGACAAGTAAACATTGACTTGTCGCATGGGTTTGAATATTACTCGTATGCTCTTTTGGCGCGTGCATGACCACGCGCTGCGTATCTTCACTAAATCGTACTGCTATGGTTAAGAGCATACTGTTATCGGGAAGAAGGCTCGCTTCTAAGAGTCGACCGAATAACCATATGATAGTAGGAGTATTCAATGTCAGTTAACCTTTCTTTGATTACCGTGTGTGATGAGGTGCTGGCAGTGTTTCCTGTTGTAAAGCAGGTTGGCTAACCGATTGGTTTGCTGCTTGTAGATGTGGTGTGTCTTGCATCATATCGGGAGTTAACTGGTAGCGTTGCGCGAGTGTTTTATTCACATTGGTGATAAGACTGGTACTGGAGGTAACGACTTCGCTGATAAGCTGTTCTTTCTGTTTAATGTCCATTCCGTGAAGGTAACTATCAATATATGCAGCATTAACCTGCATGTCTCCCATACCGTAATAATTGGTAACAATACCGGCAGCAAGCTCCGCCTGATATTCTTGCAATTCACGTGGAAGATGCGTGTTTTTATGGAGGAGCGCGTGAGTTAACTCGTGCACGTACGTTTTTAAGTATTGACGGTTTTCCAGGCTTTGCTTTACCCATAGGCTATTAGCTGATGGGAAGAAGTAGCCGCGTTCGCCACCTTGATGGGCGAGAGGATCGTTAATGAATCCAATGCCTAACTGTTCGCGATACGCGTCAAGCGCGTCCTTGAGCGCATGGAAATGCTCAGTTGATCCTAAGAGGTAGAACTGTTGATAAATTTTTGGATACTGTTCAACCGGGCAGTTTGTTTGTGTCAAGTCAAATACAGGAACAGTTATGTATCCTTTTGATCGTTCACGTACTTCAAGCGCGTGGCTTGTAATCTGTTGTTTCTGTTCTCGTGTCGCATCGCGTAGAGCACACACGTAGTTGCCGTCAAGGCTAAACACTTCTTTAATAGTAGATGGTGCAAACACGCGTATTGCTTTCTCACCTTTACGAACCTGCCAGCCTTGTTTTTGCCACTGCTTATATCCGGCCGTTTGGATCGCTCCAGGATACTGATGTTTTACCAGTATCGTGTTGCGTGTGCTTAATTGGTGAAATTGCAGTTGCCAGCGTGCGAGTTCAAGGATTTGTTCCGGATCTTGCACATACGTTTCAATCGCTTGATGTAACTCGTTACTGAGTTCATTGACACGCTGTTTGATTTGCTCACTGCTCATTGTTTCCCTTTCTTTGCTTATCGTGTCCTGTGTCGGTTGATGAGTTGCGATGAGGGTCTTGTTGGCGCATCATCGTCTGTTTGCTTGATAGTTTGCTTGTTGATCTCGTGGAAGATGGTTTGTTTCACGATTCGTTCAAGAAGGCTGGACGCGGCTGTGAGCCTGACTGATTGCGAGATAGTAAGATCAGTTTCGTGCATACACCCAGGATTGATATGGGTTTGCTCATAGTAGATAAGACACTTGTTGACCAAGCGTCGCACGGTGTGTAATGCTTTGAGTGGATCATACGTGCCGCGAGTCTGATATTCGTGGAGTTTTTTAGCGAGATTCGTGACTTGTTCGGGATACTCTTGCTGAATAAGCATCATAATGTGGTTGGCTTGTTCAACGTCTTGTTGCCGTTGGCTCCGCGCGATTTTGTTACCTTCACGTAACATGTTTGCGAGATCCCATGGTTTGACACGCATGGTTTCCTTACCAGTAGGAGTCGAGTGGAACAGGGTAATGGGCTTGGTTTTATCCAACCAGAGACACACATCTTTTCCTAGGGTTTTGCGTTCCAGGTTTGTTGTTGACATGAAAGCGTCGAACGCCCAGCCTTCTACAGGATTATTGACGATTTGTGTACCGTTTGGCATGATGATGAGCATTTTCTTCCATTCACGACCATGCTTATCGGTGAACGTGTAAGGGCGTACCCATTGGCTGATTAAAGTGTTATGCCTGGTAACCGTAAGCGTATCAAGTTGTTTATCGCGTGGATTTGGTGACGTTTGATAATCTTCGTGATAAGGGTTAATCTCAATCGTAGTTTGAGGACGAGTAATCAAGGGTTGTTCGCTCGTATGCCACATAACTGCTTGCTGGCTAATATGCCAAGTAAACGCATCTTTAACGCTTCCAGCATCCTTTTTACGCTGCTGATTATAAGAATCAACAAGCTGGCGTGCTTGCGTAAGAACCGTGGACTGTGACGCATGTTCGCCGAGATCGTATGCGAATTTCACTATGATCATTTCATGCGTATCCTGATGGTACTGCCAGTGGTAAAAATCGCGTACTTGATACTCTCCGCTCGTGGTTTGCTGCCAGGAAACTGTGAATAGGTCAATCCCATTGTCGTCAAGCATCCAACAGCATGGTGGTGTTTGTGCTTGAATTGCTTCCTGTAGTCGCGTTAAGCGTATTGCTTGCTCATCATTCATCGTAGGATCTTTCCTTTCGTGTTATTGTTTACTAATGGTTGGTGTTTGAACAGGTGGTTTCACTGTTTCGTGTTTCGTTTTCATTTTCTGCTTGTATTTGGTTTGAATCGTGTTCATCATGTCCTTCTTTGTTTTCACGTTGTTTGTCTTATGTTTCTCAGGCTTGTTTACTGGCTGATCATGTGTTGCGCGGTTGATTGCACGTTCGACACAGTGAGTGACGTGATCGGTATCTTTCCCAAGAAACATGAGCGTGAACTTGTCTGTACTCGTGTTTTCGATCGCGTAAGGAATCCCAGCCTTATATAAGGATTGTTCCAACTGTTGCAGTACGTTTTGTTGGAAGGTTTGCGTGTGCACGTCGCCAAGTGTTTGAAGATGACGTTCACTGACACGCCCTTGGCTGATCATGGTTTTACTTTTATGCGCCACAGTTTTCACACTTTTGCCTGTGATTTTCATGGTTTGACGCGCGGCTTTTCCTGACATGCGTTGTAAGAGTTGAGTGAGTTTAGCAAGTAAACGCAGTGCGATTCTGACAGTTTCACGCATGTTTTGCCTCATACTGTCGTAAAAATGTTCACCAGCATCCATAATGGGTTCCTTTCGTTAGTGTTTGATATTGTGTGTTGGCTGCTCACGTTGTGTGGTACGTGTTTTTTCCATGGTTACCTCACGCGTGTCACGTGATGTAAGTACGCGTGTAAGCGCGTTGAGTTTACGTGTTAATTCGTCAAGTTCTTGTTCACGTTCTTGTTTCGCGTGGTGTGTTTCGGCAACCAGAGTAGTGTCTGCTTGACTGATTGCTTCTTGTAAGGCGATTACGCAAGCAGATACCTGGCTACGTGCGCGTGCTACTTCCTGTTGAACCTGGCTGATGATTGCTTGTAAGTCACTGTGGGTTTGACTTTGATATTCAAGGATCGTGTTCAATGCGGTGACTTTATCTGATAAAACATCCAGTTTTTGCTGCTGGTATGCGTAGTAACGTTGTTGCGCGAGACTGACACCAATTTTCTCGTGTGGCAGATGCTTCGAAATGTCAACTTGCATATCAAGGGTTTGTGGTTGTTGGAAGTATTGGTAGAGTCCTGCTGCGTGCAGTTGTTTCAAGAATCGTCCTTGCTTGTTTTGTATCATCAGTCGTGTGGCGCGAGGGATAAACACGCGCCAAGTGGTTTCACCTGGTATCGTCCATGTTTTCTTGAAACTGATTTTCTGTGTGCGATGCGTGCCAGGAATCCACACGGTCACGCTCTTACCTGTTTGATTGGTGATCAGTGAAGTATGAAATGACATTTCCAACACGGTTGATTGTGCTAAGCGTGTCATGATCATGCTCGGCGTGTATGCTGCGCCAAGACGCGTATCACGTACCTTAAAACCGGTCGCGTCAACCGTGAAGCTAACGTGTTTACCACGTACGCTTACGCTAATACCAGTATCTTTTAATACGCGTGTGAACTCGGTAAAAGAAGTGACTTGCGCGCATGCTAGTTCGATACGCGCGCGTATGTCTTGTTTGACACTTGTTCCTTTTAACGTAGCGTAGAGTTCTTGCATGCACATCGGGATCGTCCCGTTCGACACGAGCATTGGGGTAATCACGTGTAAGTGTTCACGCTTGCACATGTCATCGGCGATCAGACGCCACTGATTAATAATGGTTTTCTCTGGATGCCATTTCAATCCAGTCATCGTGTTAGCAGCGCAGATAGCAATATGATCATGCAAGTGTGGACGATCTGTGTGAGTTGCGATCACATACTTGTTATTTCCGTGCGTGATACGCTCAGCAAACTCCATGCCTAACTCGTGCACGCGTTCAGGAGTCAGATTGTCTTCAGGAGCAAACGAGAGCTTAACATGATAGATAAGACGTGACGCGCGTTCGCCGCCAACAATTCCATGAGGAGTAGCACGTAAATCATTTTCCATAATCGAGGCAAGCAAACCACTATCATTGGTAGGCGCGGTGAAGTTGGAACTCACCAGAGTACCACCCAATGTTTTATCAGGATTCATAATGTAATCAAGCACACACCTGATACCAATCGTGCTACCAGTCTTTGTTGCTTTCACAATCCTGCCAAGTTTTACTACAGCCATTAGCACGCCTTACTTCACTGTTTGAGCGCGAGTTAATAGCGCGTCGCGATAAAACATTTCCAGTGTTGCTCGTACCTGACTCATCAAGTCGCATACTTGCAGGACTTGCTCACTCGTAATCGTTTTATTCTCGTTCGCCCAATGCGCAATCTGGTTAATGTTCACACCAATCTTCATGAGTTCACGCGCGATAGGCTCCGGATTCGTTAAAGGTTCCACGCGCGTAACTTTCACCACGCCACGTGTTAACAAGACGCGCGCAAAACACGTATACGAACGGTAGATAGCATCACATGTAACTGCATGCGCATACAATGTTTGTGCTTTACTCCACTCCTCAGGAGAAAACGCAATCTCTTTACGAATACGGCGTTGACGATTCTCATTCCAACTCATAACAGTATTTCTTTCTTACGCTTATGAAAATAATGATGATGAATTGCCGCGAAGCGGCTTAGCACACGAGTGTGCTTATAGGGTCTGGGTTTTCCCGAGCAAGCCAAACCAAAGGTTTGAGTAAATGTACGTACATTTGCGTCGCTTGCTACCTCATGCTTACAAGCATGAGGTAGACTGGTTCCTTCATATTTTTATGAGCATGGAAAGCGGGGATAATATTGCATGTTGAGTTCCTTTCTCGCGTGTGTTTGCGATGCTTATTTATAATTTTCGTAGAGATTACATGGAGTTGATTTGGACAAACTCGTTTTTCGTGTTCCAGGAACGATTCTCCTGGACGAGAGTTTGTTGAATGCTTTGAGTGGATAGGTACGCGTGTTTGTTCGTGCGAATAATGTGGTTCTCGCCAGTATTTTTCATGAGCTGTTTATGTATGAATACGTAAAAATTTTCGTAAAGATTGCGCAACATTAAGCAAAAATTCTGTGAGATTTATTTCATTGATTCAAGAAAAATTGTGTGTTTCGTTCAAGTTTTTTCTGTTACGAGCGTGTAACGTGAAGACTACAAGAACAAAATTTTTTCAAAAAATTTTCTCGTGCACGGAAAGGATTGATGAGTATGGTAAGTACGCTTGAACAAGTCAACAAGTTTTATGGAGTAGAAGAAGAACGATTAAAAACGAGTAAGAAAAATTGTGTTGAGTTCGCGAAAACACTGGAGGCTTACCGGCATGCGGTTGAAGTAATGCGTGTGTGTGGCGCGCATCTTGTGGAAGAAAACGCGTTGTCGCAAAAACAAATCACGACCATGTTCTCATTATCACCTGTTGAACGTAACGCGTTATTTAATAATGGCAGCACACGTAAGTGCAAAGTAGAAGTTAAGCAAGCAAAGTCTATCAAGCAACAAGAAAATGATGAAGCAATATCATCGCGTCAAGCATGGAATAATGAACAAGTTCACGCGTTCAATGATGAAACAATGTTTGCCGACCCGCGTGCGTAAACTCGTAAAAAGTCAAGCATGGCGTAGCGCTGGTCATGATAGGAAAGGAAAACCTATGCTCGTACAAGTTATTGGTTTGACCGGTAATGAAGCCACGATCACTGATTACGAGAATAATCAGATACGCGTGCATATTGATCGTGAAGACCATGATCTTATAAAAGCAACACTCGACACGTATGAGGAATGCGTATTTGAATACGATCCTGACACGCGCCAGTTTGTTACTTCAACTCTGCAAGAAGGAGAGTTACTGATGAACCCTGATGATTATCTTGATATCGATCAAGCGTAAAATAGTAAGCAAATGTTCACGTGTTTGGTAATAGTCAAGGGGTAAACAATGCCGTATCTGTTTGTTTTCCTTGTTGTGTCTATTGGGATTGCAGTAATACGGTTAGTGTTTAACGCAGTGTCAATAGTATCGAAGCTTGTTGCGCACCCGTTACTGATAATCTTGTGGATCATTCGATCGATTATTCTAATATTTGCTAGTGCATGCCTTCTGATTTTTGTGTTTGTTGATAAGAGTCATATGCCATCAGCATCTATCTGGGAAATGGTTTGGATTATTGTTAGCTGTCTTGTAATTGCTGGTATGTTACAGCTTGGTATTGAACGACTCGGGCAACACTTAACACGTAAAGAACTCGTGAAGCAAGCTCGACTTATGCGGCAAGCAGAACTTCAAGTCGATCAAGAAATGTTTATGGATGCTCGTTCATCTCATAGTAAGAACGATGATTGTGAAGATGTTGAAGTAATTGACGTGACTGCGATCGACAAAGATGAAAGATAATAAAAGTATCATGAATAAAACAGAAGACTTCAAGGAATAACTTGAAGTCTTCTGTTGGGAGGTGCTCCTACAGAGCACTCATAATTTATGCTATCGTGTAATAGTCCAGAAAAGGAAATGAAAAAT
>OBUR01000312.1_pt1 | contig 15912 bp, 15 predicted proteins | sample 1475951 | NCBI WGS metagenome assembly OBUR01 (sample SAMEA2579957, study PRJEB22360) | human gut metagenome
AGAGTATAAAAGTTGTTAAAGGAAATGGCGGTTTCGGAGGACCTTTGGTCATTACACCTAGTGAAGCTAAGCATAAATTCATCTATATCACTGGCGGAGGAGAAAAGCCAGATATTGTGGATAAAATTGCTGATTTGACCGGTATGGAAGCTGTTAATGGGTTTAAAACTTCTATCCCAGATGAGGAAATTGCTTTAGCAATCGTGGATTGTGGCGGTACTCTTCGCTGTGGTATTTATCCTAAAAAGGGGATCCCTACAATAAATATTGTCGCTACAGGGAAAAGTGGGCCTCTAGCTCAATATATAACCGAGGAAATCTATGTGTCAGCAGTTGGCCTTAATCAAATTTCTGCTGCTAATGAAGACGAAAAAGCGACAACTGTGGTAACAGAAAAGCCAACTTACGATACTAGTAAAAAAATTACAGAGCAAAAAGCTGAAACAAGTATTGTAGCAAGAATTGGGATGGGCGCTGGGAAGGTCGTTGCGACTTTCAACCAGGCTGCTCGTGAAGCCATCCAAACAATGCTCAACACGATCATTCCTTTCATGGCCTTTGTTTCCTTGCTGATTGGGGTTATTCAAGGTTCAGGTGTTGGAAATTGGCTGGCAAAATTAATGGTTCCCCTAGCTGGGAACATCTGGGGACTCATTTTGATTGGCTTTATCTGTTCCTTGCCATTCCTATCTCCTTTGTTAGGCCCCGGAGCTGTTATCAGTCAGATTATTGGAACCTTAATTGGAGTTGAAATCGGCAAAGGGAATATTCCGCCCCAAATGGCTCTGCCAGCTATATTTGCTATCAACACTCAAAACGGTTGTGATTTCATTCCTGTAGCACTCGGTCTATCTGAAGCCAAGGCTGAAACAGTTGAGGTTGGTGTCCCTTCTGTGCTTTATTCACGCTTTCTCAATGGTGTTCCGCGGGTGCTAGTAGCTTGGATAGCTAGTATTGGCCTTTATCAGTAAACCTTTGATAGATGCACGTAAACATAGCAACTATTATGTTAAACTTATCTATAAGCATAAGTTTATGACAGATTTGAGAAAGGATGAATAGGAATTAGATGAAGAAAATTTTTGAAGCTAAAGTAATTCAAGTGGGGCCTGAAGCTCAGAATATGATTCAAGATGCCAATATGCTCATTTTGTTTGGAGAAGAAGCTCCGGAAGACTTAGCAGAGTATTGTTTTAAAATCGATAACAAAAATCTTCTAGGTGCAATACTAGAAGGTGGAAAGCTGGTGGTAGATAGTCAGGAATATTCGATTACTGCCGTAGGAAATGTAGTAGAAAAAAATTTAACTGGACTGGGCCATATCACGATTTCTTTTGATGGTTCAAAAGAGGGCAGCCTGCCGGGCACTCTCCATGTTGCAGCAGACCAAGCAGTAGTAATTGAAAAGGACTCTACCATTCAGATTTTCGAAACTGCTTGACCATAACAAAATTTAAAATCAAGCAATTTAGAAAAATAAAAGTCTAAAAAATTGATTCAGAGCTTGGACAAAAAGTCCAGGCTTCTGGGTCTAAATTAGAAAAAATAGATGACGCGGTGGTTGATTGGCATCTTCCTTCGCTTTTTAAGCCCCAAAGATTGCCTGATCAACTGTGCGGGGGTGGGAAGATGAACTTTTTAACTTGTTTGAAGTTCTTTCCCACTCCCTTTTTGATAGGGAAAATAATTTATGTTTTAATATTGTAAAATTTGTCATTGTTTTTCAATGTTTTCGCAATATGACAAATCAACAAAATTTATAAGGATAAAAGCATGCCAGAAAAAGACGGTCAAGGTCAAGCGCAAAGAGCTTGAAGTCAATCAAACTAGCCAGCCAGTGCAAGGGAATTTCCAGCAGATGCATCCATAAGGTGTGCCTGAACAGAAGGAAAAGACCAAAAAGGTATTTACCCAACTTCAGCAAACTTCTCAACAGACTTGCACTCATTGGGTCAATTTATCCAAGAAGGAACTCGTATCATGTTTGAAACAGTTGTCCGTGTGGACAAACCACGTAAGAACGTGATCATCCCTACATTGGAAGAAGACCTTGATGGACTTGGTTACCTTCAAGGGAAAGACGTTGACTTTGTAAACAAAAAAGCAACTGACGGTGTTCTTCTTGCCCACACAGACGGTGATGTACCAAACATGTACGTAACTCTTCCTGAGCAAGATGCCTTCACTCTTGGTTATGCCATCTACTTCTTCGAATTGGCCATCGCCCTTTCAGGTTACTTGAACGCGATCAACCCATTTGACCAACCAGGTGTTGAAGCCTACAAGAAAAATATGTTTGCCCTTCTTGGTAAACCAGGATTTGAAGAACTTGGAGCAGAACTCAACGCTCGTCTTTAATCAATAGACAAAACGATCTCGCCAGAGGTCGTTTTTTTGTGTCTATTTCCCCATTTAGTGATGAATTGGCGCCTTCAGGTGATTTATGATATAGTAGAAGGAGCATTTTTATACTTTGTTTATCAAATGATTTTCACTCACTGTGATCGTCAAATGGGACAAAGAGAATCAAAAAGGAGAGAGTATGACAAGAGAAGATAAACAGTCTTTTGCAGTGCCGGCAGAGGAGCAAAAAAAGGAATCTTTTCCCAATGAACTTCAAAAAGATCAGTTAGAGAGAACTGTTGAAATGCGATCCAAACGTAATTGGAAAAAAATAATTTTATTATCAATGTTGGCTTTAGTCATCATCTTATCCGGAGTGGTTAGTTTATTATTTGGTAAAATTGCTGGTTATGCATGGGGGAAGTCTGCTCAGACAGCCAAAGAATCCCAACGTTTCGAACTCTTAAATCGAGTGAAAAAGGAGGCGAAAAAAACAAAAACTGGTTTCGTATCCAAAAAAGACGACGTCATCTTTTTATGGGCACTTAAGGATTTAGGTTTGTTAAGTTATAATAATTCATCTAAACTTGGATTAACAGCAGATCAGATTGTAGAAAACTATGGTTTAGCTTCATATGCTAGATATAATCAAGATGGATTAAGTCTAAGTTGGACTAATTTGATCGGTTCAAACCAGCAAGACTTAAGTTTTGAATTTGAAAAATATAATAATAACTATTATTTAAAGAGTGTATCCATTCGAGACTTATATGGCTTGTCTTCCAAAAAGACATCTAAAGAACAAAAAGAAAATAGTGACGATAGTGCATATGAATTTCGTTTGACGACAGAAGAGTATCAAAATCTGATGAAAGGAGACAAAAACACTGGAAAAGGCGGGACTCCATTGTCAGAAATCTTGAAAAAACATCGGGCATCCGTTGAAATAGAGACAGAGAAAAAAATAACAAGTGAAGGAGAAGAATATAAATCTAATAGAGTGCTTGCGAATGTAACCTATCAAGTAGATGGTGATTATAAAACACTTCTATTTGTGGCGCAGCCCGATGGAGAATTTCTTTACATTGGATCGAAACGCTTCTAAGGGAGATTAATGAAAAATGAAAATAAATCGACTTATGAAATTAAATAATAGTTGGTGGAATGATAAACTTAAAAGAGTTGGAAAAAATTTTTGGATTGCTTCTTCTATTGGGTACATTTTGCTAGGAATGATTATAGGGCTGGCTATCGGTTATTCTAAAGGTGTTAATATGATTACTAAAAAAGCCTATCCTGTGCTAAAAACACGTACAAAAAATAGTCGCTCCATACGTGATCAATCTAAAAAGATTATAGCTCCAAAAGATTCTGCTTTTTCTTGGAACATATCCCAGTTTTTAGAATTGAAGTTTGGGAGTCGAGAAAACCCTAAACAAGGTGTCATGATTGATGATTTCTTAGAGAAATATGGAAAAGCTCAAGAGGCATTAATTCATGATGATAAAATTGAGTTAATATGGCAAAACCTTGATAAATCTAACGTTAATGAGAATAGTTCTAATGAGATGATATTTGCTTATTTTGAGAAAGCAGAGGGAAGGTATTACCTTAAAAGCATTAATTATTCCAGAAATTCTAATAATTTAGAGAAAGATCAGATGCCTGCCGATCAATACAACGGTCTGAAAGTAGGGAATCCAGAAAACGGGAAAGATGGTGTTTCATATTCAGAAGTACTGAAAAATAATCATTCAGGCTCTATCATGATGTCGGCAGACCAAGATAAAATTACTCATGAAAATAAAACGAAAATGGTAATTGAATTTAAAAAAATGTCATATAAAAAAACATATAAGCTAACATTCTATAAACAAGAAAACGGAGATTACTGTTTGGCGACAAAAGAGGAAAGTAAATAGAACATTCATTTCATGAAATACTTGGTGACTAGAATGGGGAAGATATATACTGTGATACAGTTTTTAATGCTATAGTAGAGTAAGACAATAAAGTAAGGAGTACGACATGTCAAGAGGAAGAAAAGTACAACGTGAATGGTCTAAGAATCATGGGAATCTGTACTCTTTTCCGAGTGCATTTTCGGATGAAGGACCTCAAGGGGCGATTTTTGAAGATCAAAAGAAACAAATAGGATTTCGGATTTCACGTAACATAATCCGAGTACTCTTTTCAGTGATCGTTGTATTCGTATTTTTTCTGATAGGAGTCTGGTATTATAAAAAAACAGTCGTTCATAAACCCGTAAATAAGATCATAAGATCTTCGGAAAGATATCAAAATAAGAAATCTTCTACCAGCCCTTCAAATACTCAAGCAAGCAAAAGTGAGAATAAAAAAATTGGATATATATTAAAAAAAGAAAATTCTGAGTGGGTTGATCCATCTCAAGTAAGAGTTTTTTCAGTTGATGAAGTCTTTGAGTTAATGGATGCTACAAAGAAGCCAACGATAACATCTTCAGAAGTAATTGAGAAATATGGAAAGGCGTTTGCAGGTTTACTTGATTATAATTCCTCGGGGAAAGAACGAGTAACCTTTTATTATAAGCTTTCTGACCAACAGGGTTTTTTCAAAATTGTTATTAATGAGTTTGAAGGAAAAAGTCGTGTTGAGCGTGTCTATCTTGAAGTGACTAAAGCTCAAGCGGGCATGGCGAATAAAACTTTAGAAGAATATCGTTCTTATTTACCTAAAAGTGGCCAGGAAGGGATTGGGTTAATGGAGGCTATAAGTCAGTTTGGAATTCCTAAGAATAGTTACAGTAACAACCTGTATGAAGGGGAAAATAGTTATATATATATTCTATACTTTACAACAGATCAAAGAAAAATAACCTTATCATTTAAAAAGAATCAGCAAGGGGAATACCGACTTGAAAATGTAGCAACATCTGGATAAAACGATCTCTCAAGAGGTCGTTTTTTTACTTGTAAAATAATTTCATAATTTTTCCCTTAAGATTCAATTATATAAACACTAACTAGTTATTATTCTTGATCATTTGCTAAACTCATTTCTAAAATACTGATGATACAGGGTTTCTAGCTAGACAATAGCTACAGGCACGGATTTTATACTCAAATCCTTTAATATAAAAAGTTATTTGAATATAAAAGTTGTCATTTGTTGTTTCATATTATAAAATGAAAGACGAATGAAAAATAATTGAAAAAGGAATGAAAATTATGAAAAAGAACTTGGCTAAATTCTTGTTGCTTTCATCTATGCTTGGTGGAATGGCTATTGCTCACCCAGTATCTGCGAATACAAAAGCTGCGGTTTATGAGTACAGAAATGGTCAGCTAGACCTTGTTCAAAAACCAACATATGAAGGTTTCGAATCGAATCAGCTTTCTTTGAAATTGAAAACAGGTCGTGTCGATGTAGTGGGAGCGCGTGAAGGCAAGAAAGAAAGTGCGCATGATGCAGGAGCCTACCAATTTGCATTGATTTACAAATCTGAAGGTGGCGAAGAAGAGACCGTTGCTAAAGGGCAAAATACAGCAGATGGGACGATCGAATTTGATGATGTGGATCTCTCTGGACTGAATTCTGGAACTGTTAAACTCTACATTCGTCAAACCACAAAAGATGATGGTCGCTTTAAACAGTTGGATAATGGAGAAGGGGAAGTAACAGTGTCCCTTGCTTACGATGGGTCAGGACGCTTGATGGTGGATTCACTTGCAAGTTCAAACCCAATTTATCGTAATTTCATTGCAGGCTATAACGGTTCTGAGACAGGAGGATCCACTTCACCAAGTACAACAAGCCCATCTTCAAGCTCAAGTAGCTCATCTTCTAGTTCAAGTAGCTCAAGTAGTTCGTCTTCTAGCTCAAGTAGCTCATCGAGCTCATCTTCAAACAGCTCATCTTCAAATTCCTCAAGTTCAACTTCTTCATCGAGCTCAAGCTCTTCTTCTAGTTCTTCCTCAAATTCAAGCGACTCAAGCAAATCTGTCGTTGGCCGTTTATTGCCAAAAACAGGTCAAGAAACAGGTGTCGTTTTGGCAACATTGGGCTTGCTCTCACTTGCAGGGCTTGCTATTGTCTCCCTTCGCAAGAAATTTTAAGATAAGCATCTAAAAGGTCGGATATCCCTCCGATCTTTTTTAGTCCATCCAGACAGGAGTTGGTCCTTGATAGGTTTTATGTTATAGTAGAAGAGAAGAATAAAAAGGAGAATTCGAAATGTCCGAGAAAGATCAAGAACAATTTATGAAAGATACTCCCTTAGATGGGACACCGCATTTTGATGTGGCTGCGCCAGCCTTTGTCCCAAAAGAAGAAGCCGAAGACTTGGTCGTTCCAGAAGCTAGTGGCCTTTCAGTGACGGAGATGAAAGCAATGAAAGAAGAAGCAGACGAGCCAGCTGTTTCAGAAACAGTGGAGCCTCCAAAGATGGATGAAGCAACTGTTGGAGAAAATCCAGATGTAGTTGCTGCTCCCCAACCGACTCCTCCATTCCAGCCTGCACCACAAGCTCCTCAAAATATGGCAGCTGAACCAATTGGTCCGCAAACAGTGCCTGTTCCTGAGACACCTATTCCACAAGCTCCTCTTTCTCCTGTTGGAAGACCGATGGATACTGCGGACAAGAAGGCGATTCGTTTTGCCCTTGGGATTTTAGTTGGGCTTCTTATCGGTGGAGTCAGTGGCTATTTGATTGGTCATGCTAGCCCTAGCACGTCATCATCTAGAAAGCAGACTTCTTGGTCAGGCAACCAATCTGGTTCGTCTTCCAATATCGATTTGGATCAATTGACCGCAGAAGACGCGGAAGTTGATTTTAGCTGGGAACAATCTGATATCGAGCAACTTCAGTTTTTGACGGGAAAGGATTCTGGGGAGACTCCTGAGGAAATGGTCGACGCTTATGGAAAGGCTAGTTCCGTTCAATTTGATAGTGGGGAATTGAAATTATTCTGGGATGATAACTCTTATAATAAAGAGGTAAAAGCGACCTACTCTAAGAGAGGAAAAGAATTACAGCTTGTCAAATTTGAATTTAATCAATTTGGGAAAAATCTTACGGTTGAGGACAACTTTGCAGATGGATTCAAAGTTGGAAATAGTGAGACCGGTGCTGGAGGAACCTCTTACAAAGAGCTTTTAGAAAAATACGGTGATGCGGTCAATCTTACGGTGAGTTCATCTGATGATTCAGACGAGATAGAATTGGTCATGGACTTCCAAAAGAAAAATGGGGACTACGTGGATTTGACCTTTATTCGCCAAGAAAATGGAGATTTTCTCTTGAGCAGTAAAGACAGCTACTAAAAGGATCAGACAAGAAAGAGGCAAGCGCCTCTTTTTTGGGATAAGACGAGACAAATACGCTAATTTTCTATACAATAGAAAGAGTTTGAATAGAAAGAGCATGAAGGATGGAAGAAATGAAACAGTGGATAGAACGTCATAAGCGGATCCTCCAAAAAGCTGCAAGTGCTTTGCTGGCTTTTATGGTTGGTGTTTGCTTGGTGTTTATAATTCATCCAGTGAAAACCTTGCCCAAAGATCGCTTGTTGAGTTTGTCTCGCATGCACGAAGATAGCCAGCAATTTGTTGCGTCTTCTTCCAAAGAGCCGGCTTTAGAAGACTTGTTGTCATTGGAGCTTGTAAGGGAAGAAGGAAAGACACAAAAAAATTGGGTGACTTTATCTGCATTCGTCAAAAAAATTGGAAAAGCAGCGAGTTTTACACAAGAAGATACGAGTTTTGGAGCGCAAGTCCAGCTAGGTTATGGGACTCCTGTGCAGGGGATTTATCCTTATACCATAGAATTTCAAAAGCAGGATGATACCTTTTATTTGAGCTCGATTCAAGGATTTGCGCCAAAATCGTCTCACTATCAGAGCAAAAAGAATTTAAAATTAGCAGATTTTACAGGCTATAAGCCTTTGGATGGAAAAATGGAAAAGGGAACGGCAGTAGAAGAAGTCTTGAAAAAATCAGGTCTTCCCAATTCTCTTAGTTTGACCTCTGTAAAGGACAAGCAAGTATTAGCCTTGTCTTATCAGGTGACAGATGGATTGGTCTCTTTGACCTTTGAACGCGACCAGACTGGTCAGTATCGTTTGACGAAGAAGGGGTGAAGCAAATGATCGAGTGGATGAAAAAGAATCGAAAAGAGCTCTTGCTACCGTTTTTATGTTTTGTTTTAGGGTTGTTACTTGCGATTGCAAGCATCCAGGTGCAAGAGCAGGGAACCGATACCAAGGAGGACCAAACGCTTTCCCGTTTTCAGCCAAAGGATTACAAGAATTTGGTAAGCAACGATCAAGAAATCAAGCAGTTTCAATGGACCATCGAAGCTGTGGCGAATTTGAAAGTCCGTCTCAAGCAGAGTCAGCAACCAGGAACACGTTTGGAGACAGTTGTGACGGAATGGGGAAAAGCTCAAAAAGTTCGCTACACTAAGACAGCCCAAGGGGATAAAACGGTTCTTGTCTTGACTTATGCGGCTAAGCAAACCGATCAGGGTAAGAAAAGTGTGACCTTGTGGTTTGAACAGGAAAAAGACCAGGGGTATCGCTTGATGATGGTGGATGCGACGAATTTGTTGGACGCAAAAGAGAAGACAAGCAGTGAGAAAGAAATCACTACTGAAAAAGAGAAAAAAGGTACAGAATTCGCCCAGCTTATTCAGCAACTAGGAAATCCTCAACGCTTGGTCTGGGGGGAAATGCCAGATGGCGGAATGGGCTATCGCGCGACTTACCAGCTACCAGGGCAGCCAGAAGTGGTGATGGAATTCAAGAAAAAAGCCAAGAAATTAGTGTTGGTATAAGAAAGGAGACATCATTGGACGATCAACGGACAGACATCAAGGCAGCTTCCTCTCACCAGGGTGGGAGCCGCTTGATTTCAGAAGCTGACCTTGCTTCAATAGGGGGAGGCAGGCATTCAGAACCAAGACAAACGGTACTAGACTCCCAATCGGAGAGGACGAAAACCTACTCCCCTTCCTCTAAGAGTGAAGGGTCTTCGCTGGCAGCCTTTTTTGGTTTATTGGCCATGCTGGGATTATTTGCCTATCTGGCTTCAGGAGGTATTCATAGCGAGGAACATCCTTCTTCTACTACTAGTGAATATGGAAGCACTAGCTTGTCTTATGGAACTAGAAAGGAAACCTTGAGAGGTGGTACGAGTAGCTTGATTGCTCCGGAGAGGGAATTTCAGTTTCAAGTGACCTATGAGAAGGCCATTTCCCTGATTCCTGGTTTAAGTGAGGGAGATCAAGAACGTACCTCTTCAACTTCTCTGTCTCCACAGGATGTGGTAGCTGTACTGGGGAAGGCTAGCAGTGGAGAAGAAACCTACCAAGAAGGTGGTGTCAGTCCTTTTATGACACAATTGGAGTATCAGTCTGAAGGGTCCCCTTCTTCCGTAACCGTTTTACTTTCAAAAATTGGTGTTGATCGTTTATCTTCTCTTGATTTTAAAAACTTAAACAGTGAGCGATTAGCCAATAAAAATGGCAGTTTGAACAGAGAGGATTTTGCCAATATTAAAATAGGAACCAGCTATTCAGATCTTGTGAATACCGTAGGAATTCCTAGCCGTGTTTCTTGGTCAAGTATGATGAGTTCAGAGTCCTTCTTAATCTTTTACTATAAACTTTCTGATGCGCATTTAGTTACGATTCACTTTGAAAGCAATCGCACCATCAGTGAAATAACAGGCCTGGAGGATTCGGCTACAAGCACGTCGCCTTAGGTGTTCATCTCACTAGGATTGTGGTATAATATGGATACCTTTAATTGAAATGAATGGAGAATCTCATGACTGCACAAAAAATGTCTGCTCAAGAAATTATCGCTTTTATTGGAAATGCAGAAAAGAAAACAAATGTGAAAGTAACCTTTGAAGGGGAATTGGCAACGGCTGTTCCTGCTTCTGTTACCAAGCTTGGCAATGTTTTGTTCGGTGACTGGAAAGATATCGAGCCCCTTCTTGCCAACTTAACGGAGAACAAGGATTATGTGGTGGAACAAGATGGTCGGAATTCAGCTGTTCCCTTGCTGGATAAGCGCTATCTAAATGCGCGTATCGAACCAGGTGCTATTATCCGTGACCAAGTAACTATCGAAGACAATGCTGTCGTGATGATGGGTGCTGTCATCAACATCGGTGCTGAAATCGGTGCAGGAACCATGATTGATATGGGGGCTATCCTTGGTGGCCGTGCAACAGTTGGTAAAAACAGCCACATCGGTGCAGGTGCCGTTCTTGCGGGTGTCATTGAGCCAGCTTCTGCTGAGCCTGTTCGGATCGGTGACAATGTATTGGTCGGTGCCAATGCAGTTGTGATTGAAGGGGTTCAAGTAGGGAACGGTTCTGTCGTTGCCGCTGGCGCTATCGTTACTCAAGATGTCCCTGAAAATGTGGTTGTAGCTGGTGTCCCAGCTCGTATCATCAAGGAAATCGATGAAAAAACACAACAAAAAACAGCACTCGAAGACGCCTTGCGTAATTTATAAGATATTGATAGTAGAGGCCGCAAGGCCTCTATTCTAATAGAAAGAAGACGACGATGACATTGGATTTAATCAAAATCAGACGGGATTTGCACCAAATCCCTGAAATTGGCTTGGAAGAGTTTGAAACCCAAGCCTACCTCTTAGAGAGAATCGCAGAGATCACAGCGGGCAAGGAATTTGTAGAGCAACGGACTTGGCGGACCGGGATCCTGGTTTATCTCCATGGGTCTGCTCCTGAAAAAACCATTGGTTGGCGGACAGATATCGATGGCTTACCGATCGTGGAACAAACGGGCCTTGATTTTGCCTCCAAGCACGAAGGACGGATGCATGCTTGTGGTCACGATATGCACATGACGACAGCCCTTGGACTTTTGGATCAACTGGTCCAAGTACAACCAAAAAATAACCTGCTCTTTCTCTTCCAACCAGCTGAAGAAAATGAGGCTGGTGGAATGCTCATGTATAAGGACAATGCTTTTGGCGACTGGCTCCCTGATGAATTTTATGGTCTGCATGTGCGCCCTGATTTGAAGGTGGGGGACATTGCGACCAATACGGGTACCCTTTTTGCGGGGACCTGTGAAGTCAAGATCACCTTTACAGGAAAGGGAGGGCATGCCGCCTTTCCACATGAGGCCAATGACGCTCTTGTAGCAGCCTCTTACTTCATTACCCAAGTCCAATCGGTCGTGAGTCGAAATGTCGATCCGATTGAAGGGGCTGTGGTGACCTTTGGTTCCATGCATGCAGGAACAACCAATAATGTGATCGCTGAGACAGCCTTCCTTCATGGGACCATTCGGACCTTGACCATGGAGATGAACCTTTTGACTCAAAAACGGGTCAAAGCCATTGCAGAAGGAGTTGCAGCAGCCTTTGATGTGAAATTGAACCTGGAACTCAAGCAAGGGGGCTACCTGCCTGTGGAAAACCAACCAGAATTGGCCAAAGAACTCATGGACTTTTTCACAGCTGAGAAAGACGTGAACCTGATTGATATTCTGCCTGCGATGACAGGAGAAGACTTCGGCTTTCTCTTGAGCAAAGTCCCGGGTGTCATGTTCTGGCTGGGGATTGATACCCCTTATGCCTTGCACCATCCGAAGATGAGCCCAAATGAAGCAGCCCTTCCCTTTGCTGTGGAAAACATTGGTAAATTTTTGAAAATGAAGGCCAACCAATAAAGGAATGATTCAACTCCGTCTGGAGTTGGATTTTTTCTTTGTTGTAAAAAAACTGTTCGGATCTTTCCTAAAAAATGATACAATAAAAGCTAGACAAAAGGAGTAGGGAATGAAGAAAACACTACGAAAAGAAACCATTGCAGCCATGAAACAGTTGCCAGAATCCGTGAAAACTCAAGCAGATGAAGAGCTGACTCAGCGCCTCTTGGAGCTACCAGCTTTTCAAGAGGCAAAGACCCTTGCGACCTATCTGTCTTTTGACCATGAAGTTTCCACAGCTGGCTTGATCCAAGCAGCTCTTCAACTTGGGAAACGCGTCTGTGTTCCCCGTACCTATCCACAAGGGCGGATGGAATTTGTGGAATACGATCCTGACATTTTAGAAAAGACTCGCTTTGGTTTGCTGGAGCCCAATGAAAAAGGGAAGCTTGTGGATCAGTCAGAGATTGATCTGATCCATGTACCAGGCTTGGTTTTCCAGTCAAAAGGCTACCGAATTGGCTATGGTGGTGGCTATTATGATCGTTATTTAACAGATTATACTGGAAAAACGGTTAGTACGATTTATTCCATCCAGCAGAAGGATTTCCAGCCAGATACGTTTGATCAGGCAGTTCAGGAGGTGCTAGTCTATGAAGTTACTCTTTGATCGTCGTTATCCTGTGACCAGCCTCTTATTGCTCGTGACAACGGCAGTCTTTCTTTCCATGTTTATCCGATTTGGAGGCGACTACCAAACAGGTGCTGCTGTTTACTATAGCGGTGGGATTATTGGAGAGGTTGTGAAAGTCGATCCAAGCCAGTTATGGCGAATCGTGACAGCTACTTTTGTTCATATCGGCCTAGAACATTTTGTGCTCAATATGATCACCCTCTATTACTTGGGACGTTTGGCAGAAGATCTCTTTGGATCGAAGGCTTTCTTAGCTCTTTATCTCTTATCAGGCATGATGGGCAATGTCTTTGTTGCTATTTTTACGCCAGATGTGATTGCAGCAGGAGCTTCTACAGCCCTCTTTGGACTGTTTGGGACCATTGGTGCTCTGCGCTTTATTGTCCAAAGTCCCTATATTCGCCACTTGAGTCAGTCCTATACCAGCTTGATTGTGGTCAATTTGATCTTTAGCTTCATGCCAGGGATCAGTATGGCGGGGCACATCGGTGGCTTAGTAGCTGGGGTCATGTTAGCTTATGTCTTTCCAGTAAGAGGGGAAGCTCGCTTTATGAACCGAACCTATCAGATGAGTGCAGCCCTATCTTATCTCTTACTTTTGCTTTATTTCTTAGGTAAAATCTTGAATCTATTTTAAGAGAGAGTGGGACAGAAATCGGTAATTCGTTAGAATTCGATTTCGTCGTCCCACCTCCGCACAGTTGAGTAGGGCTGTAAAAGCTGATGAAATCAGCGTAGTAGAGCCCACTCAACCACTGCGTCTTGCTCGACAATCCAAAAATAATTGAGAGGCTAGGACTTCTGTCCCACTCTCTTTTTTTCCTAAAAAATGTAGTGCAATCGTAAACTAACAGAAAATTGTTTGAAATGCAAAGAATTGTATATATTTATTATAATATGTTTGCAAGAGTCAAGTGATCCCTCTATTGCTAGGTCCATAGAGAAGGTAATCATGGGTAAAAAAGTATAAAAATGCAAATTAGAAAGCGCTTGCAAAAGGGTTGAGAAAGGTGTAAACTGGAGATATAAAAACTAAAAATAGTGCTATTTTGTCAAAAGTAGTGCAAAAACAAAGGAGATTTGCCATGAAAAAATGGTTGTTAAAACTCTCATTGGTAGTGATGACACTCTTACTCCTACCGATTCAAGCTGTTCAAGCCTGTTGCGGTTTTATCATTGGTCGCCAATTGACCAAGGATGGGACCACTCTCTTTGGTCGGACAGAAGACTACCCTTACTATCCAAATGGTGGAAAGCACAACAAAAACTTTGTAGTTGTTGATGCGAAGAACTATAAGGAAGGGGATCAACTGGAAGACGAATCTAATGGTTTTACCTATCCACATGCTGCCAGTGAAATGAAATACACAGCGACTTATGACTCTGCTCGTGGAGATGGTAGTAACGGTGCCTTTGGTGAACATGGATTTAACGAAGCCGGCGTCTCTATGACCTCAACTGTTACAGCAATTCCAAATAAAAAAGTCTTGAAGACTGACCCATTGACAGAAAAGGGAATTCCAGAAGCTGCTATGTTGGACGTGGTTTTACCACGCGTTAAGTCTGCTCGTGAAGGAATCGAACTACTTGCGAAAGTCATTGAAGAAAAAGGTTCAGCTGAGGGGAATACAGTTGTTATTGCCGATCAGAAAGAAACTTGGTACATGGAAATTCTTTCTGGGCACCAATATGTAGCTGTTAAAGTTCCAGAAGATAAATATGCAGTTTTTGCCAATACCTACTACCTTGGCCATGTAAACTTGAATGACACTGAAAATGTTATTGCTTCAAAAGATGTTGAAAAAGTAGCTAAAGAATCAGGTAGTTACAAGACTGATAAAGATGGCAATTTCCATATCGCTAAATCTTATGGACCAGAAAAATATGCTGAAGGAGACCGTTCACGTACTTACGCAGGAATCACTCTTTTGGATCCAAAATCAAAAGTGACTTATGAAGATGATGAATACGAACTCTTCCGCTCACCAACAGATCCAAACAAGAAATTTACTTTGGAAGATGCCTTTGCTCTCCAACGCAACCGTTTTGAACATTTGAATGGTCGGTTTGTTCCAGACGATCAAATTGGGGTCAAGAAACAAGGGGATAATGGTAGCAATGATGCTGTTCGTAAAGACCAATACAAGTATGCTTTAGGAAACGAAAACGTTATCGATGCCCATGTCTACCAAATCAATCCAAACCTTCCAAAATCATTTGGTGGTACTTTATGGCTTGGTATGGGACCATCTCGGAACACTCCTTATGTTCCATTCTATGGTAATCTAAAAGATACTTACGAAGCCTTCAAACCTCAAACAGCAACTTATGATCCAAATTCATGGTATTGGACAGTATGGCATATTGACCAGATGGCCATCAATAACCAAGATGTCTTTGGAAAATCAGTCCAAGATCACTGGAAAGCTCTTGAAAAACAATTGATCATCGAACAAGAAGCTAGTGATGCGAAATATAAAGCTTTGAAAGATAATCCGGAAGCTGCTAAAGCAGTAGAAGACGAAGTTACAGCAAATGCTCTTGCACTTTCTAAAAAACTATTTGAACACTTCAAATCTTATGAAGCAGATATGCATGCGCATTTGATTGAGTTAGGTCGTAAAGATGATCCATATCGTGCCTCTAAGCCGGATGATTACAAAGATCCAGAACCTGAAAAACCAGTTCAACCTGAAAAACCAGTAGAACCAGAAAAACCAGTTCAACCTGAGAAACCAGTAGAACCAGAAAAACCAGTTCAACCTGAGAAACCAGTAGAACCTGAAAAACCGGTTCAACCTGAGAAACCAGTACAGCCAGAAAAAACTCAGCCAATTCAAACAAAAGTCAATGAAGAAGGCAATCCAAATAACCGCTTCGGTTATGCAGCTACAAAAGATAAAGAATCTTATGTTTCTACTAAAGTTGAAACATTTGTGAAACCAGAAGCAAAAGCTCAAGATCCATCCGAAGCAGTTTCAGCTGGTAATGGCGGCAATGAGAACAATCGTTTTGGTTCATCTTTTGCGAAAGCAACTGTTGAAACTTTCCCAAATACAAATTATTCTTACAATGTTCATCCTTAAGCAATAAGAATAAAAAGTAAATTGGACCAAGTCCAATGAAACGAAAGAGGCCGGATGTTTATGAACTGCACCCTAAAAGTTAGACAGAAAAATCTAATTTTTGGGGTGCTTTTATT